>JGI994J12354_10000014_pt1 | contig 158133 bp, 131 predicted proteins | sample IntmicLarv3ML3BL_FD_12354 | JGI IMG/M metagenome (IMG submission 12354) | reverse complement strand
AAAATAACCACCCCTTCATTTATAACACCTTTAAGTGCATATAAGTAAGTAAAGAAAGTGCCTGATATAACCCACAAAAGCAAGCTGATATATCTATATTTTTCTGGGGTTCTAAGAACAGTTTCTTCTGACATAATATAGAAACCAAAAAGAAATAATATTAAGAATTGACCAATGCTTTTCCCTCCAATATCCAAAACAGGCATCATTAACCGCTCTGGAATAAATAATAAAATCAAGATTCCATACTGAATATTCGAAATTTGCAATCTGGGGAAATATTTTTTCTGCAAATTAATAATCAAGAGTGCCATTAAAGAAATCACAAATAAGTATATCAAAAACCAAAAATGGGCTGGTGTAAATCCGCCTTTATATCCCGTTAAATTTGTTTTCTTTGTAAAAAATAAATAGTATTGAGATAGGTAACTCCCTGTATATCCATTAAAGAATATTTCTGCTATATAAGTCATTACAGGTGCTAGAATAAGTGTGCCAAAAATAAACGGTATTAGTAACTTTTTTGCTCTTTCCTCAATAAATTGCTTACTTGTCCTCTTCTGCAAGGAGTATTTACTACTCATACCCGCAATTACAAAAAGTGATGTCATGAACCACGGACTTATCATCGTTGCTATTGCATCTAAAATTGTGTTTGTGTGTGACCATATATAAAACCCCTCACCTCCGTTCCATATTTGCATACCGTGATATGGAAACAATAATAGTATTACCATCCATCTTAAATTATCAATATAATAGTTTCTCATCAATACCTCCTTGAAGCCATAATTTTTCTTTACCATTACATATATTTAAGGTTAATTCTAAAAAGGTCCTTTTTTGAAATATCCTTTCTTTTCCCAATATTTATATGGGTACGCATCTTTTCCAACATATTTTTTCAATACATATTTTGCCATGTGATACATAAATATTGTTGAAATATAAGGAGACCGCTTAGGGGTATTATAAAAATGATATGCTGCTCGCTGGAGCCGATTTTCAATTTTGTGTTGCTTCGTACTTGACATCTTATTCCATTTATCAGTAAACATCCTTAACCCAAGTGAACGAACACGGTTTATGCCCCAATTCCTTAGATAACTCTTGATTGGTTTTGCCGCGACGGTTGAGCCTGATCCTGTCGTTATAATAAATGCTTTTTTAGAAAATAGTTCAGCTCTTGGTGCGATGTTCATCGTTAGAAAATCAAGATGATCCAACAAGGTTTTCATACCCGCTGTCATGCTACAAGCACCAAAATGCGGAGTGGCGAAAATCAACGCATCTGCACAAATTATCGCTTTTAAAATTGGTGAAACATATTGCGAATGAGGACATACTTCAAAAGAATTGCTAAAACAAAGCTGACACCCTGTACAAAATTCTGGCAATGCTTCTGGAAAAAAGAACTCAGTATACTGAATCTCTCCACATTTTTGTAATTCGTCCATAAAGATTTTTGTTGCTCTATATGTATTCCCCTTTCTTGGGCTTCCATGAAATACGGTAATATTCATTACTCTTTGCTATCTCCAATTCTTACAGCATACATTTTCGACATCTTTTGCTTTCACAATTTATTTTATTTGATACCGATGCATTCTCGGCATAAGCCTCTTTTGAAACTCCACATTTTTGATGAAACCATTTCATTGCTCTTTCAATTAATTCTTCTTCAATTTTAACTATTTTATTTTTTTGTATTTCTATTTTGTTTCCTATAAATTCTCCTGCCTAATTAACTACAAAATTCCTGTTTTTTCTCTTGACTTTTTATTCTACAGGCTTATTTTCTACCACCAATCTACCTTTTAATATTTTACCATACCCCTCCCTTTTCTCCAACCTAAAAAAGCATTAAAAAAAGCCAACCAGAAGTTATTCCCCTGCTTGGCAGTTTTTCTTACACTTACTAAATATGTACTGCTGGAACTGCTAAAATCGCTCCGCTTCTTGCACTCGCTCCTAAATTGAAACTAGGTGCTATATCATATGCAAATTTATATCCATGTAATTCAGGATTATATTTGCATATAGCCACATATGCACTTTCGATTGCTGTACAAAAATCTTCTTCATTTTCATATGGTTCTGTTTGAAAATATAACATTGTACATTCTGGAAGTTCTGCAATTTGATATGTTTTAGGAATACTCTTATTATAATCTAGTGGTACCTCAATTCCCGCCGCTATTTTTGAAAACCCTTCCTCAACTAACGAATCTGGCAGTTCTACTAATGCTGCTTGCTCGTATTTTTCTGAAATACTATTTAGCAGTCCCTCCCATTCACAACCCATTTCTTCACAATACGAAAAATAATCTTGTGCCTTGCGTGACTTTTGGTAAATTAATTTTCTCTTTCTTCTTTCCTTTGCCGTAACTGTAACCATACAAACATTTGCAACGCCATCATTCATCTTTAATTCCTCCATATGTTTAAGTAAAGCATAATAGTGACTAATTGGATACTGAATAAATAATGGAATAGCGACCCTATTCTTACGATACTCCGATGGTGATACATGAAATCTCCTCGTGAATGATCGTGAAAAACCTTCATGTGAATCAAAGTGATTATTTAAAGCAATTTCTATAATATTTTTTCTTTCTTCACATAATTCCTTTGCACTTTGGGTTAAATAAATCGCCTTGATATATACACTTAAGGTTATATTCAAATATTCCTTAAATATTCTATCAATATGACGTCTTGAATAACCCACTATTCTACAAAGTTTTTCAATGTTAAAATCTTCTTCTTGATAATGTTGGGATATGTATTCTTGTATCACTTGTAGTATCTTAATTTTTTCCATTATATTTCATCCATCCTTCATTATCATACAGCTTTGTAATTCAACTATCTTGACTTATTTGGACAAACTGTACTTTATAGCTTTTCAGTACAATAATATTTGCTGGAAATACAAGTACAATTAGGATTATTATACTTTTTAGCAAAAGTCATTTTTGCCTATTTTTCTTCCCCCCTACCTGTACGTGCAAATTTATCTAAAGTCAAAAAACTGTCAAAAACACACTTCCAAAATTCTCCCAAACTGCCAAAGCCTCTGAATTACTGCGGTTTTCGTGTCAGCATTACCACCGTCTCAACGTGGTTGTCATTGTCCAAACTCAATTGCATATCACCTTCAATGATTGGCAGTTTGAATATAATAGACTTTAACCATTGCCCATTAGGCTTTTCTTCCTCATGTACATGGATTTCCTTTATTAACGCTGTGAGCAATGCTCTTTTATCAGCATCTTCCATAGCTCCATATAATTTATCAAAGTAAACAAGTATCTTATATACATTCTCACTTGTCAACTGCTCTGCTTCAATAGCTTTTTTTCTGCTCTTGCAATCTTGCAGACAAGATTCAACATCATCAATAGAATCATAAATCTTATTTAATCTATCCTGCATATCAGATAGCTTTCTATCGTAATGCCAGTCTTCCACATCTAAGCTATCCATCTGCTTTTCAAGGCTTCTTTTCGTGCCAATATATTGACCTAACTGTTTTTGATAATTAGCAATCTCTTTTTCTACTTCCACCGTATCGGTTTTGATATTGATTTTTTTCTGCATCATGTCAGCAAATTTAGGATTGCTAACCAGTTTACTAATGACTTCTGCCACAGCACCGTTCAACTTTTCTTCCTGTAATTGTTTCTTATAGGTGCATTTATGCCCTCTGTTTAAGCTCCGATGCTTGCAGCCATAATAAAAGTAGTCTTTGTATTGTTCACCGTTTGCTTTTTTCTTTATCGACTTGTTGCCATACATCCCTACGCCACATACAGGACAACATAGAAGCCCCGACAAAAGATGTATCTTTTCGTCCTTTCCTTTGTTAACACGTTCATATCGTTTTGCCTGTGATTTTCGTTTTACCTGCACTTTATCCCACATCTCTTCATCAATAATTGCATCATGTATACCGTCACAAAGCATATAATTGTCCTGTTTAACAATATGATATGTACCAGACACTTTTTCATTTTTTCTGCGTCCAAATGCTATTTTTCCATAGTAAACAGGATTATCAAGAATCTTTGTAATAAGACTTGCAGAAAAGTAAGGACTTTTCCCATTTTGTCTTTCTATTTTATTAATTCCTTGTTGCATTAGATACTTTGCAACACCGTTAGCACCAACTTCTGTGTTCGCATATTTATCAAAAATTATACGAATAGCTTCTGCTTCGTCCTCCTCTATTTTCAACTTTCCCTCAACTAATTTATACCCATAAGGAGCAAATCCACCATTCCATTTTCCTTCACGTGCTTTTTGTTTTCTTCCTTCCATTGTTTGGACTAAAATGTTTTCACGCTCAATTTCAGATACAGCAGACAATACAGAAATTATTAATTTCCCCGCATCTTTACTCGAATCAATGCCATCTTCTACACAAATCAAATTCACATCATAATCTTGCATGAGTTGAAGGCTGCCTAATACATCAGCCGCATTGCGCCCAAATCGACTAAGCTTAAAAATCAAGACATATGACACCTCGTCTTTATTTGATTCAATATCTTCCATCATCTTTTTGAATTCCGCTCTGCCTTCAATCGTTTTTCCAGACTTACCTGCATCTTCATATTCGCCAACAATATCATAATCAAAGGCTTCTGCATATTTTCTGATTCGTTCTTTTTGCGCATCAAGTGAATAACCATCTACTTGCATAGATGTTGAAACCCTTGTATACATATATACTTTAATCTTTCTATTTGCCATTGCCATATACCTCTTCAAAAGTTTGGACATGTTTCTCACGTTTATATTATAACATTTCCAATTCCTAAAAACAAGTTGAAAACAGACCAACAAATCAATCATCTGTTGGTCTTGGTGGATCTGGTAGACTATCAATATCCATTTGTTCCGCATACTTTTCTATGAGATTAGCAAGAAGGTCAGCTAATCTATTCATATCATTATCCATGCTGACCTCCTCCTTTCTCATAAAATGGGTGCTATGGATTCTTTTAAAAACATATCCAAATTAGGATAGTTCTTTTGATAATCGACAACATTCTTTCGTAGCCAGTAACGGCTATCATCATTCACTTCCCATTCATCTAAATACTCTTTAATAAATGTTAATAAGTCTGTAACCGCATCATCACCCCAGATAATCTTTACCTTGTATAGGGTGGATATAACTCCGCTTCCATGAAATAGGTACACAAGACTTTTAGCAAGTTCATAGTTCCGTGAAGATGGTGATTTCAATCCAAAGTTCTGATTGGCAATCGAAACCAGAAGCATTTGCGAATATTCCGTATCGCAATCAACAACGCCATTCTCCATATACATAAATCTAAATTTTTGTATCATCGTGCAGGCTATCAAGTTTGCAAATTCATCATCTGTTTTGATTTTCAATAATTCATCTGAAAGCTGATGCGCAAATTCATGCCGAAAAACGCCTTCAAACCTTACCCAATCATGACACTTTTGCGCTTTATTTAACTTTGAACCATTTCTCTCTATTTGCTCGCGTTTTTTATCATATATGCGTAATCTTGAATTGCTTTTTGGCGAACCGAGATAAATGGTAGGAACATCTTTTCCTTTTAAGAATCCTTGATATTGCATATCACATCGGCGGTATGATAATTCCCCTGTTTTCTTACTTAAATGTTCACGAAAAATGCCAACTTTGTTATCAATAAAATTCTGATAGATATTAGTTACATTAATATATTCATCTATATAATCAGCGGTCAAATCTATTCTTGAAAGCCTGGTGCTGTAATAATTGTCTTGAATTACTTGCAAAAATTCATACAGCTTTAATCCAGATGCTTCACAATAATAATCAAGAGCTTGCGCACTAAACTTTACTACAACGCCCATTCTTACCTGAAATTGATGATAGGCAACAGCTAAGTAAAAATTGTGTTCCCCATATGTATAAGCGATTGTATATCCAGAAGGAGGTCGTTCTTCTGGGATTGCATCACCAAAGATTGTTTTGAATCTTGATTTATCAACAAATGTATAAATCATGTCTTTTGCAATGTCGCACCAATCCGAAAGTGCTATCTGGGATTTTAGATGTGACGATAATTGCAATACCAGAGTTATCTCGTCAACGCCAAGCTCAAGCAATTTGAATCGACCTCCTTTCCTTGGAATATATGAAATGGTTATGAAGATTATAGTTATTGTTTTTTTTGGAACCCCCGTGGTTACCCCACGGGGGTTCGGTGTATAGCTTGTAAGATATCGAATTTACAGAATGGAAATTGTACAAGTTTTGGTTCTGGAGCTAAAACTGGTTCTGTAAAAACCCCTTCTCCGACCAAATAATGTCTGTTCGGAATGTCAACACCTACGCCAAATGCAGTAACATATGTCTGCTGTTCAGAGTTTCCAAGCACAATCTTTAATGGTATGTTATCCCTAAGAGCAGTATCAATCAGAGAAGCATCCGACTTCTGCATGACGAGGAATAAAAAGAACCCAAGCTGTCTGCCTTGCAGTATAATTTCATAGAGCAGAACTTTAACTTTGTCTCGTGTTTTTTTGTCTTCGGATAAAATCACTGAAGCAAAAGAAGCGTACTCATCACATATAAAAATGTATGGACTCATACCAAAATCAGAGTAATCCGCATCTATTTTACTTTTTAATAATTCCTTTAGTTCAGCTTTTCTTTCTTGCATCAATAAAACAAATTCTTCCAGCATTCCAATGATTTGCTCAACACCAACCGCCGTTTTATCCTCCGCAACAGTAGAACCAATTACCGCAAGGCTTGAACCTTTAGGGTCGGCATAATAAAGCTGATAGGGAATGTCTTTATTCAACATTTGAAGTACAAGACTGTAAAGACTGTAAGTTTTGCCACTGCCAGTCATACCCACCAAAAGTGTGTGCTGTAATTTAACGATAGACCGATTATCTAAAAATAGCTTATATGTAGGTATAGTTCTACTGAATTCCAGAAAACTGTCAAATGTATCAAAAGTCTGCTTAAATGATAAAGAACCATCCACCAGTTCATAAATGTAGTAGTTCCCATCATCGGTCTGATAGTGCCGTTCAACAATAAATTTACCAAGGGCAGCGGACATCACCACATTATCAAGTTTGTTATCAAATTTCAGTGCATTTCTGATCTTTAGAGTTCCTGCTTTAAAATCCTTCTTAAAGGATAAGTGTATTTGGGGTAATTCCGTGTAATAGCTTCTTTGAATTCCAAAACTTGCATCTATCATCTGCAATTCCAGACTGTTTTTTATCATCCAGTGATTCCAGAAATACCGAAATCCTTTATAAATCCGATTGTTTAATAGGAATACAACCATTATTAGAACTCCTAAGATTCCCGCACCAGTCCAGAGCCAAAAGGTTATAGCATCTAAAACTTCCATCTGCACTGATTTGTTTATCATCCTTGCCCCCAGACCGAGAGCAAAGATGATAAGAGCAAATACAGATACTGCTAACCTTTCAGCTTGCGTTTTACGCATTAGCCTTTGTTCCTTGATTTTGAACTACTTCATAATCTTTAAATCGAAGTAATAAATCAAATCCTATTGCAAAGCTGTGTTCTTCATCGAAATCAAGCAGACGTATAATATCGCCTTTCTTTACAGAAGTCTTCCGATTTAGAACTGTTGCATCAAAAGTGCAATAGACATTGTTCTCTCTGGGCCGTCCATTCTTGTCCAATCCATAATCAAAATCATCTTTAAGTACCATTAAGGTTAAGGTATAGCCTTCTGGCAATATCCCTTTCTTGTCCACATAGGGACGAACAGACACTACCCGATACTGATTGTGGGTTGCTTTTTGAATCGCTTCCCAGTCAATAATCGTTTTTGTAAAATTCCATGTGTTAATTAAACCCATAATAAAAATCTCCTTTTCTTTCAATTGCTGACACGTACCATGTATACCAGACCACTAATAAATTTGTTTACCTCATTTGCATTCTTAATCTTCAAATACTCATACGTTTCGAGTAGCGTATCGTATTTCTTGTCAGACCATTCAAGGCAAATTTGCTTTACAACATTATAGATATCTGGGTTCTCACCTGCCAAATCAGCAACCTTGCAAAGAATTTCTTTGTTTTTTGCACTCATGATATTCAGCGCCTTTCGTTTTGAATTTCAAGATGACGTCCTCTTGATGTTTATATGATAACCCATTTTTTATGGATTGTCTTTAGTGTTTAATTCCTGCATTTCGATTTATTAACAACCCACAATTCAGCGTGATGGTTGACTATTAGCTAAATTATGGTATAATAACCATTATTAACAAGCTATACAGGAGGTGCACAATGGCGAATAAAAAATATGAATCTATATATCAAAACACAATTAATTTCATTTATAAATCAACAGTAAAACGATTGAATGATAAGAGGGATTCTCTCAAAAAGAAAACTTCAGACTTAATCGTTGATAATTCAGGTACGCAATATGATTTATCTATGGTAAGCAAGATACTTAATAATAAGCGAACCTCTAACAATCCTTATCTAATTCCGCCTGCATATACCGAACTATTAGCTCACCAGTTGGAAGTTGATAGTGTTGGCGAGTTACTATGGGGAAAAAGCGTAGACTATGCTGATGATATCTTATCTATGCTCATAAAAGAAGTCTTAGATAAGCATCCCGAACATAATAAGCGTTTAACACAAGCACTCCTTGAAAATGTTCAGTATGCAAAATATTCAGCAGTTAATAATTACTCTTGGTACTATGATAAGTTAGACACTGAATTAGGTGATAGCGTGGAGGACAGCTTAGAAGAGATGCAACGGTTTGCAATTGGAAAGTTTTGTTGCCTATATGGATTTGATTATATTTTCTTAGACCATCTCATTAAAAACGAAGGACTTAGTAAACTTGACAAATGCATTGATGCTTTTGTTGACGATATACTAATCTCTCTTCTAAGCAATATAAGTTCAGATGATACTTCTTTTGGTAGACAGGCATATAATCTTCTTGTTGGATGCGAATCACAAATAAATAGATTTACAGAACATTATGTTTCTGTCACAATAGATAAGGAAGCTGATGCCTCTGCATACTATGACACCAGTGATATTCCCGATAGATTAAAAGATGAATGTTATAGCTATGTCAACCTTCTTGAGGATGCTCAAAATGAAATGTATGATAATTTGAATGTTGACCTACCAGACAAGAAAAATATTTATCAAGCATATATGAAAATAGTGAAGGAGCGTTCAAAAAATCCGAATGATAAGATATCATTTATAGATGAAATTGAAAAATGTATCGACTAATCAAGAAATAACATCAAAATAAAAGCAGTGACATTCCAATACTTATGTATCAGAACATCACTGCATTGATTTTTCTTCCTTTTACTATGGTTGTATTTTCGATAGTAAAAATACAATTACACAAAAACAATATGACGGATGATTAGTATATTTTTATATTGTACTCATCAAAAATTGAAGTTTGACCTGTTTCTATCATTTTAATAAGATACTTGCTTTTAACCTCTTCTAGAAAATCAGGTATTGCAGTTTCATGATTTTTTAGGAACCATTGAATATGATTAGTAATATACTCTCTTCTGATATTCTCATCGTTTAAGTCATTTGGACAACGGGTCATTTTTTTATCTACAGAATCAAATCCATCAAAAGGCTCGTTTAGCCTATCTTCAATCATGTTGCAATATTCTGGATTAAGTTCAATTGATATTCCTCTTCTCCCTGTGTTTTGACAAACATGCAAACACGTTCCTGAACCACCAAACGGATCAAGAACAACATCTCCCTTATTTGAAGAGGCAAGAATCATTCTCTCATATAACCCTTCTGGTTTTTGCGTAGGATGCTTTTTTCTTTTTGCGTTACAATAATGCATATGCGAAAACTCCCACACGTTTCCTGGATTTGCACCTCGCATATTATTTACACTTCTATAAAATTTTTGTGGAACTCTTATGGCATCTAAATTAAAGGTGAATTTTTTGGAATCTTTTGTAAACATAAGAATATCATCATGTCGTGGTGAAAATCCTTTTGTCTTCCCTATTCCCTGTGTATAAAACCAAGTTATCCAACTATTAAATGTAAAACCAAGGTCTTTTTCTAATATTGCGTATATATATGAAATATAACGCATCCCCATAAACACATATATCGTACCAGTCTTTTTCAATACTCTCTTACATTCGCTTAACCATTCTTGAGAAAACGCAATATACTCATCAAATTCCAATTTATCCTGAGATTTACCATAATCTTTATTTAAATTGTATGGGGGGTCAGTAACAATTAAGTCGACTGACTCATCAGATAATTCTTTAAGTCTTGATAAAGCGTTTCCATAAAGAATTTTTTGATTATCAATCACTTTATCCATTTGTTTTTTGTAGCCTCCCTTATAAAATCATCAATGCTTCTTCTGCTACTATGTAAATACTTGTTATCAAGAAGTTGACACATTTCCCATGTAGTACGATATTGGTATGTAATATAATGAATATCCTTTATTTGAATTTGACCAGTTCCTAAAGCTGGGTTGTAATTTATATCTGCATCAGAAATAAATTTAAGGTCGTATTCATTATGGTCAACAACCTCCATGACTCCATCCATCAAACCTGTTATTTCGTTTCTTTTTACATAAACCCTATGCTTAATTGACAAAATGATAAACATAAAATCAGGGTCGCGTACATACGCCGTTCTAATTCTCGAAAACGATGTGATATTGGGTCCTTTACCGCTATTGGGAATATCATTTGCTGTCGCCTTAACATCAACATTCCCAGTCAATGCACTATTATCTTTTCTAAACTGCAAAATAATATCAGCCATACCCAAACGTTCTTGCGCCTCAACATTAATCAATTGATAAGGATTATTTATATCATCTCGAATACCCGAAAATACTTCTTCTGCCCATGCTTCAAGCATGGGACCCGCTATTTTATTTATATTTTCAAGGGGTAATCCCTTCCGTAAATTTGTATTAATAATTATTTTGTTGTCACCCTCCTGCATTTGTGAATCTAAAATTAATTTCATTTGTCCGATTACGAATGCAGAGTCGGTTTCATATGTTAGCGACTCAACTGGTTTCTTTAGTACTAAATCTTCGTATTTCATAATATCTCCTTTTTGATTTCTTCGTTTTTTCCACATTCTCATTTTCTTGGAAAACTTATGTTAGAAAAGTTCAATTCTCTTTTGCTTTATCGATAATTCTTATCGTTTATAATTTATATCATCCTAAAATGCCTTAATGCATCTTCAATTGTTTTTTCCTTTTCTGGAGGTACTTGTGGAACTTTCGCTTTTCTATTCCCCAAGTTATAATTCACTCTTTCAATTATACCATATTTTTGCTTAACCTGTGCTATGTATAAATTTGACACCTTGAAACCGTTATTTTCAAGAACATATTGCTTGATTTCATCATATGTTGCCTTGCTTTCAGATGCCGTCAAATTCATCTCATCAAGGTCAAGCTCAACCTCAATAGATTGCGCTCCTTTTAGTTTGGACAATAACACCACCGTCTCAACATGCATTGTCCCCGGAAACATATCAACAGCAACACATTTTACCATTTCATACCCCTTATCCTGCAACACCACCAAATCCCTCACCAAACTCGTCGGCTTACAAGAAATATAAACAATCCTATCCACGCCAAAATCAATTATCTTATCCAACGCTTTTGGATGAATTCCATCTCGTGGTGGATCAAGCACAATTAAATCAGGCTTATCCTCAATACTATCTATCACTTTTAATACATCTCCAGCAATAAACTCACAATTACTGAGTCCATTCAACCCTGCGTTCACCTTCGCAGCTTCCACAGCCTCCGCTACAATCTCCACTCCAACCACTTTACTGGCTACAGGTGCGAGTATCTGGGCAATCGTTCCCGTTCCGCTATACAAATCAAAAATCATCTTATTCTTCGTATCACCCACATAACTTCTAACTGCTTCATACAACACCTCAGCCCCTAAAGTATTCGTTTGAAAAAAGGAAAACGGGGAAATCTTAAACCTAAGCCCTAACAACTCCTCATAAAAATAATCCTGTCCATATAACACCTTTGTTTCATCACTCTGCACCACATCAGCCAAACTATCATTCAAAGTATGTAAAATTCCCACTAACTTTCCTGCCAATGGCAATTCCAGCAGTCTCTCGGTCAATTCGCCTAACTCCACCTCTTCTTGAGTCGTCGTTACCAAATCCACCAACAGCTCATTTGTCTTTATCCCTTTACGAACCAACAGGTGCCGCAAATATCCTTCGTGACGCATTTTATGATAAAATCTTGTTCCCTTATTCGTGAAATACTCCAAGACACACTGCAAAATTAAATTATAGTCTTTATCCACAATTCTACAATCTTTTACCGTCACAATATCATGAAAACTTCCCCTCTTATGCATTCCCAAAGCCAAAGGTCCGTCCTTTACCTCATCTCCAAAAGAAAACTCCATTTTATTTCGATATTCCATTTGCTGCGGACTAGCCTTTATCCCTTCAAATTCATAATCGGAACAGACGCTATCCAATAATTCTTTCACTTGCTTTTCTTTCATGTTCAACTGCTTTTCATAAGGAAGATTCTGATAAGTACAGCCACCACAAGCACCAAAATGCTCACACTCTGCTTCTTTCTCAATCGGTGATTTTTCTAACACCTCCAACAATCTACCCTCGCATTTCCCTTTCCGCTTTTTATTGATAGAAAAGCGAACCCGCTGCCCCGGCACACCGTTTTTCACAATCACCTTTTCACCCTCTACATAAATAATTCCCTTATTTGGAAATACCACCTCTTCAATAACCCCATCACACACCTGTCCTTTTTTCAACCTCACTACCTCGCCTTTCTTATCTTTCTCATCTTTCCTTTAATCGTCATCTCTGGCAATGCTTCCAATACCTGCTTTCCCTTTCCGTTTTGAATCTCTACATAAGTCAGAGAATCTCTAATGTCAATAATTCCTATATCTTCCGCCGTCATTCCGGAAATCTGACATATCGTTGCCACAATATTACAAGTCCGAATCTTAGACTTTTTTCCTCCACTAATACGAATGCTCATAATGTCTCTTTTAAAAATAGCTCCTCTTCTTTCCGTCAAAACTACTTTCTTCTTTTGCTCTTTATAAAATGCTTCTCGCTTCTCNTCTATCTCCTGCNGTTTTGGNCTTTCCAAAATGGCAACCTGAATTCCTGTATATTCTTCAATCACCTTTAATGCTCTATGCTCTTTTTCTTGAATAAAGCTAATCGCCTTACCACTTTTTCCGTTTCTTCCCGTTCTGCCAACTCTATGTACATAATTCTCCTTATTGGTCGGCACATCATAATTAATCACATGGGTGATACCATCAAAATCGACACCTCGAGCCGCCACATCTGTGCATATCAGATATGGAAAACGCTTTTCTCTAAAATCAGAAATTATCTTTAGGCGTTCCTTTTGCTCTAACAAACCATGAAGCATTTGACACCGAATCCCTGCCTGTTTCATTTGGCGATAAACAACATGTACCATTTCTCTTGTATCGCAAAATATCATGCAATATCTCGGATTTTCATCAATTAAAACATCCAATAGCAACCGCATTTTCTCTTCACTTTCCACCATATAACCAACTTCTTCAATCGCTTTAACTGTCTGGCTCTCCTCTTCCAATACAATTAACTGAGGATTATGCAAATACTTTTTTAACAGTCCTTTCGCCTGACTATCTAAAGTCGCTGAAAACAACATATTAATTCTTTTCTCCGGCAAATACCCCATAATAATTTCCAAATCTTCTAAAAATCCCATGCTCAACATATGATCCGCTTCATCAATCACCAGATACTTAATCTTATCCACCTGTAAACTGCCTCTTTTCAAATGATCCAATATTCTTCCGGGTGTTCCCACCACCACATGAGATTTCTGCTTTATCGTCAAAATTTGTTTTTCTATCGGAAAGCCACCAAAAAGTGCTGGCACCTTAATTCTTTTCTTCCTGCCTATCAGAAATATCTCTTCTCTCACCTGCTCTGCCAATTCTCTTGTTGGCTCCAAAATCAAAGCTTGAGGATGATTTTCCAGCCAATCCACTTTTTCACAAATCGGAACTGCAAAAGCAGCCGTTTTTCCGCTTCCCGTTTTTGCTTTCACCGCCACATCCTGTCCGTTTAATATAACTGGTATCACTTCTTTTTGAATCTTTGTCGGTTCTGTATACTTTAACATCGTAAGTGCTTCTAAGATATCCTCACTCAGACCAAATCTGCTAAAATTATTCCTATTCATTCTTCCTCCGTCTATATTATAAAAAATGTCCCTCACCAAGTGAGAGACATTCTGTTAATTTTTTCTTATTGCATAATCGTTTCAGCTGCTTGGGCTACTTCTTCCTTAACAGACTCTACTACTTCTTCCTCTTCTTCATCAAAGTAATCATCAAAATCGTCTTCAAAGTCATCTTCAAAATCTTCAATGTAAGTTGGTGTAAAGAAACGATATACTCCATAAGCGATTGCTGCAATCGCGGTTACAGTTCCAATAATAGCGAATACCCAAAGTACTGTATTCTTATTCTTTTCATTTTCCTTTTTTTGCAATGTACTTAGTAAATCTTCTACTCTATTCATCTTTCACTCCACCTTTCCCTTATGCTATTAAATACATATCTTTCCCCTAAAAAACACTTCATTTTTGTTCTCATTTATTATTATATCACCATTTTTATATTTTTACTATAATTTCTAAGATTTTTTTATATTTTTTGTAATTTTGCAAAAGCTGCAAACATTTTCTTAATGCCCACCTTTTCAAAATCCACCGTAACTTCAAAATCTTTTCCGCCTTCTACAATATTTTTGACTATTCCCACTCCAAATTTGATATGTCTAACAGTATCTCCAACCTCATAAGCAAGAACCTCTGCCTTTGACACTTTAAATTGCTTTGGCTCAAATGCTTTTGACTTAAAAGACTTCTTTGCGTTCATATATGCCATTTCCTTAGGAACTTCTTTTTCTGCTGGCATTTTGGTATTGCCCAACTCCACCAATTCTCGTGGTATCTCACGAATAAATCGGGAAGCCTTATTATACTGCATTTCCCCTCGCAACATACGTTGTCTTGCACTTGTCAGAGTTAAATCCCTCATCGCCCTAGTAATTCCCACATAACACAACCGTCTTTCCTCTTCTATTTCAGTCGGATCATCAGATGTAATGGTCATATAACTTGGAAAAATTCCGTCCTCCATACCCACTAAATACAAATTAGGAAATTCAAGGCCTTTTGCACTATGCAGCGTCATCAACACAACATGATTACTATCCTGTTCCAAATTATCTATATCCGCTATTAAAGCAACCTCTTCTAAAAAACCACTTAATGTTGGCTCCTCCGCCTCCTGCTCATAGGAAACTATCTTGGTAATAAATTCATCTATATTTTCAATTCTTGCTCTCGCTTCATCAGTATCCTCTGCTTTTAATTCCGCCACATAACCTGTCTGTTCAATAATATCATTTAATAATTCGCTTAAAGAAATAAATTCTAGCTTACTGCGCAGCGTCTGAATAAAAGTAACAAATGAATTGATTTGAGAACCGCTTCGTCCAAGCGTTAGGACTCCCTCCGCTCCTTTTAATGCCTCGTAAAAACTGAGCTCTGTTATATCCGCATAATCTTGAATTTTGCCCAATGTAGTTGCGCCAATTCCTCGTCTTGGAACATTAATAATTCTTCGCACCGCAATATCATCTCTAGCATTGTCTACAGTCTTTAAATAAGCGAGCAAATCTTTAATCTCTCGTCTCGCATAGAAATTGACACCGCCAACAATTTTATACGGTATATTGGCCAATAAAAATTTCTCCTCGAACATACGTGACTGTGCATTTGTACGATATAAAATCGCACAATCACGATACTCAAAAATGCCATCCCTCATCTTTTGCATAATATCTCCCGCTATATATTCTCCCTCTTCATAAGCGGTTTCAAATTGTCTATAATGAAGCAGCTCACCATCTTCATTCGCCGTCCAAAGCGTTTTATCTTTTCGCCCGACATTATTATGTATCACCGCATTCGCAGAATTTAAAATATTTTTAGTACAACGGTAATTCTGCTCTAATTTAATAATTCTTGCCTGCGGATATATTTTTTCATAATTTAAAATGTTTTGTATATTTGCACCTCTAAATTTATAAATCGACTGATCGTCATCGCCAACCACGCACAGATTTTGATAACGCGAAGCTAACAGACTAATCAATTTAAACTGAGCTGTATTCGTGTCCTGATATTCGTCCACCATAATATACTTAAAACGTTCTTGATAGGATTCTAGTATGTCCGGACAAGTCTGGAATAATTCCACTGTCTTACCAATCAAATCATCAAAATCCAAGGCATTATTGCTCTTAAGCAGCTTTTGATATTCCTTGTATGCCTGAGCCATTTTTTTCTTTCCGAAATCTCCCAATGTATTTAATTCATATTCCTCAGGGCTCACTAATTCATCCTTAGCTGAAGAAATCGCATTTAACAATGTCTTTTCTTTATATACCTTCGTATCAATACTTAACCTCTTACATACATCTTTCATCAATGTCTTTTGGTCATCACTATCATATATCGTAAAATTATTGTCATACCCAATGCGATCTATATATCTTCTTAAAATCCGTACACAAGTTGAATGAAAAGTACTCACCCATATACTCTCTGAGCCAAACCCCACCAGCTGATCCACACGCTCACGCATTTCTCCGGCAGCCTTATTCGTAAATGTTAATGCCATTATATTCCATGGATTCACATTCTTTTCCTCAATTAAATATACAATGCGATGTGTCAGCGCTCTTGTCTTTCCTGAGCCCGCTCCCGCCAAAATAAGCACTGGACCCTCTGTTTGAAATACCGCCTCTTGCTGCTCGGCATTTAATGTATCATATATACTCATTTGTTATTCCGCCTATATTCTTATTTTTATAAAACTTTCTGTAGTCTTCATTCTTCACTCATACAAACAACAGTTCGTTTTTATCTTTCCATTATATTATAAATCTGCATATCTGTCACTAAAAAAATGAGAAAAATTTTCTAAATAAAAACAGCCATTGCCGCTCTGTCTTCCTCCGCTGCAATAACTGCTTTATCGAGCCTTTACCAAAGATAATGAACCTGCTCCTTCACATACTTTTCATAAACTCTCTTAACCGCCTGCATTTGTTCTTTTGAAAGTTTGGGAACTGTTAATGCTTCTACATTTCTTCGCACCTGATCTTCATTGCTCGCACCCGGAATTACGGTTGAAATATCATGCGCCAATATCCATTTTAACGCATATGGTGCAATTTCATCAGTTCCAAATATTTTCTTTAATTCTTCTGCTGCTCTGACTCCAGTTGCATAATCAACCCCTGAAAATGTTTCCCCTTTATCAAAAGCCTCTCCATTTCTGTTATATGTTCGATGATCCTGTTCACCAAAAGTTGTTTCTAATGTATACCTACCAGTTAATAACCCGCTCGCTAATGGCACCCTTATAATTGTTCCAATTTCTTTTTCCTTTGCCAGTTTAAAAAATAATTCATCCGGCCTTAGACGAAACATATTAAAAATAATTTCCACCGCTGAAATATCATAATCCATCGCTTTTATAGCTTCTTCCACTCGCTCAACAGATACCCCGTAATGCTGTATTTTACCGTTTTTCTTCAATTCATCCAATGCTCGAAAAGTCTCTGGCTGATAAAATACATCAGTAGGAGGACAATGAAGCAGCACTAAATCTAAGGAATTCAACTCCATATTTTCCAACGCCTCATCCACAAAACGTGTGAGATTTTCTTTTGTATAGCCCTCTTTCACATGAGGATTCAATCTTCGGCCAATCTTAGTAACCACATATATTTTTTCTTTCTTTGTTTTCAAAAATTTTCCGATCGTTTTTTCACTCAATCTATCTTTATATACATCTGCCGTATCTATAAAATTAATTCCTTGAGCATATGCCGCTTCCAATGTCGCCATCGCTTCTTTTTCATCAAACTCTTCTCCCCACTTAGAACCTAATTGCCAAGTTCCCAAAGCAATTTCCGATACTTCATAATTCGTTTTTCCTAATCTTCTCTTATTCATTTTCTGCCTCCTTAGATGACTTATTTTATTATCTGTTAATGCCATCTTACCATGTTCTCCCCTTTTATACTATCATAACTTCAAAATCTTTTCCGCCTTTATAACAGATTTAACTCGCTTATCTAGCACAAATATATTTACAAATAGTAATGAAAACTATATAATGTATTTAGCTTCTATTAATAAATACAATAGTGAGGGATGATAATGACAATAGATATAAATGATATATTGAACAGTATTTTAGCTAGTTTTTCCAGAATTGATTATGTAAAACCAGCTGATATACCTAATATTGACCTATATATGGATCAAGTGACTACCTTTATGAATTCACAATTAGCCGCTTCAAAGCGCTACCCAGATGATAAAATCCTTACTAAAACAATGATAAATAATTATGCCAAAAATGCCTTATTGCCGCCCCCAGATAAGAAAAAATATTCCAAAGAACACCTTTTGCTTCTGATTTTTATTTATTATTTCAAAAACATTTTATCCATCAGTGATATTCAGACCTTAATCACTCCAATTACAGAGAAATATTTTTCCAAAAACAACACCATTAATTTAGAAAAAATCTATACCGAAGTTTTCCAATTAGAGGAAGTGGAAGTAGAGCGGTTAAAAAATGACATCATTGAAAAATATCAATTATCAACTCAAACATTTTCTGATGCTAAAGAAAAAGACAAAGAATTTTTACAAACATTTTCTTTCATTTGTATGTTGAGCTTTGATGTCTATATGAAAAAACAATTAATTGAAAAATTAATAGATAAGCTAGCTGATAACACGCCTGCTCCTGTAACTGATTCAGGTAAAAAATCTGATAAAATAAAAAAAGAAAGACCAGAATAAGCATTCTAGTCTTTTTTCTTTATTTATCTTTTTTCATTCTTTCAAAAACCATATCATAACCATCATTCCCGTAGTTTAAAGACCGATTTACTCTACTGATGGTAGCTGTTGAAGCCCCAGTCTTTTCTGCTATTTCTAAGTAAGTTTTTTGCTCACGCAACATCTTTGCTACTTCAAAACGTTGCGATAAAGACAAAAGCTCATTCACAGTACAAACATCTTCAAAAAAGAGATAACACTCCTCTACATTATCCAAACCAAGAACAGCTTGAAATAAATGCTCAACCGCCTCTGTTCTAATCGTCTTACTCATATTTTACCTCTCCATCTTTATTCATAATATGTACTTAATATACCGCCTTTTTATGATAGTATTTTAACACATTAAAATACTATAGTAAAGAAGTTTATAAAACTTAAGGCTCTCTATTTCCCCCACTATTTTGTTTTATATTTATTTACATACCGCTTTAATTCTGAAACCGATTTATTCAGAATAAGCTCTTCGGGAAAGTCTATCTCTTGAACTAATTTTAGCGCCAAATCATGCCGTCCCACACAAGTATCAAAATGAGCATCACTACCCATTACAATCGGAACATTATATTGCCTGCAATACTTTAGCATCTGAATATCGTTGTCCTCTGGATTCTGTCTTACCCCACCTGGAACTAGAGAACTATTATTTAATTCTAATAATACACCATGCTCCTTTGCCCCTAATACCAGAGCCTGATAATCAACTTCATATCTGCTGTCATCTGGGTGTCCAATAATATCTATACAGGGATTCTTCATAGCATGCAAATATGCCGCTGTATTTTCTTCTGCTGTTCCTGAGCGAATACAAGGGACATGTAAACTTGCAATGACAATGTCCATATGCTGTAAAATTTTTTGAGATAAATCCACCTGTCCGCTATAATTTAAAATATTTAATTCTACTCCCAAAAGCAACTCCACTCCATACAGTTCCCTATCCACCACTTTTAAATTTTGAAAATAAAATTCATGACATGTGCCAGGCATCATTGGAGCATGTTCAGTAATTCCTATCAACTCTAATTTCTTCTCCGATGCCGCCTTTGCCATCTCTCTAATCGTGCCATAAGCATGCCCACTAGCTACAGTATGGGTATGAGTATCTAATATATATTTCATCGTCTTCTCCTCTTTTTACCTAATATCATTATATTTATCATAACATTTTTCCACATTCTTTTATTCAAGTACCCTCTTCTGCCGCCATCTACCGCTCCTCCATCTTGATACGAAAAATCCTGTCCGCATCACCCATTCACACACCATGCTAATCCACACACATACAACCCCTACATCAAACACATATGCCAGCAAATAGGCAATTCCAACACGCGCTACCCACATTGATGTAGCCGATGCAACCATCGTATACTTGCCGTCTCCAGCAGCTCTAAGTGCAAAGGGAAGCCCATAAGAAAACGTCCATATAAATATCGCTGCAACACAGAAAATCCTACCGCAAAGTTCCGCCACACTCCTGCTCTCTGCCGATATATCAAAAAAAGAAAAGAGGGTCGGCAGCATTAAAAATAATATAATATTATAAACGCACATGCACACACAACTTAATTTTATCAGCTTTTTTGTATAATAATTGGCTCCCTCATAATCTCCTGCTCCCACACATTGTCCGACAATCGTAAGCAAAGACATGCCAATGCTCCACCCTGGCAGATTTCCCAAAGTAATCACATGATTGGCTAGTGCATGACCCGCCAGCGCAATCGTTCCAAACGTCGATGCCAAACGTGCCAAGGCTATTTTCCCGAACTGAAACATGGAATTTTCCACCCCATTTGGCACTGCCACTTGTAAAATTGAACGAATTAGCCCCCGTTTAAAGCGAATATGCCTGATGCCTTTTAACTCCACCCCTTTTATCTTTTTGCAATATAAGAGAGTGAGTACAATCACTGCTGAAAGAACATGGGTGATAAATGTCGACCATGCGGCTCCTGAAACACCCCATGAAAATACATAAATCAACACATAATTCCCAACCAAATCAAAAATATTCCCCGCAAAAGTGATGCCCATCCCAATGCTGCTATTTCCCGTGCTTCTAAATAATGCCGAACCCACACAATAAAGAGCATAAAAGGGATATCCTAACACTGTAATCCGAAAATAAGTCATCGCTGCCTGCATCACATCATCTTCTATATGACCAAATATCAGCCGTAAAATATCCTTTTGAAAGAGCAGCAAAAATACCATCAATCCAATCGCAATCAATGCCACTATATAAATCACCTGCTTTGCCGTTTGTGATGAATTTTCATAGTCTTTCCTTCCAAGATACTGACTGACTACCACCGTTCCTCCCATTGCTAGGGCAATAAAAATATCAACAAACAAAACATTCACTGAATTCACTAAGGATACCCCGCCCACCGCAAACTCGCCAAGTCCAGACACCATAAGGGTATCTCCCATTCCAATCACCGCAATTAAAAGTCGCTCAATCATGAGCGGAATAATCAATCTTATCAACTCATTATTTGTCCATATTCGTCTTTGCTGTATACCGCTCGTTTTCATTTTATCTGCTGTCCTTTTTTTGTTTTATTAAAATAAAAATATCCTACTCTATAATATAGTATTTAGAAAGATTATGCAAAAGTATTTTTAAGCATCATAATAAAAAATTGACTGGTTGAATTTTCCAAACTCTTCAACCAATCAATCCCTCTTTTTTAATAAGTTCTATGTCCTTGTATTATTCCCACTTTATATCAAAACTGCCCTTATGTGCATTCGCCTCTACTCGTATAATATAATTGCCTCCACCATCTGCTATAACTGAAAATGTATTGGTGGGCATTTTATTTCCCCTAAATAATATAGTCCCATTATCATCTTCAATTTCCAGTTTCAAATCACCGGAATCGGTTACTATTTCAACAGTAAATGTATGCTCACCCTCGCTAGACATTGTTATTTTACGTTCTTTATAGCCATTGAATTTTATATAACTTAACATCCAATGGTCACTCACACTTTTTTCAACAGACCAAATTAAAAGAGCCCCTCCCTTTGAGCAACCCACCAAACATGCAACTACTATAAGCATTTGTACAATTAATAATAATATTTTTTTCATGTTCATTCCTCCTCTTTGCTACTTATAACCTCACTTTATATTACCAATAACAGAAATAAGATTCATATATCGCCCCGCATTTGTTTTAAGCATTTCCCTATCTTCAACTGCGTATGGATTATCCGTTTTTAACCAATCCTCCCAAGCCTCCTCAAAGCATTTCATTTCTTGTATCTCCATAAAATTTAATGAGTTTTCAAACTTAGCTCTCCACCAATTTGTAGTATGCCATGCCTGAAGTATTTCTTCATTCCAATATTTTTTCATTTCTTCCGGAATATTATCCTCCATCTCCATTTTCATTCCTGGAAATGCTAAAGCCACAATCCCGTCTTTTTTAAGCAAACGCTTTAGATATTTATCAAAGTATTCATCATTGTTTCCAAAATAATGATAGGCATCAACACTAATTATCGCATCAAAATATTCATCTGCAAATGGAAGATCGTGTGCATCCGCATGAATAGGAATGACAAATTCTTCAACCTCCATTTCTTGAAAACGTTTATAATTATCAGTCGCCGAAATCCATAAATCAACAGCATAAACCAAAACTTCATATTCATTCGCTAAAAAAATAGAGGTCAACCCCCTGCCGCAACCCAAATCTAAAATTTTCATTCCTTTTTTTAATTTCACATTACCTAATAATTCTTCAAGTATTAACATCGAATTTGGTCCCATCATGTTATCATTTATAAAACTCTCACTATACTTTTTCGCGTTCATCACTCTTAAATCCTTTCTAAAATTATAATTTTTTTATCTTTTCCTATTCAACTTTACAGACAACTAAATAATGCCTGCCTTCTTTAACTTCAATATGGGATTCTTTTCCAATATATCAAATTTACAACAGGTAAGGTGGGAAGTCAACATTAAACTGGTCAAATTTCCAACACTATTCCAAATCAGTTATACTCTTTCCTCTCATCCTTATCAAGTCCACTTCAAATATTTACCCTTGTAACCAACTCTTTGCTTGCGAATATATTATACAAAAAGTATTTTTAGGAGTTATTATGAAAAAGCGATTAATCGCCCTCTTGACCATTATCACCATGTTAATCCTCTGCCTCAGTGCATGTAGCCCAAAGGAAAAAACTCTCACTAAAATCACCTTAAATGAAGTGGCGCATTCTATTTTCTACGCACCACAATATGTCGCTATCGAACTTGGTTATTTTAAAGAAGAAGGAATTGACCTCGAATTGGTTACTGGCTACGGCGCTGATAAAACGATGGCCGCAGTACTCTCTGGTGATGCACAAATTGGCTTTATGGGCTCTGAATCTTCCATCTATATCTATAATGAGGGAGCCAAAGATTATGTTGTAAACTTTGCCCAACTCACCCAAAGAGCCGGTAATTTTTTAGTAAGTCGTGAACCTACGGATGATTTTAACTGGACGAATTTAATTGGAACGAAAGTTCTTGGTGGACGTAAAGGTGACAGCCACTGCAATATGTAAATTCAGATTCTATTTTGACTATTCCACTCCTACTTCTTTCATAACTAAGAAAATATCTCATTTCCTTGCATATTAGTCTGCTTTTTCATTACTCATCATCTTCCCTTTATCTATCATCAAAACTTTATCACAAACTGACAAAGTATAGCTTTTATGAGTAATCACCAAAATTGTTATCTTGCCTTTTAACTTGTTTAGGGTTTCTAGTACCTGTTTCTCTGATTCTGCATCTAGTGCTGCTGTTGGCTCATCCAACAACAAAATTGGAGCCTTTTTTAGCAAAGCCCTAGCAATTCCAATCCTTTGCATCTGACCACCTGATAGCCCTATCTGATTGCCTATCACCGTTTGATATTCTTCTGAAAGTTCCATAATAAATTCATGACATAAAGAGTCTTTCGCCGCCTGAATTATTTCTTCCATACTAGCTTCCTTATTTCCATACTGAATGTTTTCTTTTATTGTTCCAGGAAATAAATAAGGCTCTTGTGGAACATAAGAACTCATACTTCTTAACTGTTGCACTGAAATTCGCTCCAGATCTTTTCCTTTTATCAAAATCTTACCACTATCTATGCGATAAAATCCCAATAACAATTTAACGATTGTACTTTTTCCGCTTCCACTTAATCCTACTATCGCTATGTAGTCACCTTCTTTAATCTCAAAACTGATTCCATCTAAAACTTTATCCTTTTGATTATAGGTAAATTCCACATCTTTAAATTGAATCACATTTCCCTTTTCACTTTGAACCCATTCTGTCGATTCCACTGGTATTGATATTTCTATTACTTCTTCTTCTGTTTGAATAAAATTCTCAAAACGCTCTATTGATACAATCGTTTTTTGAACATCCGCATAAAATATGCCAATATTATCAAACATATAACCTGCACTTGTTAATAGATATGCACTTGCAATAATTTCATCCATAGATAAAATACCACGACGCATCAGAAGCAATCCAACACCCAATACGATAATTGATTTGAGATAATACATTGTTCCTGAAAAGAATAATATTACCGCACCTATCACACCTCTTTTTCTAGTAAATCTTTCTACGGCTAAACAAGCTTTTGAATATTTTTCCTGAAGTAAAGACGATATGCCTAAAATTTTTCCCTCTTCTAAACCGTTTAATAAATCCATCAATTTATTACTCGCTTCACTATTTGACACTTGTAATTCTTCACTCATTTTTTTATTTTTTTTACCACTAAAGTAAGTAAATAGAATACTCATCCCGCCCAAAAGAACTACCAACAATCCTAATATTTTATTCATACTAAGAAGAGCTGTTATTGAAATCGGCCCTATGAAACATACCGAGAGAAGATTCTTTATTTTTACGGTATACAATTCTTCAATTTGCTTAATATCGTCTGTAAAAAGTGCCATTAAAGTCCCCATGTGAAATTCTTCGCTTTTTTCTTTTGTTAAAAGCATCATATGGGTATAAAATTGCTGCTTTTTTCTTGTCAGCATTCTCTTTGCCACTTTATTCGATAGGTAACTCGTTACAGGAATCACTATTATCGCTACTGCCATTGCTATCGCCAGAATATATATTGCATAATACAAATAAGAAATATCCATCTTTGCCACTGCTTTTATTGTATACTGAGTCGCATATGCAATCACAATATTCAAGCAAACTGCACTGAAAAGTTGTTCGATACTTGCGGTAATAAAATACTTTGCAACATCTTTCCCCAGATTTTTTTTCATAATTCTATATAATTGTCTAAAGTTCATTTTATTCCCCACCTTTCATTAACGAAAGTTCTTTAAAATGTCAAATTATGTCTATCAACTTTGCTGTTCTGTATACATTTCATAATAAATTGGCTCTTTCATTAACTCCTCATGTGTACCAATCTTTATTATGTTGTGATCGTGCATTAAAATAACTTCATCGGCCATAGCTGCCAAACCGATATCATGTGTCACCATCAAAATCGTATGCTGCTTCTTTAATATTCCCAATGTTTCACTTATGACATCTATTGAAGATGAATCTAATCCAGCAGTCGCCTCATCTAAAATAATCAAAGATGCTTTTCTTAAAATCACTCTAGCCATAACAATTCGTTGTCTTTGTCCCTTTGATAAATTTGTTCCTCTATCACTTAAAACTCTTCTAGTTCCTTCTTTGAACTTGGCGGTCACTTCATTTAAGTTCGTCATTTTTATGGCTTTTTCTATATCCTCTTCGGTATAGTTTTTCACACCATATACCATATTGGCTCTTATTGTATCGGATAATAAATATGCTGTTTGAGGCATTACGGCAATTTGTTTTCTTAATTCCACTAAATTACTTTCTCTGACTTCTCTTTGAAATACTTGAATGGAACCGCTATAATTTTCATATAATCCACAAATCAATTTAGTTATTGTACTTTTTCCGCTGCCACTTTTACCTACAATCGCAACTAACTTCTTTTCTTCTATAACAAATGTTATTTTTTCCAAAACATTTTTTTGCTGATACGCAAAACTCACATTTGAAAATGCTATAATCTTTTTATTATTCAGCAATGGTAATGCACCACCCATTCGCTCTTCTGTTTCTGCCTCGATTTTTTCATATCTTTGTATGATTGCTAACACTTCTCTATACTTCGTTAAAAACTTCAAAATTGATTCTATTGGCATAAATACATTGCCAATTAAAAGACTAAAAGCTGGAAGTAATCCAATCGTCCCCTCACCATTTAAAGCTAGATACCCACAATATAACGGAATTATACATTGGGGGAAAATCCTAAGAATATAACTTAACGGAGTTGTTTTTGCTTTCGTTTTTTCAACTTCTAGCCCTTTTTCTTCTACTCTTGTAAGTAAATGATGAAACCGCTTGGAAAAAAGGTTGTATAGACTGTATGTTTTAATAATATCTAATCCCTCTATTGTACTTTTTAAATACTCATTTACTTTTCCCTCATTTTTTAAGTTTTCAGTTGTTTTTTTCTGTATTGGTTTATTAATAATTCCAAATAAGAATGCTGGTATTGGTATTGTAATAATACATACCAATGTTAACTTCCAACTAAATAGGAACATAATACACAATGTCAGTATTAATACAATCGGTGCTGCTATTACACTTGGAAATACTCTTAAAAATTCTTCTACTACAGGCATTTTTTCCTGTATCTCTGTATAAAAATTTCCTATATCATATTTTTTTAGTATGGCTGTTGGAAGATTTTGAATATGCTTAGTCAAACTTTTCTTTTTATGCCTGACAATTTTTGCGGCAAAATCCGTACTCTGCTTGTTGCCTATAAATTTTCCTATTCCATACAGAAAACTAAATATACACAACAAAGGAATAAACTTCAAAAAACTATAACTCTGATCAATATCTATCGTCTCTTTAATTATGTAGGATATTGTAAGTTCTATAATGGTAATCCCTAGAAAAATAAAAGCAATAAAAGCTCCTTTTAATAATTGCCTCTTCCCCATAAATCCCTGAATCGCTTTCATGTTATCCCCTTTCCCACACTCTTTTTCATGTCATTATGCTTTGGATTATATTGTATTTTTTTCCTTTTTCCCACTTATTTTTTGCTTTCCAGTTCTCATATATTGCTTTTTTAGTTATTTTCTCCGTTTTCAGTCTTATTTCATCATTTATTTCAACTTTTTCACCAATTTGAATCCTTCACTCCTTTTCACCGTAATGCTTTTTACCAACAATCTTCTTTTTCAACATGGATGAAAAAGAAAATTTTCACTAATTGGACAAACAATTTTATTTTCATCTCTCATATATTAATGATAAGACAACTCCAAAAAGGATGTGATACATTGGCGAAGCCAACCTATTATCTTTGGAAAGCCGATTACCAAAACGAAAAAAAATACCTAGATGCAAAAGAAAAATATAGCAACCTTGGTTTCCGTGTAGTTACTTTTAAAGATGGTTTAAAAGAAAATAATATTCACCAAGGACTAAAAGCTATCATACAGAATCATTTTCCACCATGAAAGGATATAAAGAAATGAATATTGGATATGTGCGTCTATCAAAAGACGATGACAAACGAAACTATGTTTCCATTGAAAATCAAAAACTAATTATAACCCAATACGCTACTACTCAAAACGAAGTGATTGATAAGTGGTACGAAGATGATGGTTTTTCAGGATACAGCTTTGAACGTCCTGGCTTCCAAGAACTTATAAAAGATATAAACACCCTTGAACACCCCACCGTATATGTCAAAGATTTCTCCCGATTAGGACGTCACAATGCAAAGGTTTTACTTCTTTTAGACGAATTTTCAGAACATGATCAACGCCTAATTGTAATTGATGATAATTATGACTCTTCCTCCCCCGATGATGATACCATTGGCATTAAAACATGGTATAATGAACGCTATGTAAAAGATACCAGTAAAAAAATCAGAAGTGCGTTAAATGCACGTCAAAAGGAGGGAACACTATTAACGCTCGTACCCTTTGGATATATCAGAAATACAAAAGATAAAGAAACAATCGAAATTGCAAAAAAAGAGGCTGATTACATAAAAATGATTTTCACTCTCTACATACAAGGCTCTGGTTATCGTAAGATTTCCGGCTACTTAACCGAACAAAAGATTCCCACTCCTTCGATAATACGAAGAGAATATGAAATCAAACAAGGAAAATCCTCCAAACGTCAAATAGCCACCGAATGGTCTGATGGTATGATAAAAGATATCTTAGGCAATGACTTCTATATCGGTACTTACCGCCTACATAAACGTGCCAGAAAAACGATTCATGGAAAAAACCAACGCGTTCCCAAAGAAGAACAATATATATTTGAAAATCATCATCCTGCCATTATTGATAGCATGACCTTTGAGTTAGTACAAGAACTAAAACAAAAACGTGTAAAAACCAATTACCGCGGTAGCCACGGACAATGGATAGACAATCAAATTCCGACCCCCTTTGGCAGTTGTCTTTTCTGTAAGGATTGTGGCAATCGCCTAACCCCTATAAAAAGAAAAACTGCTACTACAATCAGAAAATATTACATTTGCAGCACCTATAATACTAAGGGTAAAAAACACTGTCCAACTGCCCATTTAATTGATGAACAAGATTTAATGCGTGATGTAACTAACTACATCATCTTATGCCGTGATGCCTTAGCAGAAATAATTTCAGTTTACAATATGAAAGATTTTGAATCCGAAAAAAAATCTGTTGAAGCCAAACGAAACGATTTGCAAGATGCAATCACTGTTCAGAAAAAGCTACTAAAAACTTTATTTTCCCAAAAACTAAAAGACCTCACTACCAATTCAGAAAATGAAGAACTGATTAAAGAAAGTTATGACTCCTTACAAAATGATATCCTCACACATATTCATGCTATCGAACTCAAACTAAAAGATTTGAATGAAACAACCTTAGAAACACCAGATGTAAAAAAGAAGCTGAGAACAGCTTTAGATGTTGTAGATGAAATCATTCAAAAAGACTTACTTGACCGACGAGATATTGAAATCCTCATTGAACGTATTGATGTCGATGAAAATGGATTTCCTGATATAGAATTAAAATATGGACTATCGGGATTTATTAAATGCAGCCCTACCGAAAAATTAAATCGTAAAGAAAACGAAATCATTCTAACAACAATGCAAATCATTAAAAATGATACTAGAGGATATACCTCTGCCAGATACCTGTCTATCAAACTAAAAGACCACCGGATTGAAAAATCAAACAAAGCAATCATACCGTATATTAATCTCATGATTGCTGATGGTATCCTAGAACACACCGATAATCCTATCAAGCCTTACACTATCTTAAAAAGCAATAAAGAATTGGAACGCTTAATCGCTCATTTACATGATGAAGAGGGTAACAGGTGGTATGCCACAGATGGTATTTGAATACATTCTCAAGAAAAATGGCATCAATCCTGAAACCGACCTAAACATTAACCAAAGTATTGATTTTGGCTCCACTGCTGCCGCCTTTTCTGGCGGGCTAGGTGATTACAGTGTTGAATTTGAACCATCAGCAACTCTCCTAGAACAAGAGAATGCTGGCTATGTAACTGCCTCTCTTGGTGTGGATAGTGGTTATGTCCCTTATACCGCTTACTGTGCCAAGTCTAGTTACCTAGAAGAAAATCCCGAAATCATTCTAGGATTTACAAAGGCCATGCAAAAAGGAATGGATTATGTTCAAAATCATACTCCCGAAGAAATCGCTAAAGTGATTCAGCCCCAATTTAAAGAAACGGATATTGATACTCTCACTGTTATAATTACCCGTTACCACGAGCAAGACACTTGGAAAGACAATTTGATTTTCGAGCAGGCAAATTTTGATTTGCTGCAAGATATTCTTGATGAAGCTGGTGTTCTTTCCCAAAAGGCTCCCTACAAAAAATTAGTGAATACCTCTTTTGCCGAAGAAGCTGCAAGATAACAAATTTCATAAAAAAACCTCTAAAAAATGCTGGAGCAGCTCCAGCATTTTTTACTATTACCTATTCTTTATAATATTTCACTCATATTAATTCGGTTCTTCAGCAAACATTGATTCCAAAAATGTAATTGTTCTCCGCTCCATATCCACCTCAGTTTCTATTCCATAAGGAAGCACACATCTTGGATAAGCATGACCAAAATTCACATTATATAAAATCGGAAGCTCCTTATTCCCCACGCAATCAATAAATACCTGCTTATATTCCTCATAAAATTTTTCATCCTGCGGCTTGCCAATGATTAGTCCGCTCACCTCTTCAAAAATGCCCTTCGCTTTCAAAACAAGTAATTCTTTTGCCAGTATTTCCGGAGTCGGTTTCTCCTCACAAGTCTCAATAAATAAAATCTTATCTTTCCAATGACTCCTCTCTGGAAATAACGAATATGTTTCACATATCATTCGTTCCTCATCATTTCTGCCATCTGAGAGAAAATCGTAAAAACTTTCCAAACAACCGCCCAATAACTTGCCCTTAAATGTTCCGCTTCCCTGCAATACCTCATATCCTCGTTCCTCCTTATGAGCCACTCGTGCAGTACCAACTGCGGCACTTGAAAAATCTGTTCTTTCCTCATACCACATATCACTTGAGCAAACTGTCTTTTTCTCATTTCCAGCAAAATATCCTAAAAAGGCCTCCTCAGTATATGGTAACATCTTGCTGTCAATCTCCGCTAAATCAGTAATAAAAGACATTCCATAATAAGATACCATTCCCAACTTATAAAACATCAAATGATTTACTGTTGTATCTGAAAAACCTGTAAACAATTTTGGTTTTGTATTTACCAGCTCTATAAACTCTCTATTTTCCAACAAATAAGGCAATAATTTATAGGTATCATCGCCGCCGATAGCACAAATAATTCCCTTAATCGAATCATCTTGGAACGCTTTTATCAAGTCCGCTGCCCTCGCCTCTGGCTGTTCCCTTAAAAAGTCAATCCCTTTTAATGTATTTGGCATAAAAACTGGCTCTAATCCAAATTCCCGCAATCTCCTTACCCCAATTTCAAGATTATGACTACAAAATGCTTCCCCTAACATTCCACGGGAAAGACTGACAATAGCAACCTTATCTCCCTTTACTAATGGATTTGGCTTCTTCATCACTCACATCACTCCTTCACTTTTCTATCAGTATAACATTTATAAAGCCCTATAACAATTCTCCGTATCTCTTAATAAAAATATTTTTCATCACTGTTGCCAAGACCATGTACAAGATAATTGTCAAAATCAGCCATGGAAAATAAGACATTGGTAATGCCGCCAAACCAATTTGTGCTCCAAATGCGGTAAATGGAATAATCGTCAATATCGCTATTCCCGCAAATGTAAAGACCGTTAAAGGAAAGGACGCATTGCTCTGTATAAATGGGAGTTTTGGCGTGCGTATCATATGAATAATTAAGGTTTGACTCCACATTGATTCTACAAACCACCCCGCCTGAAATAGTGCAATGTATAAAACTTTCATCGCTGGGTCAGTTAATTGATGATACAAACCACCGCAAACCGCTGGACAGATGACAAAATACATTAATAAATACGTGGTAATATCAAACACTGAGCTGGTTGGTCCAATCCATATCATAAACTTCCCAATAGATGAGGCGTCCCATTTTCTTGGCACTTTTAAAAATTCCTTATCCACATTATCCCACGGTATCGCTGTACAGGATAAATCATAGATGAGATTCAGCAAAATCAAATGAATGCTCAACATTGGCATAAATGGTAAAAAGGCACTCGCAACCAATACTGAAAACATATTTCCAAAATTTGAACTGGCTGTCATTTTAATATACTTAATCATATTTCCATAAGTCTTACGACCCTCTATCAAACCTTTTTCCAATACCATTAAATCTTTTTCCAATAAGATTACATCGGCTGACTCTTTTGCAATATCCACCGCTGTATCAACGGAAATTCCTACATCAGAAGCTTTCATTGCCGCCGCATCATTGATGCCATCACCCATATAACCAACAGTATGTCCATCTGCTCTAATAATCGTGATAACACGCTCCTTTTGCATAGGACTTAACTTCGCAAAAACATCCACCTCTCTAGTCGCTTGAGTAAGCTCTTCATCTGACATATTATCCACATCTGTTCCCAAATATATATTCTTAACTTGAATGCCAACCTGACGACAAATACATCTCGTCACCTTATCATTATCACCAGTTAAAATCTTTACGCCAACACCATGCTCATTTAAAGTCTTAACTGCTGCCGCCGTTGATTCCTTTGGTGGATCCAAAAAGGCAAGATAACCGATAAGAACCATTTCCGCCTCATCTTTTACACCAAATGCCCCTACTGGTGATGGATTCGTCTTTTGTGCAACCCCTAGAACACGCATGCCATCATCATTTAAATCATCCACTTTTTCTAAAATATATGCTTTCTTATCCGCAGTAAGGGGCAGCACCTCGCCTTTATATTCTACAAAGCTGCATATTGAAAGCATTTCCTCCACCGCACCTTTGGTAATCATCTGCCTTTTTCCTGTTTTGTCCTCAACCACAACACTCATACGCCGACGTTCAAAGTCAAACGGAATCTCATCTACTTTCTGATAATTCACGCTCAAATTTTTAAGACATTCTTCTCTTTCCTCTTCCTCTTCTATTTTCGCTCTGTCAATAATCGCATGATCCATTAAATTTTTAAGGCCGGTCTGATAATAACTATTTAAAAATGCGTGACGCAAAACTCGAGAATCCTCTTCTCCATTTATATTAAGATGATATTCTAAGACCACTCTGTCCTGAGTCAACGTACCCGTCTTATCAGTACATAGGATATCCATTGAACCAAGATTTTGTATCGAATTTAAATTTTTAATGATGGTCTTCTCTTTTGACATCGCTACCGCACCCTTTGCCAAACTGGTTGTCACTATCATTGGCAACATTTCTGGCGTAAGCCCTACCGCAATCGAGATTGCAAATAATAATGCCTCCAACCAATTCCCTTTGGTAATCCCATTCACAAAAAAGACAATCGGAACCATCACAAACATAAATCTTATTAATACCCACGAAACAGAATTTACCCCTTTTTCAAAGCTAGTTTCAACTGTTTTTTTGTTTAAGTTCTTCGCTATACCGCCAAAAATGGTGTCATTACCAGTAGTAATTACAATTCCTTTCGCAGTACCACTTACAACATTACTTCCCATAAATGCTAGATTTGAACATTCTAATACCCCTTGAAAATCCGCCGTGTCAACTGGGGCAATCAACTTCTCAACTGGTTCGCTTTCACCAGTCATCGAGGACTGACTCACAAACAAATCCTTCGCCGCTATAATTCTCATATCCGCTGGAAGCATATCTCCTGCTGATAAGTGTACAATATCACCTACTACGACTTCTGATAATTCAATTTCCTCTTTTCCCTCTTCAGCTCTTTCCACACATGTCGTTGTTTTTATCAGCTTCAAAAGATTTTCTGCCGCTTTTCCGCTTCTTGTTTCCTGAACAAAACGCAGCACCCCTGAGACAATAACCATCGTCATAATGATAATCACTGTCATCGGATCCGCCATTCCTGGTTCTGCCATCACTACATCCACAAAAAAGGAAATTAGTGCGAGTGCAAATAAAATAGCTGTAAACGGATTTACAAAAGCACTCACAATTCTCTTAAATAAGGAATCATGTTTTTCATAAGTAATGATATTTTCTCCGAATTTATCTCTTGCCTCCTCAATGTATTCCTTAAGCATACCACGCTCAGATGAATTGTATTTCTCATATATCTCTTTCACACTATATTCGGCCGCAAGCTTTAATCGCGTATCCAATTCATCTCTTTTCACTTTTTCCTGTTCCACTTTTTTTGCATTAAAAATATTTTTATTATTTTTCATATTCTTCATTCTCCCTCCTTAGCTCTAGTCGTATATCTCTATACTTCACAAAATCTTTTCAAATAATACCCTTTCTTCCCTCTAAAAAAGGCAACAAAAAACCATCATATCAAACTATACGACGCTTCTCCAGACAATAACGTTGGTGTCATACACATTGATATAATGGCTATTTTCATCTGAATCGTATCCATTCAAATAAAATAATTATATTGACAAATATCCCCTGTGTAAAATCGCATCATCTATACTTTTCATGTTCTTTGGCCTCTGACTATAACTATCGTCCATGTGAATCCCCCTTTCATAATTCGCTAAATCAAAAAAACCTCTACCCTCAAAACTTGACGGGGTAAAGGTTCTATTTTTATATAAAAATAGAAAGCTGCAATTTCTTTTTATTTACCATCGTTCAAGTTTCAACTTCACAGGGCAATGTAATCACATTATTCTACGCCTTAATCTCGACATAGACTGTTCAAACCAACTTATAGTGTCTCCACCAGTCCGCGGCAGCAATCCGTATCCCTGTAGTAGCCTCACCTACCGAATTATTTTCCTTTTCTTAACATATTACTCTTGATTTTTAGCGCTGTCAAGTATAAACTATAACTATTGGACTCCAAAGAACACCAAAATTCTTTCATTCCATAAAAAAATAGAGTTTAATGTAGTATTATGAAAAATTTAAGGAAATAATAATAAAATTCCTTGAAATTGTGTTTATAATAAATAAGATTTTATAAAAAGATAATGAGGTACTTATATAATGAGAAAACAAAAAAGAAATATACTCGGCACACTACTATTGGTTCTACAAGTCATTTTTTCTGTGATGGGAATGATACCACTCATTCAGTTAAATATGTTACCCGACATTTATACTATTGGAATAGCAGCAATATTATTCCTCTTTTTTATCCTATCGTTCATCTTGAATTTTTTCAGAAGAACACGTATATTTGGAATTATTCTTTCTTTCATCATTTGTATTATGATGGGAATTGTTTTTTATTTTTCAACCACTACAAAACAATTTTTAACCAATGTTACGAATAATACTAATAATGAAATTCGAAGAGATAAGATTATCGCCGTTGTACGCCTTGATGATGATGCCGAAACCCTTCAGGAAGCTGCTTATTATAAGTTTGGAATATTAGATATTATCGACCGTCCATTGGTTGACCAAACAATGGAACAATATAACGATGATCTTGACCAAGTTTTGAATTATAACACCTATGATAATTTGAGTGATCTGCTGACTGCTTTTAATAACAATGAAGTACAATCTCTAATTTATAATCAAGCTTGGGATGCCACTATAGAAGAGTTGGACGAGGGATTTACAACTAGGATAAGAATATTAGATACCTCTATTATTGAAACAGTAGAAGAAGTTGTCGAATCAACAATAGAAGTAACACAAGACCCCTTTATTGTATATATAAGCGGCATTGACCAATTTGAGCCGATAAGTGTTACCGGACGCAGCGATGTAAATCTGCTGGCAGTCGTAAATCCAGAAACTTATCAGGTTTTATTAATCACAACTCCACGAGACTATTATATTGAATTTCCAGGAATTACTGGAGGGAACTCTGATAAATTAACACACGCTGGTAACTTTGGTGTACAAGCATCAATAAATGCCTTGGCAAATCTTTATGATATTTCCATTGAACATTATGTTCGGTTGAATTTCACCGCTTTTGTTGATGTTGTTGATGAGTTAGGTGGTGTTGAGGTTTATTCAGAACAAGATTTTATTACAAGTCATCTTTATATTCCTGTTTATGAGGGGTATAATTACTTCTATGGTGACGGAGCACTTGCCTTTGTTCGTGAACGTTTTAATCTCTATGATGGTGATTTCCAACGGGGACGTAACCAACAAGCGATGCTGACTGGAATCATGCAAAAGGCCATGTCACCAGCCATTTTGACTGGCTATAGCGGTATATTAAGTAGTTTGAGCGGAAACATGGATATGAATTTTACTTCTTCTGAAATCTCTGAATTAGTAAAAAACCAACTCACTGATAACGCCCAATGGAATATCGTCTCTACTGCGGCTTTAGGATATACGTCTTCGGAATACTGTTTTACAGCCGGCAGCTATGCGTCAGTGGTAATACCTGATGAAATGTCTGTTGCCGATATACAAGAAAAAATAGCGACGATTTTAAATGGTGGATATGTGGAAGAAGCCATAGCATATTAAGAAAAAAGTAGAACTGTTGATGTTTGTTAGATATCAACAGTTCTACTTTTTCATTTTAATAAGATAACCATCTTTTATGTTATAAAAAAATCATCTTCAATATCGCCAGCACTGCAAATGTGCCGGATAATAGGCATAAAAGAAATACTTCATCGAACGCCCACGCTCTCCCTTATAAGAAAGCAATATTGGTATCGTTGCTGTACAGCCGATAAAACCATAGAGCGCTTGCGATATCATCTGTCTTGTTCCTATCGCATCTGGTAGAAAGAAATAACTCACTCCCATAAAGGCTGTCATTAACCACATAAAACTGACGGGCACAATTACCCTTGCATATCGATTTTTTATCGTATGATAACAAAGAATCATTGGAACACCGATAAATGCCCAATCACAACATGCCGTAAATAAAATAGCACCTGTAAATATAAGCCAAAATAACCATCTCTTTTTCAACTGTTCATCCAAATATAAAATTCCTAAACCAATTAAAAATGTAAAAAGTACATTTAACATATAATAGCCTAATGCCATATAAAATGGTACTAAGGAAATGCAAGCAAAAATAAAAAGTCTTCCTGCATATTTTTTCATATTCTTCGTATATTTATAGCCCTCACTCATCAAATATGCCATAATCGGAAAAGTAAGTCCACCTAACATCATCAATGCATAATATAATCCATCTGGCATCTCTCCACCAAAAGCATGAGCAATATGATTTGCTGTCATACCCAGTATTGCAATAATCTTTAATATAAATGCTGTCATTATACCCCCCTCTTATTTCTGAATTATTCGAAATATCCAAGAATTGTTTCGAAATCAATTCCTGGTAATCGTGTGATTGATATATTAACTATATAATTTCCTTGACGGCGCAATAAATGCATCTGTTCCATCTCAATGTTTCCCACTTCCAATTTAGCTATTAATGTAATATAACGCCTATCCCCTATCTCAAGCTCTGATGTTTCTCCGATTATGTAATCCAATTCCATTTCTTCCAACTCAGAAATTAGATCCTCCATATATTTTTCTTCACTTATCCGAGTTCCACCTGACACCTTCTTGAGATTTGTATACTGTATTACTATATTGGAAAAATTCACAGGATCAGATACTAAAACATCATGTACCATCATTAAATCCATGGCCTTTTCCATCTCTTCTTTAGACGCTTTCGAATTTGAGGAATCCATAAGTTCTACTCCCGCACCTAACATTGCTATCATTTCCTCATCTGATGCTACAGTCCATTCTTCCGGAAGATTCAATGTAATTCCCGCATCTTCATTAGTAAACTGATTTCCATTCCATATCCCTCTCGTTAAAACCATTTCATCCTTTTCTGCACAACCTGAAAGCATTAGAAACATTCCCATTATAATACCTATTAATGCTACATATTTTTTCATTTTTTTCTCCTCACAATAATTTTTTATATAATTTCACATTTATCATTTTACTACACATCTCCACTCTTTGCAATTATGATTTTTTGTTGATATTGCATAGCATATTGACAAATCAACCATTTTTTTATATACTTTGATTATCAAACTACATTTAGGAGGTATTTATGAATAACTATATAATTACTACTGATTCCAACGCTGACTTACCCGCTGACTATATTAAAAAACATGAACTGACCATTATCCCACAGTATTATGCTTTCGGCGACATCGTATATGGCGATGAACTCCTCTTAACACCAGAGGAATTTTATAAGAAAATGTCAGAGGGAGAACTGCCGACCTCTATGGCTAATAACCCTGAGGTTATCCGTGATAAATTTAAAGTACTTTTAGAACAGGGATTTGATATTCTACATGTCGCTTTTTCTTCAAACCTAAGCGGCAGCTATAATAATGTGGTGATGATTGCCAATGAACTGTTAGAGGAATACCCAGAACGTAACATTATGGTTTTTGATTCACTCAACGTTTCTTTAGGAGAAGCACTTTTTGTAATGGGGGCGATTGATAAAAAAGAAGCTGGTGAATCTATCGAAACTGTTTTCTCATGGCTTGAAAGTATCAAATCAAAGGCATCTGTTCAATTTACCGTCGATGATTTAAAGCATCTGCAACGCGGAGGTCGCATCTCTAAAACCACTTCCATCGTGCTAGGCATTGCGAATATCAAGCCGTTGCTTCATTTAGTTAACGGTGAGTTAAAGAGCTTAGGAACCGTCAGAGGCAGAAAACGTTCTATGTCTACCTTAGTAACCAATATGTTTAAAATCATTGAGGATACTAATTCTACTTGTAATCGAATCGGAATCGTACATGCGAACGCTTTACAAGATACCGCTTATATGAGCTCTTTGATTAAAGAAAAATATCCACAGATGGAAATTATCATCAATGATATCAGCCCGAGTATTGGAACTCATGCCGGCCCTGGTACATTAGGTTTGTGTTACCTTTGTATTCCTAAATAAATATATAATTCCTAAATTTCATATTTTCGCTTCCATTTTAACCACAATTATGTTAAAATTACTAGCAGTTTTATATAAGAGTTATGATAATTAAGGAGATTAATCAAAATGAAAAAAATGATGTATGCACTTATGGCTATTTTACTGCTGGGAACACTGATTACTGGTTGTAGCCAAACAGAAAAAAACACGGTTGTGGAGATTGAAGTTGAGAATTACGGTACGATTAAAGTTGAACTAGACGCTGCTACAGCTCCGATTACAGTGGAAAACTTCATCAAATTAGCAAATGAGGGATTTTATGACGGTCTTACTTTTCATCGCATTATAGCTGGCTTTATGATTCAAGGCGGAGACCCTAACGGCAATGGCAGTGGTGGCTCTGATGTAACAATCAAAGGTGAATTTGCGGCAAATGGTGTGGAAAATGATATTTCTCACAAAAGAGGCGTTATCTCCATGGCACGTTCTCAAGAATTTGACAGTGCTAGTTCACAATTTTTTATTGTTCATGAAGACAGTGAATTTTTAGATACACAATATGCTGCTTTTGGACGTGTTACAGAAGGAATGGATATTGTTGATAAAATTGCTGCTGATGCGATTGTACAAGATGGCAATGGTACTGTAAATCCTACAGATCAACCAATTATCGTTTCTATTGAAGTGATTAAATAAGTAAATAATATAAAAAAGGTGCTGTACACGATAGATGAAAATCACTTGTGTACAACACTTTTTTTTATTAATTTTAATATTTTACTTCATAACTACTATGCTAATAATGATTTTATAAATCCGCCAATTTCATCACATTTACAGTTGCTTGTGAAATATTCTTGGAATTTCTCTCCACTGATTGCACCTTTTAACAAATCTTGGTCAATATTTTTAAGAATCGTCACGAAATCATTGAATGCCACTTTTTTCACTTCATTTAAAATTCTTCTATTGTTCGCCATTGGAACTGCTCTTTCTTTAGGATATCCCTGTCCGCCTTCCATTTCAAGAAGTTTTTCAAAGATATATTGAAGATTTAATTCCGCTCCCCAACCAAATCCTTTAGCAAAAGGAAGAGAAATTGCATTTCCATCATTGATTTGAGTAAACATAAAAGCATCAGATGGATCAACAACAAGTCCGCAATTAACACCTGGGAATGAATTACAAGCGAGCATCGCCCCCATACCTGTTCCACAACCGGTTACAACGAAATCTACTGCACCTGAGTTCAATAAAATTGCTGCTAAAATACCGTTTTGAACATAGGTCAACTGTACGGCATCTTCTGCCGCATACATTCCATAATTAAATACTTCATGTCCCTTTGACTCCGCTACTTTTTTAAGTGTGTCCACTACAATAATATTTTTAGCTGCTTGGCTATTTTCACTAATCACTGCTATTTTCATGATCTGTTCTCCTTTAATTTGAATTATTTTTAAGGTTGTTTTCCGATATAGGCAAGGATACCACCATCTACATAAAGAATATGCCCGTTTACAAAATCAGACGCTGATGATGATAAAAATACTGCTGGGCCAGTAAGATCTTGTGGATCTCCCCAACGAGCTGCCGGTGTTTTAGCGATAATAAAGCTATTGAATGGATGTCCATCTTCTCTTAATGGCGCTGTTTGAGGTGTTGCGATATACCCTGGTCCAATTCCATTACACTGAATGTTATACTCACCATATTCAGACGCAATGTTCTTTGTCAACATTTTCAAACCACCTTTTGCCGCCGCATACGCTGAAACGGTTTCACGTCCAAGCTCACTCATCATTGAACAAATGTTAATGATTTTTCCATGACCTTTTTTAATCATGCTTGGAATTACTGCTTTTGCCATAATAAATGGTCCATTTAAGTCAATATCAATCACTTGTCTAAATTCTGCTGCAGTCATTTCTATCATTGGAATACGTTTGATGATACCGGCATTATTTATCAAAATATCAATTACTCCAACTTCCTTTTCTACCTGTGCTACCATCGCATTCACTTGTTCTTCATTAGTAACATCAGCCACATATCCGTGAGCGGTAATTCCCTCCGCTTTATATGCTTCAATTCCTTTATCCACTAAGTCTTTATTAATATCATTAAATACAATCGTCGCTCCCGCCTCTGAAAGTCCTTTCGCCATCGCAAAACCAATTCCATAAGAAGCTCCTGTTACTAATGCTATCTTTCCATCTAATGCAAAATTGTTCATAATACTCATTTTTTTTATTCCTCCTATTTCCATTTTATTTTATACAAACTTAACTATAACTATACTTTTCTTATTATCTAATATCTTTATCTAATATCCTTCATTGCAACATGATCCATATCATCAAAATCTTGATTTTCACCAACCATTCCCCAGATAAAAGTATAAGCTTTCGTACCTCCGCCAGAATGAATTGACCAGCTTGGTGAAATAACTGCTTCTTCATTTCTCATCACAATATGTCTTGTTTCTGTTGGCTCACCCATATAATGCATTACAACTGCTTCTTCTGGCACTTCAAAATATAGATAAACCTCCATACGTCTGTCATGTGTATGACATGGCATCGTATTCCATACACTGCCCGGTTTTAATTTCGTCATTCCCATTTCTAACTGACAGCTCTCCACTTGCCCTGGTAAAATATACTTACAGATTACTCTGTGATTTGCATCTTCCATAGAACCTAATTCCACATTGATACAATCTTCCGGTTTAATCAAAACGGTTGGATATGTCATGTGAGCTGGGGCACTATTGAAATAAAATTTAGCTGGATTACTCGCATCTACACTTGCAAAAGTAATGTCAACAGAACCCATACCAATATAGATACCATCCTTATAATCTAGTTCATAAACTGTACCATCCACTGTAATTGTTCCTTTACCACCAATGTTAATCACACCTACTTCTCTTCTTTCTAAGAAATATTCTGCTCTTAACTCTTCACCTGCTGTCAATTTAAGCGGCGTTACCGGAACGGAAGCTCCTGTAATAATACGGTCAATATGACTGTATACCATCTTCGTTTCTCCAGCTACAAATAGATTTTGAATTAAAAATTCTTCTCTTAGTCTGTCGGTCGTATAATGTTTTACATCTCTTGGTGATGCTGCTGTTCTTAATTCCATAATATAACCATCCTTTCCTACATTATCAGTTTCCCTGTGCCATTATACTTTTTAGTATATCATTCTATATTTACTTAATCTTGTTGTTTTTAGTCCAAAACCTTGCAATCTTTGAACTGCTCTAACATAAGCTTACATTTCTTTCTAATTCCACTTAGTTATCAAATCAATTTTATCACACTCTTCTTGAGTGAAATTGGTCTTTCCAACAATTTTTATATTCTCTTTAATTTGTTCTGGCTTTGATGCTCCAATTAAAACACTGGTTACATCAGTATCACGTAATACCCATGATAATGCCATCTGCGCTAAAGACTGCCCTCTTTCCCCTGCCAATTCATTCAACTGACTGATTTCATTTAATCGCTCTTTTGTCAATGCCGCCTCGGTCAGAAATATTCCGCTTTGCTTAATGCGACTGTCTTCTGGAATGCCATGCAAATATCTATCGGTCAACATACCTTGTGCTAGAGGGCTAAAAGCGATCAAACCACAGCCATTTTCGCCAGCAAATTTTTTCAAGCCATTTGTTTCTATCTTTCTATTAAAAATACTATATGATATCTGATTAATGACAAATGGACATTTTAAATCTTTTAAAATCGCCATCGCTCTTTTAGTAGTCTCTTTATCATAATTGGATATACCAGCATATAATGCTTTTCCGCTTTTTACCGCCATATCAAGTGCCATCATTGTTTCTTCTAAAGGTGTTTCCGGATCCATGCGATGATGATAAAAAATATCCACATAATCCATCCCCAACCTTTTTAAACTTTGATCTAGGCTTGCTAATAAATACTTGCGGCTGCCAAAATCGCCATAAGGCCCTGGCCACATACCGTATCCAGCTTTTGTACTAACAAGAAGTTCATCGCGATACATTTTTAAATCACTATTTATAATGCGACCAAAATTTTCTTCCGCACTGCCACCGACCGGACCGTAATTATTAGCCAAATCAAAATGTGTTATCCCCTCATCAAAAGCTGTAAAACACATCGCTCTCATATTATCAAAATTATCCTTTGTACCAAAATTATGCCATAATCCCAAAGAAACTGCTGGCAACTTTAACCCGCTCTTTCCACTACGATTATACTGCATTTTTGAATACCTATTCTCACTCGCTACATAAGTCATTTACAATATCCTCCTGTTATTTGTGACTATTTATCATCATTTATTTTTTCCAATTTATTCCTACTTCTTTATTATACCTTTTTTATATCCGCACTTCAACATAGAGATTTCAAAAAACGCTCAAAACCCTTTCTCCCTGCTTTGGTACATTTATAAACACCAGCATCCTCCAATACCTGCACAAAAACTTTTCCAATTTCAGCTTGCAATATCGCATAAATGTTATTTTCATTTATAGTTTCATATGCTGGTAAAAAACCTGCCACCCAACTATCGTGTTTTTCAATCACCGGATTCTTTTTAATTTCCTTTTTATTCAATATATGCTCCGCTAAAATTTCCATTTCCACTTGTAAACGTGATGGTAAAACAGCCAGTCCCATAACTTCAATCAAACCTATATTCTCTTTTTTTATGTGATGAAACTGTGCATGAGGATGATAAACCCCTAAAGGATGTTCCGCTGTCGTTATATTGTTGCGAAGTGTCAAATCCAATTCAAATACATCACCTGTTTTTCTGGCGATTGGCGTTATTGTATTATGATCTTCTCCATCAGTTTTAGCAAATATAAAAAATTCCTCATCAGAATACGCTCTCCATTTATCTAAAATATAAGCCCCTAATTCCACCAAACGCTTTTCTTCTTTGGCTCTAATTCGTATGACTGATAAAGGCCATTTTACAATTCCCACTTCCACATCTTCAAAGCCCGTAATCTTAAACTGTTGTTCCATCGGTGCTTTCGCCATTGCAAACTCATAATTTCCACCTTGAAAATGCTCATGACTCAAGATTGAACCACCTACAATCGGCAAATCCGCATTGGATCCAATAAAATAATGGGGAAATAATTTAATGAAGTCAAATAATTTTACAAAGGTATTTTTTTCTATCATCGGTTCATGTTCACCGCTAAATACAATGCAATGTTCATTATAATACACATATGGTGAATATTGAAGTCCCCATTCCTGCTGATTCATAGTAATCGGAATTATTCTATGATTTTCTCTTGCTGGATGATTAATTCGCCCTGCATATCCCACGTTCTCTACACATAGTAGACATTTTGGATATCCGCTTTGTTTCATATTTTTAGCTGCTGCAATCGCCTTGGGATCCTTTTCCGGCTTTGCTAAATTAATTGTAATATCAATATCTCCATACTCGCTACTTACAATCCACTTTTGATCCTTGGCGATACGATATCTGCGAATATAATCGCTATCTTGAGATAGTTTATAGAAATATTCAGTCGCTTTTCTCGGCGCTTCTTGGTAGCGGTTATAAAAGGTCTGAATCACTTGACTCGGCCTTGGCATCAGACAATTCATAAGCCTAGTATCAAATAAATCTCTGCATATTACATTATTTTCTTCTAAAAGCCCCTTTTCACAAGCAAAATCTAAAATCGAATTCAAGGTATCTTCTAAATCAACTCTTTCTTGCTCTTCTTCTGGTTCCAAATATTCATCGAGCTGTAAAATGTCAAGAATAAGATTGGTTGCATATATCATATCTTCCGCTTCTACCAGCCCCATATCCTTTCCATACTGAACAAGGTTTTTAATATGTTTAAAAATCATGACTTGTGCTCCTAATCTTCAAATCCGTTTGGATTCGTACTATGCCAGTTCCATGCACTGGAAATGATTTCTTCCAAATTGGGATACTTAGGGTTCCAACCCAGAACTGTCTGAGCCTTTTGACTGGATGCGATTAATGTTGCTGGATCTCCCATTCTTCGTTCGGCTATTATCGTATTAATTGATTTGCCAACCACTTTCTCTGCGGTTTCAATCACTTCTTTCACGGTAAAACCTTTGCCGTTTCCTAAATTGAAAATATCGCTTTCCTTGCCCGCTAACAAGTAGCTTACTGCTAAAATATGAGCATGTGCCAAATCCATCACATGAATGTAATCACGAACACAAGTCCCATCAGTTGTATCGTAATCCTGTCCAAAAACAGAAATCGCTTCTCTCTTTCCTAAAGGTACCTGCAAAATAAGCGGTATCAAATGTGTTTCCGGACTATGAGCTTCGCCAATCTTACCGCTTTCATGTGCCCCACAAGCATTAAAATAACGCAAGGAAACATATTTCAAATCATGTGCTTTACTCGCCCATTTGAACATTTTTTCCATTGACAGCTTGGTTTCTCCATAGGTATTTGTTGGCTCCGTTTTATCACTTTCCATAATCGGCACTTTTTCAGGCTCTCCATAGGTTGCTGCCGTAGAGGAAAATACAATATTTTTAATATTATGAGCAATCATCGCTTCAAGTAATACCTTTGTGCCATTTACATTATTATCATAGTATTTCAACGGATTAACCATGCTCTCCCCAACAAGAGAATATGCCGCAAAATGTATCACCGCTTCGATCTTCGTTTCTTTTTCAAATACAGTATCTAAAAACTCTCTATCTCGAATATCTCCCTCATAAAATCTCGCTTCTGGATGCACTGCCTGCCTATAACCAGTCTCCAGATTATCAATAATCACTACATCTTCACCTTTTTCTTTTAATGCATATACGGTATGAGAGCCGATATAACCCGCCCCTCCCAAAACTAAAATTGACATTATCATTCCTCCTTATGTTGTCTTTCCTATTTTTCTATATACGACTGGCACCAGCACCAGCCTCCACCACATGAAAATCTGCTGCATAACCGACTGTTTCTTTATACTTAGTTCCCACTTTTTCTATAAAACTATCAATCGCTTCTTCTTTGACAATGCTTACAGTACAACCGCCAAAACCTGCTCCTGTCATTCTTGAGCCGATAACACCATCAACTGCCCAAGCAGCTTCCACCAATGTATCCAACTCTAATCCAGTCACCTCATAATCTTCTTTCAAAGAGATATGAGAAGCGTTCATTAATCTACCAAAAGCTGCAATATCATTAGCTTTTAATGCTGTGACCGCCTGTATGGTTCTTTGATTTTCATACACTGCATGTTTAGCTCTTTTTCTACAAACAGGGTTCTGAATATGCTCCTTTACCTGCTCAAACTCCTCTTCTGAAAGCGCCCCTAAAGAATCGACCGCCTTTACTGATTGGATATTCTCCAACGCCTCTTCACATTGACTTCTTCGCGAATTATATTCAGAGGTTTCCAAACTTCGCTTTTTATTACTGCAAACGATTACAATTTTGGCATTTTCTAACTGAATTGGTGCATATTCATAGGATAAATCACTGGTATCTAAAAAGATAGCATGGTCTTTTTTCCCCATCGCACTGGCAAATTGATCCATTATTCCACAATTCACTCCATTATAGTTATTCTCTGCGTATTGACCGTATAACGCAATGTCAATCATGCTCATCTGCTTCAAATTATACATATCCTTTAAGATAACACCCATTAAGACTTCTACTGATGCTGATGAAGACAGGCCTGAGCCGTGCGGAATATTCCCCCATAGAAAAATATCAAAACCGTTCTCGATCGCATACCCTTTCTGTTCAAAAGTCCAAATAACCCCTTTGGGATAATTCGTCCACTCGCTTTCCTTGCTATATTTCAATTCATCTAAACTGGTTTCTATAACACCTAAATCCGCCATATTTTCTGAATAAAAACGCAGCTTCCTATCATCTCTCATACGAGCCACACCATATGTTCCTAATGTTAAGGCACAAGGAAACACATGCCCGCCATTATAATCGGTATGCTCACCTATCAAGTTCACTCTACCCGGCGCAAAATAGGCTCTAATATCGCCCCCGCTTCCAAATATTTGTTGAAACTCTTCGATTAATTTTTCTTTCATGTCAACCCTCCATTGAAATTATCCTGAATTATTTAAAACCATTTTATTGTTTTAAAACATTTATGTTGTTTTTATTATAACATAAGGACATTTAAAGTAAAGCGGTTTCAATACTTAAATTTCATCAAGATATTTTGCGGATAATCTCCAAAGCAATCACCAAATATATTAACGCCCCCAACATTTACCGCATTTTCTTTGATACCTATTCTGATTGATATATAAGGATTCGCCGTTACACTATATTCTTTTAAGGGAATATCACTCACTTTTTCTTGATTAATATAGGTTCCTGTACTATTAATTTTCCACACTTTCAATTTTCCATACTGCGTATTTTTATCTGGCCACCAATCAGGATTTAACTTGCCTTTTCGACCGCCAAAATCACTTGGGCAATTCCATGTTCCAGCATCAATTCCATTTATCCAAAGCGTTATATCCGAAGCGGTATCTAAGTTATAATCCGCTGCTTCTGAGCATAACTCCACTGATATTGATACGCTTTTTACATTTTCATTCTGTATTCTGGCGTTGGAAAAACGATATTCTACATAGCCTTTTCCAAACCATAAAAGTTTTGCTTCCGTGCGGTCTGAGTTATAAAAGCATCTCGGTTCATCTTCCTCATCAATATGACCTTTTTCACTTACAATCCCACATGTTGGATAGACCTCATAATCCACATAATTTCCAATCGGCATACTAATCACTTCGACATTTTCTTTTTTCTCTTGCAATAATTGGAGCGAAATTTCATCAATCTGCTTAATACATACTTTCATCGACCCTCTAATGCCGGGTTTTAATTCCGTTCTGATAATCTTCGCTTCCTCTAATACCCTGACATGCATTGCTGCTGATGATGCCGGAATATTTAACCGCTCCGCTATTTCATTCACATTCAACGGTTCTCTTGCTAATAACTTTAACACTTCGATTCTCGTTTCCGAAGAAAGTGCCTTTCCCACAGCTGTGATTTCTTTTATATTCGCAAAATTCAATTTATTATTCTTTTCCATAAAAATTTTCCCTCTCAATCAACTTTCTATTTTCAAACAACATTTCCGCTTTTATTATTGTAACATGAGCAAGAAAGATATACAAATTCGACTTTTTATGCTACACTTTCTACAAAATATTTGCTTGTCCATACTACGGAAAACTGATACAATGAAATGAGACTTTTTGAAGGAGAATATCATGTATAATTTTATAGTAAATACCGCTTCTCGTACTGGAGAAGGCCTTATCGCATGGCGAAAAATAGAGGAGCGATTACAAGAAACACAAATACCTTATAAAGTATATTTTACAAAGTACCACCATCATGCCACTAACATTACCAAGACTCTCACCAGTTCCAATATTCCGATTACGGTCATCGGTGTGGGCGGTGATGGCACGATTAACGAGATTCTTAATGGTCTTGTCAATCATGAATTAACTACCTTAGGATTTATCCCTATCGGCTCCGGTAATGATTTTGCCAGAGGGTTTCCAATTCCTTTTGATCTGACAGAAGCAGTGGACTGCGCCATACTTCCCAAACGCATATCTGACATTGATCTTGGAACAATACTTCATAAAGACGGCTCCAGAGCCTTTGGCAACAGCATGGGAATGGGGTTTGATGCGGCGGTTTGCTTCGAGGCAAATTCCTCTTCTGTAAAACATGTGTTAAATCGTATCCATTTAGGCAAACTGACCTATATTGGTATGGCATTAAAACAGCTCTTTTTATTAAAAACTGCACATATCACTTTAACTCTTGATGATAATGAAGTGCATGAATTTAAGAAATGTTATTTTATCACCATTATGAACCAACGATTTGAGGGGGGCGGTTTTCAATTTTGTCCCGCTGCTAAAAATAATGATGGCTACTTGGATATCTGTGTTGTCGATAATATCATGAAAGCTAAAATAGCCCTTGTATTTCCTAGTGCTTTTAAGGGAAAACATACCAAAATTAAAGGAATTCATATTTTCCGTTGCAAAAAAGCACATCTCATGGCAGATCGCCCTTTGGCAGTACATGCTGACGGCGAATCTTGCGACTTCCACGATGAACTCACAGTGGAATTGGCACCTGAAAAAGTTAGAATCCTCGCTATAAACTGATGATTGGAGATGCTCATGAAATTTATTATTATTATATTCATCATAATTATTCTCTATTTATTGGCTATTTGCCCAAGGCTTCTAAAGAGGAAAACAGTATCTCAGTTCTGCCAAAAAAATTATGCTCATCGAGGATTATTTTCTAATTCAAAGGGCATTCCAGAAAATTCTCTTCCAGCCTTTCAAAATGCCGTTAGAGCTGGATATGGCATTGAATTAGATGTCCAGATTACAAAGGATAATAAAGTGGTCGTTTTTCATGACGATACCTTAAGCAGAATGTGTCAAATTGATAGCCGTGTGTGCGAAAAAACCTACGAGGAATTACAGGAACTAAGCCTTTTGCAAACAAAATATAAAATTCCTCTCTTATCGGATATATTGTCTTTAGTCGATGGTAAAATTCCTCTCTTGATTGAAATTAAGCTCACAACCGCTTGCTTGGATACCTGTGTTTTGGTAAATGAAGTGCTTTTAAATTATCACGGTGATTACTGCATTGAGTCCTTTAATAGCCTTGTTCTATTATGGTATCGACGACATCGTCCTGATATTATTAGAGGTCAATTATCAGCTAACTTAACAAAGCCGATTGCCGACGGCGGACTTATCCTCTCTTTTATAATAAAGCATCTTTTATCCAACTTTTTAAGTGCACCTGATTTTATCGCTTATGCCTATAATCATACTTCTAATATTAGCTTCTGGATTAATAAATACATCTATAAAGTTCCTATCTTCGCTTGGACAATTCGATCTGAAGCTGTTTACAATAAGGTCATCAATTCATTTGATTCCTTTATATTTGAAAACTTTTTTATTTAATAACCCTATAATCATGCACCTCTTAAAACTTTTTTTCATATACTACCAGTAAGTAAACAAAGGGATGTGATTACGGATGGCCTGTTTCAATAATGGAAATTTTAATAATGGAAATCGCTCTTGTGGTTCTGATTTCACCGATAATTCCAACATTAGCGAATCTGTTATTTACAGAACTGGTTATAATTGCGGCTTTGATTCTGGCTTTGAAGCCGGCTTTAATGCTGGGTACTTAAGTTATTGTACAAAACGAGGTCTTGCAGCTTCTGATGAATGCTGTGGTTCATAAAATTTTTACGCAAAAACGCCCCCTATCAAAATAAGACAATAGAGGGCGATTTTTTTGTTCTATCGATTTTATTCTATCGAACGAATTTTTTCCCGTACTTCTAATATACGGCTTGGGGATACGGAAAGTTCATCCACTCCCATTTCTATAAAGGCTTCTGTTAGTGCCAAATCAGCACCTAATTCGCCACAAATACCGACCCATGTCTGATGCTTATGGGCATTTTCCACTGTCATCTGAATCATTTTTAAAATCGCTGGATGATGTGTGTCTATCATCTCATCTAACATTGGATTTTGACGGTCAGCAGCCAGCGTATACTGGGTTAAATCATTGGTTCCAATACTAAAGAAATCCACTTCTTGGGCAAGTTCCTCACTCATAATAACTGAGGCGGGAGTTTCAATCATAATTCCAACTTCCATTGCGCCATATATAATCTGTTCTTCTCTTAACTCTTCTTTTACCTTCTCAAGCATTTTTTTTGCTGCGAGCAACTCTTGCAGTGAAATAATCATGGGAAACATAATCGCAATATTACCAAAAGCACTCGCCCGCACAATCGCTCTTAACTGGGTTCTAAAAATTTCTGGCTCTTTCAAGCAAATCCGAATGGCTCTATAGCCCAAGGCAGGATTTTCTTCTTTTCCTAAGTTAAAATAGTCCACTTGCTTATCAGCACCAATATCCAAAGTCCTAATAATTACTTTTTTCCCTCCCATATTCTCTGCTACTGTTTTATAGGCAAGGAATTGTTCATTCTCAGTTGGAAAATCTTCTGACTGCAAATATAAGAACTCACTTCTAAATAAGCCAATCCCCTCCGCATCATATTGTAAAGCAATGCCTGTGTCCGCCACATTTCCAATATTCGCATATAGGTCAATTCTTCTGCCACTCTTTGTAGCTGTATCTTTTCCTTTTAGCTCTTTTAAAAGACTTTCCCTTTTCTCATCTTTTTTCATTTGCTTTCTGGCATTTTCCAACTGTATTTCGTCCGGTTCAATGATAATTTCCCCTGCATAGCCGTCAATAATCGCCAGCTTGCCATGCCACTCTTTTTCAATTTCAACATCAATTAAAGCGGGAATATTCATTGTCCTTGCCAGTATTGCGGTATGGGAGTTCATCGAGCCATGACGGGTGACAAAACCTAGCAGCTTATCTTTATCCATCTGCACCGTTTCACTCGGTGCTAAATCATCAGCCACAATAATCACTGGTTCCTGTATCTCTGATAGCCCCCCATTTTTCCCCAATATAACCTGCAAAATACGCTCTGAAATATCCTTTACATCAACTGCTCTCGCTCGCATATATTCATCATCCATATCCGCGAACATCCGTGAAAAATTCTCACCTGTCACCATTATTGCATATTCTGCACAAACATTTTGGCTTTCTATAATATTATAAACAGAATCACAATAGTCACGATCCTCTAACATCATCGCATGGATTTCAAAAATGGTCGCCTCCGCTTCTCCCACCTCTGTTTTTGCTTTCTCATATAGCTGTTGTAATTGGTCTGCCGCTTCTTTTTTGGCCGCTTCAAACTTCTGCTTTTCATTTTCTATATCTTGAATTTTTTCACGTTTTACCTGCATTTCATCTTTTTGAATATAGAATATATTTCCTATTGTGACTTTTTTACAAATGCTTTTTCCTTGCCAAAGTTTCATATGCATGACTCCTTTTATTCTAAATCAGTTCCATTAGATACAATTACTTTTTTATACCAGTGAAATGAAGCCTTCCTACTTCTTTTTAAACTTCCATTTCCTTCATCATCTTTATCCACATGGATAAATCCATAACGTTTTTTCATCTCTCCGGTGCTGGCACTCACTAAATCAATACAGCCCCATGGAGTATATCCTAATAAATCAACCCCGTCTTGTTCAACAGCAGCTAACATCGCTTTTATATGCTCTCTTAAATACTCAATTCGATAGGTATCTTGAATCTCTGCGTTTTCATCCGGAGTATCTATTGCACCCAAACCATTTTCTACAATGAACAGCGGCTTTTGATAACGGTCATATAACGAATTCAATGTAATACGAAGCCCTAGAGGGTCAATCTGCCAACCCCATTCACTCGCTTTTAAATAAGGGTTTTTAAGCGTTGCAAAAATATTTCCCTTGGTGGTCGCCATTATCTTTGGATCAGCACTCGTTAATCTGGAAGAATAGTAGGAAAACGAGATGAAATCTACGGTATTTTCTTTCAATACTTTTTTATCTTCATCTGTCATATCCAAGATAATATTTTTCTGCTCTAACATTTTCAGTGCATAGCTTGGATATTCTCCTCTCGATTGGACATCTATAAAGAAGTAGTTTTCTCTATTTTTTTCCATCGCTTTCCATACATCCTCCGGTGCAGAAGTGTTCGCATAAGTATCTCCCGCTGCTAACATACAACCGATTTTAAAATTCGGATTAATACTATGGGCTATTTTCGTCACCATCGCGCTCGCTACCAATTCATAATGAGCCGCTTGATATTTTACCATCTCGCTATTCTCATCTTCACGAATAATCAAGCCTGCTCCCATAAACGGTGCATGCAATATCATATTAATTTCATTAAAGGTTAGCCAATATTCAATCTTATCTTTATATCGTTCAAATAAGACTTGTGCAAAACGAACAAAATGTGTTATCATTTCCCGACTCTTCCATGCTCCAATCTCCTCTATCAATCCCATTGGCACATCAAAGTGACATATCGTAACTAAAGGCTTAATTCCATATTTCAAACATTCATCAACTAAACCGTCATAAAAAGAAAGTCCCTCTTCATTTGGAAGCTCTTCATTTCCATTTGGAAAAATTCTACTCCAAGCAATCGAAAAACGATAACACTTAAATCCCATTTCCGCAAATAAAGCGATGTCCTCCTTATAATGATGATACATATCAATAGCTTCATGACCTGGATAATAGTATTCTTCCTTTAATTCTACATTCTCTACCTTTCCTAATGCTATCGGCCATCTAGCTCTTCCTGCTGGCACCATATCCACATTGGCTAAACCTCTTCCGCCAATATTATAAGCACCCTCGCACTGATTTGCTGCGGTTGCTCCGCCCCATAAAAAATCATCTCTAAAACCTTTCATTCTTCCACCTCACATTTATATATACATTTTTATTGAGTAACAAAATTATTTTATATCCATTATAACATGACCAACTTCAAAATTTCTTCCTGTTTTTAAAGATACCTCATCATATTGTTCCGCATTTGTAAGCAGCACCGGAGTCATTAATGAATACCCCTCTTCCTTTATCTTGTTCATCTCAAATTCTAAAAGTAATTGTCCCTTTTTAACACTATCGCCCTCTTTTACCTTTACGGTGAAATATTTGCCATTTAGATTAACTGTATTGATTCCCACATGAATTAATACCTCAGTACCGTTCTCCGTCTCCAATCCCAGCGCATGCTTTGTATTAAACACCACGCTCACCACTCCATCACAAGGAGCATATACTTTCCCCTCTGCCGGTTCTATGCCTACTCCTTTTCCTAATGCTCCGCTCGCAAATGCTTCATCAGGGATTTCCGTTATTTCCTTTACCATTCCTTTAATTGGATTCGCAAGCTTTTCCGCCTTTAATCCTTTTGATATCACTTTGACTATATTCTCTTTTACAGGTGCCTCATCTTTATAGGTCATGATGGTCAATATAAATGCTATGACAGCAGCTATTAAAGCCGCAAGCATCACCCCTAACACTGGTCGGCCAGTATTTGTTACCGGATCGATAAAACTTGGAATAGCAAAAATGCCGAGACCGCCAACATTAAACTGTGGTGCTCCTGTAAATCCTATGATTGCCCCTCCTATTGCGGCACCGATACAAGAAATAACAAATGGTTTTTTCTTAGGTAAGGTAATTCCATAAATTGCCGCCTCTGTCACTCCAAAAATACCGGAAATAAATGCCGGAATAGCAATTCCTTTTAATTTTTTGTCCTTTGTCTTTACAATAATGGCTAATACTACTGCTATTTGTGCAAATGATGCCGCAAAAACAGGACTCAAAATCTTAGTTGACTCATATAAGCCAAGCTCCATAAAAGCGATTGGTACAACAGCCCAATGAAGACCAAAGATAACCAGCACTTGCCATAATGCTCCCAGCACCAAACCGGCTAACGCTCCATTAAAACCATAAAGAACTGCAAATAATGCGGATATAAGTGATGATAAAACACTCATAACCGGACCGATTACCAAGTATGTTAAGGGTACCATGATAAGCAACGTGAGCAATGGTACAATAAATACTTTCACAACATCAGGGATAACCTTTTTCCAGAATCGTTCTACTCTTACCGATACAAACACCGCCGCAATAATTGGTACTACACTGGACGGATACCCGCTTGCGGGAATAATAACCGGTATTCCTAAAAATGTGCTCTGATATGCCGTTTCAAATAATGTTCCTGCGAATAAAGTTCCCACTGCTTCCGCTGAACCAAGCGCTATCATCGATGGATAACACAGGGAGCAAGCAATGGCCATGCCAATAAATTTATTGCCTTTAAATTTTTCTGAAGCAGTATAAGCGAGCATAATCGGTAAGAAGAAAAAGTAACCATCCGCTATTGAATACAGGATTTTAAAGGTGGAGCTCTCCTGAGCAAGGACTCCCACAACTACTAATAAAACCAATACTCCTTTTAAAATACCTATTGCTGCTAACACTCCTAGCACCGGTTGAAAAATACCAGAAATGGCATCAATAATCGCCGCTCCAACATTCATTTTTTTAACATCCTTTTCATTGCTGCCGCTCGCCAAAACCCCTGTATTTTCCATCACCGCTTCATATACATCTGAAACATGATTTCCAATCACAACTTGATATTGTCCGCCACTTTGCATAACGGTTACAATCCCCTCCATCTTCTTTAACACTTCTGTATTCGCTTTCTTCTCATCTTTTAACTTGAATCTCAATCTGGTAACACAATGACTCAAAGAACTAATATTGCTTTTTCCTCCTACATTTTTAATGATTTCTTGCGCTAATACATCATACTTGTTCATCTTCATTTCCTCCTTCATTTTATGAACCTTTTGTTATAAAAAATAACCCACATTAAAACCTATGTGTATTGTTCATCTCAATACACTAGCATTGTTTTAACTGGGTTTTGCCTCTTTTTCGAGTAACAATCCGCTATTTAATTCTATCTTAGATGTTTATAAATTTTCTTTGAAAAAATGTTCTAATTCTTGACCTGCCAGCTCCTCATCTTCTCCTGTAATGGTTACTGTCACCTCTTCGCCGTGCTTAATGCCCAACTGCATTAAGGCGAATAACCTCTTCGCATCGGCTTCCTTATCACCTGATCCTACTTTAATCTCCGAAGCATATTTTCCTGCCTCCTTTACCAACATACCGGCAGGTCTTGCATGCATCCCTACTTCATCTGTTATTACATAATTAAATTTTTTCATGTTATCTTCCCCACTCCTTTTCTTAATATATTTTAAATTTTATAGCATACTATTTTTTCCCTCTTGCTTTGGCCCGGTTATCCTCTCTATCTGAATGATGAGATCTGTCACCTCCCCTTGTGTTATTTGAATCTTATACTCTTTTAAAATATAACTAGCAATTCTTGCCACACATTGACTGGATTTTGGATAATTCTCGCTAATCATCTGATCTATTGCTGGATTCTTGGATTCTAACATTTCCCCACTGATTACCCTTTGAGAAAAAAACTTAATATGATTAATGAAATACTCTGCCTGCAAAGAATTACCTTCTATCTCTGTATTAAAAAAATACTGGACAATTTTCAAGGTATTCTGTAATATTTTCGCAATATTCATAGTATCGGGCATCTCTTTTCCAAGCTTTGCATTAATCAAATGAAGAGCAATCGAAGCTGCCTCTCCATCTGGCAAATCCGTTCCCAAGGTTTGGTTAATATACTTGACCGCTTCCATTCCCACACGATATTCATCTTTATACAAACGCTTTACATCGTAAAATAATGGATTTTGAAATTGTATATTCTGTTTTTTTCTCTCTAAAGCAAAATTAATATGGTCGATTAGGGTGATATAAATGCTTTCTTGCAAGGGTTCGTGAATATACTCTTTCGCCTTAGTGATGATTTTATTCACTAATTGTACGCGTTCAAGCGATACATCATTTAACAAATCTTCCAAACGCTTTGTCTGCCCCTCACTCGCCATTCTAAAAATCTTTTCAATCTGGGTTTCATCCACTTCCATTCCAGCTTTTTTACCAAAACCAATTCCTTTTCCCATGATTATTATTTCTCTATTCTTTGTATCCAATGAACTAACAATATTATTATTAATTATCTTTAATATCTTCATAATTTCATCTCCTTGTTAATTCTTAGAAAAAAAAAACAAACCATACCTAAAGAATAAGAACCCTTATTTTTTAAGATGGTTTTGCCGTTTCCGTAACAATCCATATATCTTCTGTTTTTTTACATTATTAACTATCTTTATCTTATCAAAACTATATTCTCTTGTCAATTCTCTTTATTTATTTTTTATGTTTTTCACAATTTATGGCAACTACTTTTGTTTATTTCATACATATTCCGCTGTCGTCGACATTCGTTTCAAAAATACTCTATACACCACATAGTATAAGACCATACCTATTGGTAAAATAAAGATAGCCTTTCCAAATCCTATTGTATCCACCATTTTTCCGAATATCGCATTAAATAAAATATCAAAAACTGTTGCCACGCCCACAATGCAGCCCACCGCTGTTGCCGCACAATCCGCCGTATAGCACTTTTGTATCAATAGAATCATTGTTGGAAATATAATAGAAAAAAATACTCCTGAAAGACTGACCAAAAATAACGCTTTACTTCCCAATAAAAAGCCCGCCACATATAGAATTGAGGCACCAGTAATAAATATTGATATGCTCTTTGCCGCTCCTAATTTCTGTACAACTGGAGAAAAAAGCAATCTTCCCACTGTTAAAGTCCCAAAAAAGATGGACAAATACATCGCCGCTCTTTCTGTTGACATCTCCAACCAGTTCGTTCCATATAAAATCAGCCAATTCATAATTCCATGCTCCACCACAAAATATAGGCCAAATATCAGAACCAAGTAAGGAAATTCCTTTTGCTTCATTACATATCTATAACTCTTTTTATCCTCTTTCTTCTCTTTTGAATTTGCTATTTTAAAAAATAACATCATCACACTTATAAAAATGCCAACTACCACAAAACCGGAATTCATCATTTGCCATGAAGAAAAACCTGTTGCATATTTTCCAACAAGATTTTGGCTTAAACTAGCCCCGATACCATGAACACAAAAGAGAATATTCATCGCAATTCCAGCACTTCTGGCAAAAGTCGCCGGAATAAACATATTGATTGTCGTACTCAATAAAGTAGATGCCCCCATACAAAAGAAAATAACTGCTAATAATATATAAAAGTTATCTGTCAGAGCAAATGCCGCCACACAAGAAGTCCAAAGGATTAAGAAAAACATAAATATTTTTTTCTTATCAAAACGGTCGATAATTCCGCCGCCTGCAAATAGGAAAAATAAATTTCCGATATAACTTACGGTAATAATCATCGAAACCTGTGTTGTCGTAATTTGAAAATGTTCCTGAAATATTTTTGTAAATATCCCTCTTAAACTGTCACTGGAACCTAATGCCGCCATTAATAGAGTAAGAATAATAAAGATTAATATTTCTTTTTTAGCTATACTTTTTTTCTGCTGTTTCATATCTGCCTCCACGCTATATCTTCTGTTATCTACTATATCAGTTTATCATTTAAACTTCTACAATTTATTCCAATATCTTTAATTTTTTCTTATGACTTTTTTTCGACTTTCTTAAATCGCTGATTTTGATTGTTCTAAGAGATAGGCTATGATATACTAAGATTATTAAACAATACTTTAAATTAACGGGAGTGAATAAATGAATTTTTTACGCAAATACAAACACGCATGGATTTTTCCATGTTACGGCATTTTCTATTTAATATGTTTTGCTTATTTAGAAAAAACTTATCCTATGGGTTCCAATATAAATATCATTGAAATGAAAATTGATCGCTTAATTCCTTTTTGTGAATTTTTTATAATCCCTTATGTCATTTGGTATTTTTATATTATTATTGCCGTCGTCTTTTTTATCTTTGTAAATAAAAAAGAATATTATCAGTTGGCTACATTTTTAATTATTGGAATGACTGTGTTTTTAATTATTTCTTATCTTTATCCTAACGGACAAAATCTACGCCCAGTTGTCTTTGAGAGAAGCAATATATTTGTTACAATGGTGCAACGATTATACAAAACGGATACCTCGACCAATATATTGCCAAGTATTCATGTATTTAACACAATTGGCGTACATATAGCGATTGCTGACAGCAAAGAACTCGGTAAAAATAAACTCATTACAAATTGCTCTCTCCTGCTTATGATATCAATTATTTTGGCTACTATGTTTTTAAAACAACATTCTGTTATTGATGTTATATCAGGTATTTTATTAGCAGTCATTTGTTATGTTTTAGTCTATAAATACCCACAAAAAAAGGAATGTAACACTGCTGCTTAAGCAGTTTACATTCCTTTTTCTATTAATTAAAACCAAAAAATTTTCTCGTCACCTTATATGCCGCTACAGATATCCTTCTCCCGCTTTTCCCCGGTAAATTCATTGCATTTCCTAACAAACCAAATCTTATTTTATAATATAAAGATTGGTCACTACTCTTTAAATATTTCCATAATTCTTCTTTTTTTCTGAGGTTTTCTTCCGTTCCTGAACAGATTAACATAATTGAGGAAACTGTTGTTATAATATCCAAATAATTAATCATATACTTCTTTAACTTCTTATCGTGTATCTCTTTCTTCAAAAAAGTATCTATCATTATTTTGTTTACACGAATTTGTTGGTCTATTCTTCGTATCATAACTTCTTCATTTACCGATTGGTCACTTCTTCCGATGAAATATTTATAAAAATTTACATCCACATAATACATAGTTTTTACATAAGGTAATGGTTGAAAGACAAATAAATTATCTACATAAAACGTATGTCTTGGCAATTTTAACCCGCAATTCAATAATAATTTTGTTCTATATATTGCCGAATGCATTAAAATATATTGCCCCTTACGAAGTCTTTTCACCTGCGACCATGTGAATATTTGCTCTCTTGGTAAAGCGGAACGATAATGCATTACTCTTTTTCTTTTTGCCCCTTGCTTCTCGTACACAAAATTACTAATTACCATATCCACACCATCTGGCATTGTTAATATTTTCTTTAGTGACTCTATAATTTTTTTATATGCCTCTTCGTCCACCCAGTCATCACTGTCTACTACCTTAAAATATGCTCCTGTTGCATTTTGCAACCCTGTATTTACCGCATCACCATGCCCGCCATTTTCCTGATGAATAACCCTTATAATTTCTGGATATTCTGCTTGATATAACTCTGCTATTTGAGCTGTATTATCAGAGGAGCCATCATCGACAATAATTATTTCCACCTCATCTCCCCCTATTAAAAGGGAATCAATACATTTATTCATATATGCTTCTGAATTATAGCAAGGAACCGCTATCGATAATATTTTCATACTCTCTCTCCTCATTTGATATCTTGTACAATTATAGTCCTTTTTTCTACATATTACTATACTTTTCTTGTCCCAATTTTATTCCCATATATTTTGTATATGCTCCAAATGCCGCTGGGATAACATAGTCCGCTTCCGCCTTTTTGACATCTATAAAATGAAACTTTGCATCTCCACATTCAATCACTTCTTCTACTTTTATTACATATCCTATCATCTGCCATTCTATGTGCGAAAAAATATGTTTTGATTTCCCAAGTTCTTGAATGCGTATCGGTGCTAACTGTTTCTCTTTTAAATATGCTAAAACCTCATCTTGACTATAATGGCCCTCTACATTTGGCAATTCATATAACCCTGATAAAAGTCCTTTAGATGGTCTCTTTTGAATTACAACCTTATTATCATCTCGAATGACTAGAATCGTCCTTTTCTCTATTCGTCTTGCTTTCTTAGGAGTCTTCTTTGGCAGTTCTTGAACAATTCCCTTTTCCCTCGCCTGACAAATCTTTTCCAATGGACACAATTCACATTTAACCATTCCCTTTGGAATACATATCATTGCCCCCAGCTCCATTAAAGCCTGATTAAAAATATCAGGTCTATTCACCGGAATAATCTCTTTTATTTCCTTTTCCATCTTTTTCTTAACCGACGCTTTTAATATATCCTCATAGCTGGCAACTAATCTTGAAATTACCCTCAGTACATTTCCGTCCACTGCCGGAACCGGAATATGATAAGCAATCGAAGAAATTGCTCCTGCGGTATAGCTTCCAATCCCTTTCAACGCTAAAATTTGCTCATACTCCCTCGGAACTTGTCCCGCATATTGCTCTACCATTGTTCTCGCTGCTATCTGCATATTACGAACACGATTATAATATCCCAGACCCTCCCATAACTTCAGTAATTTATCCTCTTCGCACTCCGCTAAAGCTTGAACTGTGGGCAATGCCCTTATGAACCGCTCAAAGAAAGGTTTTGCTGCCTCCACTCTGGTTTGTTGCAACATAATTTCAGAAACCCAAACTCGATAAGGCGTTATCTCTTCTCTCCAAGGTAGAACCCTTGCATTTTGGTCATACCATTCAAGCAACGGTTCTACAATATTAGCCAACATAATGTATAATTAACCCCTTTCCATATCCCTAATAACCCTCTATTCTTTTATATCATACATTGATGCCAATACCATCCAGCCCGGAACATATTCTCTCATTAAGTTCCAGACTGCCGCACCTCTTAGCCTATATTCAAAAATAAGCTCTGCCAGCCTTTGCACACTTCTTGCATCTTGAAACCAAACAATATGTTTTCGCTTCTCTTCATCATAGTAAGTAAAAAATGGCGCTCCCGCTTTTTCATCAAATTCTATTTCTGCATGATATTTTACAGCTAATTCCAAAGCTTCTCTAGTTGATACCACCTGTGCTGGTATTGTTCTATCAAAAGGCTCCATCCAGTTATATCCATAATTCGGCAAACCTATATAAATCTTCTCACTCGGAATTTGTGTTACCGCATAGTCTAATACCTCTCTTACTTTGTTTACTGGTGAAACAGCCATTGGATCCCCATATATATATCCCCATTCATAAGTCATCAAATACACACCATCAACAATACTTCCAATCGCCTTATAATCATGTGCTTCATATAATAATCCCATTTGTTCGTCAGATGTCTTCGGAGCCAATGCAACTGATATGGCATAACCATTTTCACGCATAATCGTTGCCATCTCTTGAAGAAACTGAATATAATTGTCCTTATCTTCTGGATGTATATATTCAAAATCCACTAATAATTCTTCATACCCTCTTCTTCGCATTTCCGCCAATATCTGCGAACCCATATGCTCCCATTGCTCACTATTATTCAATAGCATCTGAGCCATTTCAGAACTAAAATCATAATCCTCTGACAAATTGGTCAACACTAAAACAGGTCTTGTTCCATATTGGCCACTCACTCTTAAAATAGCACCATCATTCACATAACCTAATTTCCCGTTTTCATCAAAACTAAAACTAAAGACCGAAATATTCGTTAAAAATGGACTTGCTACTCTTAGAAGCGTTTCGGGAATATATGGATATGCATAACCATTTATTTCTGTCTCCCCTAACTTTTCACCCTTATAGGAAATCACTATCTCATCTCCTATATTAACATCATAAGGGTATATAAGTAATGAATTATTTCTTATGATTTCCATTGGAGAAATATTAAATTCGAGAGCAATGCTATGTAATGTATCGCCCTGTTTTACGATATATACTGTTTTAGGCACACGAACTCCCACACTTTGCCCAATCATCAACGTTGTCTCTTCATCTAACCCATTATCATTCATCAATCTTTGTAAATCAACCTTATACCGCTGTGCAATCTGATATAAAGAATCGCCTTTTTCTACCACATGAATTTTCATATCTTACCTCTTTTATATTTTGTTCTACCTTATAGTATGAAAAAAGAAATGATTTTGTTCATGTATAATTTTCATCATATTAAACAGTCATTGCTTAAAATGACTAGAAAAAATCTCCCTCACCATAATGATATGGAAGAAAGACTTTTCTTTATATGAAGCATCAAATATATAATATCCACCCTATTACAATACTTTCGCCAAAAATTCCTGAAGCCTTTTATCTTTCGGATTCCCAAAAAATTCACTCGGATTATTCTCCTCTTTTACAACACCATCATCAATGAAAATCACTCTCGTTCCAACTTCTCTAGCAAATCCCATTTCATGAGTTACCACCACCATTGTCATGCCATCTTTAGCTAACTCTTTCATTAATGCCAACACCTCGCCAACCATCTCTGGATCAAGTGCTGATGTCGGTTCATCAAATAACATCACATCAGGATTCATTGCCAATGCTCTGATAATCGCAATACGCTGCATCTGACCGCCCGATAATTGGTTAGGATAAGCATCTACCTTATCCTCCAAGCCGATTCTCTTTAGCAGCTCTAAGGCTTTCCTATCCGCCTCTTCTTGGGTTACTCCCAGCACTTTTATCGGCGCCAAGGTAATATTTTCCTTAACTGTTTTATGGGGAAATAGATTAAAGCGTTGAAACACCATTCCCATCTTTTGGCGCAATGTATTTATATTCACTGTTGGATCTGTAATTCTAATATCCTCAAACCACACATCACCGCTTGTTGGCTCTTCTAACAGGTTTAGGCAACGTAAAAATGTCGATTTCCCCGAACCAGAGGGACCGACTATGACTACTTTTTCTCCCGTTTCAATGGATAAATCAATTCCTTTTAATACCTCATTATCCCCAAAAGACTTCTTTAATCCTTTAACGTTTATCACTTCGCTTCAACCTCTTTTCAAATTGATTTAATAAAAATGTGAGTATTACAACAATAACTAAATACATTGCAGCGATAATAATATATGGCGGTAACACATCAAATGTTCTTGATACCACAAAACTCGCTTGCTTCGTTAAATCAGACACCGCAATGATACTTACCACCGATGTTTCTTTGACCAATACAATAAACTCATTGCCGAGTGCTGGTAAGATATTCTTAATTGCCTGCGGTAAAATAATATGCCACATGGTTTTAAAAGCCCCTATACCTAAAGACCTGCCCGCTTCCGTTTGTCCTTTATCCACTGATTCAATTCCCGCCCTAAAAATCTCTGCGACATAAGCACCAGAATTGATTCCAAAACATACAATCCCAGCAATTTGAGGATTAGATGTTCGAGAAGTAAAAAAAGCGGAGTAGATAATCAGCAACTGTACAATCAGAGGGGTTCCTCTCACAACAGTGACATAAACACTTCCGATCTTACCAACAAATTTTATAAATTTATTTTTTGAATTGTTTCCTGCCACTTTCAAAATCGCAACAAATACACCGATACATACTCCTAATATAACTGCAAACAGTGAAATTGTCAGCGTTATTCGTAGCCCTTGCAAATATGCCAGATAACGCTGATCCGGAACTATTGCATTATAAAATCTAGCATAGATATCTTTTAACCACTCAAACATCCTCTATCCCTTTTCTTCCTTTTATTTTTTACACCTTTAACATTCATGATAATTAAAAATGTGCAACAAAATGACTTCTCTTTTCATCGCACATTCTTAGTCCTTATATATTATGTAGCTAGCATTTATTTGGCATGATTTGCAATAAATTCATCTATCTTTCCATCCGCTATTAACTGTGCTATCACTTCATTCACTTGATCTAGTAATTCTTGATTTCCTTTTTTCACCGCTATCGCATATTGGTCTACAAAAAGAGGTTCGCCCTCTAAAATCATAAGTCCTTCTGTTGCATTAACTAACTCTATCGCTGGTAACTCATCCATAACAATCGCATCTATTTTATCATTTTTTAAATCCTCTGCTGCCTGCGCAAATGCTGTATATCTTTTCACCTCTGCTGGTTGTGCATTTTCAAGATCAGACACCCAAATATCCGCAATATTTCCTTGCTGTACTCCGATAATCTTATCCTTAATACCGTCCGCTGTAGACTCTGTTACCGCCATACTCGCCACATTCACAACAATTACTTCTGAAGAATCAATATAAAAATCAGAAAAATCCATGATTAGCTGGCGTTCTTCACTAACTGAAATTCCTGCTGCAGCTAAATCCACTTGTCCCTGTTGTACTGCAAGTAATGCACCCTCAAAATCCATGTTTCTAATCTCTAATTTCATTCCCATTGCGTCAGCAATAGCTTGACAAATATCCATATCCACACCTACTACATTGGTTCCCTCCATATATTCATAAGGTGCAAATCCAGCCTCAGTTGCTATAATCAAAGTCTTTTCTTCTTTTTTACTACAAGCCACCAATCCTAATGAAGTGAGCGCCAATAATGTTGCTATAACTAATTTTTTCATAATATCCTCCTCTAACCTTTTTCATTCTTTTATTCATTATGCATAACTATGCAGTCTAAAATTTATTTTAACACTTTTTACCGAAAATACAAGAGATAAATACACAAATAGCCAAAAGACCTGCACAAAATAATACTTTGTACAAGCCTTTTTACGCTCAATCCTTACTCATATACTCGTCCATTGCATCTGCCACTAATTTTGAAAAAGCAACCGCCTCTACCACTGTCCTCGCTCCTTTTACTACATCTCCGGAAGCAAAAATGCCATCCCTGGTGGTTTCACCAACTGTATTGGTCACTAAAAGACCTCTTTCATTCACATCAATTCCCTTAGTTGTTGATACAATCTTATTTTTCGGCCCTTGGCTTATCGCTACAATAATCGAATCAGCCTCAATCAACTCTTTTGTATCTGGCACAGGGGTTATATTTTGGGCTTCATCCACCGTTACATTCTCCACCACAAGACCAGTGTCTAAAATTTCTACCGCCTGCTTACAATAGTAAAATTGAACACCATCTATTTGAGCATATTCCACTTCTCTTGGACTCGCCGCTGCTATCGGTGTGATGGAAAACACGCTCACATCTCGAGAGCCTTTTCGTATCACTGTTCTAGCCACATCCATCGCTGAATTTCCCGCCCCAATAATCGCTACTTTATTCCCTAAGCTATAGGAATCTGGATTACTTAAATAATCAATCGCAAAATGTACATTACCTAATGTTTCCCCTTTAATTTTTAGCGAATTTGGACGCCATACACCTGTTCCAATAAAAATAGCTTTATAACCATCACGAAACATATCATCAATGCCTATTGCTCCACCAATGCTGGTATTCGGTCTGATTTTTATTCCCATATCCAATAATTGTTGTTTATATCTATCCAATATCGTCTTTGGCAACCGAAACTCCGGTATTCCATAACGAAGTACTCCACCGATACGATCTTTTGCCTCCATAATCGTCACATCGTAGCCCCGCGCTGCTAAAATAATTGCAATGGTAATGCCCGCCGGTCCTGAACCTATTACCGCCGCTCTAACGCCTTTTCTTTTTTCTTTTTCTATATTCATCTTATCAAAACAGGTATCAGAAATATAATTTTCAATACTGCTAATTTGCACTGGTGTGCCTTTCCGTCCTAAAACGCAATGACCCTCGCACTGCTTTTCATGATCACAAACCAAAGAACAAACTAAAGATAGGGGATTGTTGGCAAATAGCATTTGCCCTGCTTCTTTTAAATTCCCCTCAATTAATGTCTGTATCATCTGCGGTATCGGAGTATTAATCGGACAACCCACTCGACATAATGGTTTTTTACAATTCAAACATCTTTTTGCCTCTTCTAACACATGAACTGCCATAAGCTATACCGCCTTTTCTTCTTTTAATGTCAAAGCATAAATGATACCAAATCCAGCAATAAATAAGACTGGACAAATCACCCATTCCAATATATTTTCAGGCAATCCCGGAAATGCTTCGATTACAGAGGCAATAATAAACCCTACAATAATATTATAAGTCGCCCTTGGAAACTTATTCATGCAGGTTTCTAGACTCTTTGTGGTCAGTGCAACACCTAATAAAAGTCCTAGTCCCAAAGGAATAAGATATCCCAGATCAAAAGACTTCAGCGAAGCTAACAGAACATCTTCATATATTCCCAACACTAAAAACATATAGGAAACACTAATTCCTGGTAATACCAAAGCTACTGCCGCAACAATTCCAGCTATTATCAAAATAATCCAACTTAAAACTCCTGCATTTTCATCAAAAATAAAAGTACCCTCTGGTATCATTGACAATAGATACACCAAAATAAATCCGCTTGCAATATATAGAACTACATCCACTCCAAAGGCTTTCTTTTTCCCCTCTGCAACTTGGTTCGATTTTTTTATCATAATTGGCATTCCCCCAACAACAGCACCGATAAAAAAGAACATTGTTGGATTTGGAAATAACTCTATTAATTTTAAAAGGGGATTTGCAAGCAGCAAAAGACCCAATATTCCTCCTACTGCTGTCGCTATCAACATGAGTAATTTTGTTGTCTTTCTTGCCATTAAGGTATTGACGCCCTCAATTAATTCATCATAAATCCCTAAAGTAATCGCCATTGTTCCGCCACTCACTCCCGGCATTAACATGGAGCCACCGATTATAATCCCTTTTATCACATAACTTATTAAATTTTCATTCATACCCTTTTCCCTTTCTCATTCCTGCCCATTGCCGATTGCCAATCTCACCTAAAGATTTAAACTTATTCCACGCTATAATTTGGCGCTTCTTTGGTGATGTGAATATCATGTGGATGCGACTCTTTCAAAGAGGCTGAGGAAATTTTCACAAATTCGCCATTCTCTTTTAACTCCTCAATGCCTGCCGCTCCACAATAGCCCATGCCTGATCTTAGACCGCCTAATAATTGAAAAATCGTATCCTCGACTGTTCCCTTATAAGCCACACGTCCCTCTACCCCCTCTGGAACCAGCTTCTTTGCATCAGCTTGGAAATAACGATCCCTACTTCCATTTTCCATCGCTGCAATAGACCCCATACCACGATATACTTTATATTTTCTTCCTTGAAATAGCTCAAAAGTCCCCGGACTCTCATCGCAACCCGCAAAAATACTCCCCATCATACATACATTCGCTCCTGCCGCAATCGCTTTTGTAATATCTCCGGAATACTTGATGCCACCATCAGCGATAACCGGTATGCCCGCTTCTCTTGCCGCCTCATAGCAGTCCATAACCGCAGTAATCTGAGGCACACCAATGCCGGCTACAATACGCGTTGTACAAATGGAACCTGGCCCAATTCCTACCTTTATCGCATCAGCACCCGCTTCAATTAAATCCTTTGTTGCCGCCCCTGTTGCCACATTTCCAGCAATCACTTGCAGTTCTGGATATTTTTCTTTAATGCTTCTGACAGTATTCATAATATTTTCTGAATGTCCATGAGCAGAATCCAACACCACAACATCCACTTGTACTTTCACAAGCACTTCCACTCTTTCTAAAATATTGGCAGTAATCCCCACCGCAGCACCACAAAGTAATCTACCCTGCTTATCCTTTGCTGATAAGGGATACTTAATCTGTTTTTCAATATCTTTTATCGTAATAAGTCCTTTCAAATTAAAATCAGCATCCACAATCGGCAGTTTTTCTTTTCTCGCACGAGCTAATATCTTCTTTGCTTCTTCCAAAGTGATACCCTCTCTTGCCGTAATAAGTCCCTCCGAAGTCATCGACTCTTTAATCTTTTTTGAAAAATCCTCTTCAAATTTCAAATCACGATTGGTAATAATACCAACTAATTTTTTCCCCTCCGTAATCGGCACTCCCGAAATTCGGAATTTGGCCATTAAATTATCGGCATCTTGTAATGTATTTTCTGGTGACAAATAAAAGGGGTCAGTAATAACACCATTTTCAGAACGCTTAACCTTATCGACCTCTTCCGCCTGCTCCTCAATGGACATGTTCTTATGGATGATACCAATACCACCCTGTCTTGCCATTGCAATCGCCAGTCGATGTTCTGTTACGGTGTCCATCCCTGCACTCATAATCGGAATGTTTAATTTGATACTTTTCGTTAAAGTTGTTTCCAAATTCACTTGATTCGGTATTATTTTTGAATACGCTGGCACTAATAGCACGTCATCAAATGTAATTCCTTCTCCGATAATTCTTCCCATTTTATTTCCTCACTTTCGTATAATTAGTTAATATGCTTCCGGTTATAGAAAAAGATAGCTATAATGTGTCTATAACTATCTTTCAGCTAACTTTATAATTGTAAAGTGTATCAAAATACCATCACATAGTCAATGATATAATATCCAAATCTTTAATCAATAAATACTTTTCTTGGTGCATTTTTTTGTAGAATATTTAACATATTCTTGTCGGGTTCAAAAATAACGAATTGATTTTCCTTTTCCGTATGAATTACCATCGCATACTTTTTATTCTTTTCGATCAACGAGGAATAATTAGCTGCTTTTAAGTTTCTATTGTTCTTATGATAATCCATATGATGAGAGTTTAAAGGTGCTAAAATCACCATCTTTGTCAAATCATAACTAATCACTCTTTTTCTTCTTGTTCTTGACATAATTTTATCAATATCCAGCTCGTTATTAATTAAAATATATTCATATTCCAAATCGAACCTAGGAACTAAAAAATAAGCCAATATTCCCATACCTATCGCTGCTATTAAAACAATTTGATTCACCATACCGATTAAAAAAGCGATAACTGTGATGATAATTATTGCTACCTTTAACATCTGCTCCTTTAGCGGAGTCTTTCTCTTTACAATTAATTCTACATATGAATCATGCATGTGCAATTTCCTCCTGATTGTAAAATATTATATATTTTCATTATACACAATTTCATGTTTTTTTGGAAGTAAAACTATTCAAGAAATAAATATTCAATAAATTGTATCACATATTCGCTGTTACTGGTATTAACAATAACCCCCAAGAAAATCTCTTTATCCCCAAAAGTGTTCTTTACGTCCACCGCAGCAATTTCGGTAACATCTATCGCATATGGCCTGCTTGTGCTGTCTTCTTGTGTGCTCCCCCAAATTAAATAAGGCTCCACTGTCTCATACAATTTCGTCGGTAACAATTCCTGCAAATCATAAAATGTTCCGTCTTCGTGATGACGCTGATAAACAATTTCCTCCATCAGCATGACATCAAGCTGTCTAGCCGCTATAATAGCTGCTAATTTCATCGCTGAATTCATGTAATATTCATCCATTTCTTCGGAAGCATAATTCAGCCTTAATGATGTATCAACTGTTACCACTTGTTTCTTTTCATCTATATTCGCATACTCCTTAAAACCCTCCACAAACGGAAAATTTTCCTCTGTGTGCGTCATTGCATTAATGCTCGCAACATATAAGATATCCTCTTTTGATATATTAATAACCATCTGAACTATTACCGAGATAAGAGTAATTCCTAAAATGATCCCCAGCATAATCGGCTTATAATAATCCCATATATATTCAATTTTTTTCTTAAAAGACAATTCCTTTAGTTTTTTCTTTTCATTTTGGAGACGTTCTTTTATTGTCATATCTGAAAAATCTTTTTTTTCTGCCATGTAATTTCCCCTGTTCTATTTGTGTTTTAATTTTATTTGTATTTTAATTCTGTTTTTATTTTAACACAAATATTTTAAATTTCCACTTTCTTATAAAAATTTAATAATTTCACTCCCAAACCGCTCATCATCAGAATGTTGAAATCATTAAAAGCACCCTCAAATAAATCTGTTAATGCTTCTAAAACAGATTCACCCAAGAGCGCTTTTCTATGTGAAAATAAAGAATTTAATAATGGATAATTACATCATACCCATTCCCGGATTTCCTGCTGGCATAGCTGGCATCTCTTCTTTAATATTTGAAACCACTGATTCCGTTGTTAATAAGGTTGATGCGATGCTCGTCGCGTTTTGTAATGCACTTCTTGTCACTTTAGCAGGATCCAAAATACCGGCTTCTACCATGTCTACATATTCTTCGTTATATGCATCAAAGCCCATTCCTACTGTCATTTCTTTTACTTTATTGATAACTACAGAGCCTTCTATTCCGGCATTGCTTGCAATATGGAATAACGGTGCTTCTAATGCACTAAGAATAATCTTTCCACCGGTTTTTTCATCACCCTCTAAAGTTTCTACTAATTTTTGAACTTCCTTAGAAGCATGAATATAAGCGGAACCACCACCTGCAATAATACCTTCTTCCACTGCTGCTTTTGTCGCTGCCAGTGCATCTTCAAGACGTAACTTAGCTTCTTTCATCTCTGTTTCAGTCGCTGCTCCAACTCTAATTACAGCCACACCACCTGATAACTTCGCTAAACGCTCTTGTAATTTTTCTTGATCAAACTCTGATGTTGTCTCAGCAATCTGTCCTTTGATTTGATTTACTCTCGCCTCAATAGCTGCTTTATCGCCCTCACCATCCACGATAATGGTATTTTCTTTTTGCACTTTAATTGATTTTGCACGGCCTAACTGCTCAAGCGTCACTTCTTTTAAATCCAATCCTAATTCCTCAGAAATCACCTGTCCGCCAGTTAGAATAGCGATATCTTCTAACATCGCTTTTCTTCTATCACCATAACCAGGTGCTTTCACTCCTACTACGGCGAATGTTCCGCGTAATTTATTAACAATCAAGGTCGTCAACGCTTCACCCTCAATATCTTCTGCGATAATTAAAAGTTTAGAACCTGACTGCACAATCTGTTCTAATAATGGCAATATTTCTTGAATATTGCTAATTTTTTTATCTGTCATTAAGATATATGGATTTTCTAAAAGTGCTTCCATCTTATCCATATCTGTTGCCATATATGCGGACAAATAACCTCTATCAAACTGCATTCCCTCAACAAGATCTAATTCTGTTTGCATTGTTTTTGATTCTTCAATCGTAATAACACCATCATTGCTCACTTTTTCCATCGCATCCGCCACTAATTGACCCACGGTTTCATCGCTTGCTGAGATCGCTGCTACCTTTGCAATCTGATCTTTTCCAGATATTTTACTGCTCATGCCGGCAATCGCTTCTACCGCCACATCAGTCGCTTTTTTCATCCCTTTTCTAAGAACTATTGGATTAGCTCCTGCGGCAAGATTTTTAATCCCAACATTAATCATTGCCTGTGCCAATACCGTCGCAGTTGTTGTTCCGTCCCCAGCTACATCATTTGTCTTTGTCGCAACTTCTTTTACTAATTGCGCTCCCATGTTCTCAAAACCATCCTCCAGCTCAATTTCCTTTGCTATCGTCACACCATCATTGGTAATCAATGGTGCCCCAAATGATTTATCCAACACAACATTTCTTCCTTTTGGTCCCAATGTAACTCTCACTGTATTGGATAATTTATTTACACCTGCTTCAAGTGCTGCTCTTGCTTCCGCTCCAAATTTAATTTCCTTTGCCATTTCTATCTCCTCCTAATCATTTCTCTATATTCATTCTGTCTTATTTTATAATCGCTAAAATATCACTTTGCTTTACAATAATAAACTCTTCATCCGCTAATTTCACTTCTGTTCCAGCATATTTTGAATAAATAACTTGATCACCTGCTGTTACTTGCATAACAACTTCTTTACCCTCTATATTTCCTCCTGGCCCCACGGCAATGACTTCTGCTTGCTGTGGCTTTTCTTTCGCCTGACCTGGAATCACAATACCTGATTTTGTGGTTTCTTCTGCTTCTAATTGTTTTAATACTACTTTGTCTCCTAATGGTAATAATTTCATTTTTTCTATTCCTCCTATACTTTATTATTTATTAGCACTCTTCTTGTTTGAGTGCTAAACGCTAGTGTTATTATAATGAAAATTTCTAAATTATGCAAGCACATTTTTTTGTATTTTCTCTTTTTTATTTTCTAATCCTTTATATTTCTTTACCGTCATATTCAACATATGCCATACAGCCAACAACTATTCCCACAAATTCTTTCTTTTATTTTACAAACAACCATTATCATTTTTCAAAAAATCAAAATGGTAATGGTTGCTTTATTTTTTATTTTGTTTTTTCAATTCTTTTAACTCTTCAAAAATCATATCGTTCACTACTTTAATATAAGTTCCTTTCATTCCTGAAGATTTTGACTCTATCACCACCGCACTTTCCAACTTTCTAAGTGCATTTACGATTACCGATCTCGTAATTCCCGCACGGTCTGCAATTTTACTGGCAACAAGAATCCCCTCTTCTCCGCCTAACTCTTCAAAAATATGATTCATTGCTTCCAACTCGGAAAAAGATAAGGTGCTAATCGCTGATTTTACAACTTGTTTTTTTCTACTTTCTTCCGCCACTTCTTCATTTACCGCCCGCATCATTTCAAGACCTACCACCGTAGTTCCATATTCACTTAAAATAATATCTTCTATGTTATACTGCTCTGCTGCTCTATATATAAACACAGTCCCTAATCTCGCTCCAGCAATTTCAATCGGATTGATTATCACCTGATGTTTTTGTGCTTCTTTTGTCGTAAAGCCTAGGGTTTCCAAATTCACATTTTCCTTTGTCGAAAGGATCTCTAGCAGTCTGTCATTTAAAAGACTATCTATATATTCTCCTATATTGCTCTTTAATAATTCCGATATTTCCTCTATATAACTGCATTGACTGGTTCCTAATATTTTTCCTTTTTTACTGATTATCAAGATATTGGAAAGCAATATCTCTGCTAAAACTTCGCAGATATCATTAAAAACCACTTTACTCGAATTGTTATTATGCAATAACTTATTAATTTTTCTTGTTTTATCTAATAACTGTATGCTCATAAAAATCACTTTCCTCTCTTTCATCAGTTTATTTTTATATTACCACAAAATTGTCTGAATTTCAATTTAATTTCTTCAACAGTTTGCTATTTTCACTTATTTCAGCCAATAATTCAGTCTTTATATGTTTTCCCAAACAATTAAAGGATATCTCAAAACAACTACATTGCCATTTTGGATATCCTTTCTCTTTTACTCTTCTTTCTTCAATGGGGCTACATAACCGCATGTTTCTTCTGCACACACTAATTTATTCCCCTTTTCAAGCATATATCCATCACAAGTTGGACACTTCTCTTTAGACGGTTTCTGCCAAGACATGAAATCACATTCTGGATTGTCTTCACAACCGAAATATTTCCTGCCTTTTTTAGTCTTCTTCAACACGATTTCTTTCTCGCATTTTGGACAAGATACGCCTATTTTTTCTAAATAAGGCTTGGTATTTTTACAATCTGGAAAACCAGGACAAGCTAAAAACCTGCCGTGTGGTCCATATTTTATAACCATATTCTGATTGCATTCTTCACAAATAACCTCTGTAACCTCATCCGCTATTTTTACTTCTTCCAATTCTTTTTCTGCCTTTTCAACCGCTTCATGTAAATCTGGGTAGAAATTGCGTATCACCGTTTTCCACGGTACATTTCCCTCTTCTACCTTGTCCAAAAGTGATTCCATATTAGCGGTGAAATTCACATCTACAATGCTTGAAAAAGCCTGTTTCATAATCCTATTTACAACTTCTCCAAGTTCTGTTATATAAAGGTTCTTATTTTCCTTTGCTACATATCTTCGGCTTATAATGGTCGTAATTGTCGGCGCATAGGTACTTGGACGCCCGATTCCTAGTTCTTCTAAGATTTTCACCAGTGACGCCTCATTATAATGTGCCGGCGGTTGTGTAAAGTGTTGTTTGTAAGCAAATTCATCTAATGTTAATTTGGTTTTCTCATCAATCGAATTCACCAATGTATTATTCTCTTGCTTTTCAACATCATCATTAGTATATACTGACATAAAACCATCAAAAGCTATCTTTGATGTCGCTACTGTAAATCTATAATCATTCGCCTTAATTTTTATTGAAATCGTTTCATATTTGGCATTTTCCATTCTGCTGGCAGCAAATCGCTTCCATATCAAAGTATATAAACGATATTGATCGCGGGACAGTGAATCTTTTAAGGAGATTGGTGTCCGATTAATATCTGTTGGTCTGATCGCCTCATGAGCATCTTGGATTTTCTTTCCGGCATTATTCGTCTTCTCCACTTTTGTTACATATTCTTTTCCATATTCTGCTTCAATATACTCTCTCGCTTGTTTCTCAGCATCGTCAGCAATACGGGTTGAATCGGTACGAAGATATGTGATAATACCTACTGTACCACTTCCTTTTACTTCAATCCCCTCATATAGCTGCTGCGCTAATCTCATCGTTTTTTGAGTTGAAAAATTCAACACTTTTGAAGCCTCTTGCTGTAGAGTACTGGTTATAAAAGGCACGGGTGATTTTTTAATTCGTTCCCCTTTTTTTATATCTTCAACCACATATTTGGCATTTTCTAAATCTTTTAAAATCTTATCTAATTCCTCTTGTGAGGTGATATTCATTTTTTTAGTTGTTCCGTAAAACTTAGCATTCAATAATTTTTTTTCTTTGGGAATTTTGAAATTCGCCTCTAAAGACCAATATTCTTCTGGAATAAAGGCGTTTATCTCATCTTCTCTGTCAGCGATAATACGAAGTGCCACCGATTGTACCCGCCCCGCACTAAGTCCACGTTTTACTTTTCCCCAAAGAACAGGACTAATCTGATATCCTACCATTCTATCTAAAATCCGTCTCGTCTGCTGGGAATCCACTAAATCCATATCCAACTCCCGCGCTGCTTTTATCGACTCTTTCACAGCCCCCTTGGTTATCTCATTAAAACTAATTCTAAGCATTCTATTATCCTCTAGCTTTAATGCCTTTGATAAATGCCAAGAAATAGCCTCTCCCTCACGGTCGGGATCAGTTGCTAGATATATTTTATCAGCTTTTTTTGCTTCTTTACGAAGCTTGGCAAGTATATCTCCTTTTCCTCTTATCGTTATATATTTCGGTTCAAAATCATTCTCTATATCCACGCCTAATGTACTTTTAGGTAAGTCACGAACATGGCCATTGGATGCCACCACCTGATAGTTAGAACCCAAAAACTTTTTAATTGTTTTCACTTTAGCCGGCGATTCCACTATAACTAAATATTTTGCCATCTAATCCCCTCCACTTTACCGTTTATTGCCCGCCATATCTGCCGTCTCCAAATCCAGTAAAATTTTTCTTCTATTATTATAGTCAACTTTTAATATATTGATGTTTTCCTATTTCTGCAATACAACCTTTTAATTCCAACGTGAGTAATCCTGCCATAACCTCATCTAATGCTATTCCTGTTTCTGTCAAAATCACTTGCAGGCTTTTGGGTTGGAAATCTAAACAACTATACAACACTTTTTCAAGACTTTCAAGTCTAATCTGATTTTTTTTATAATTCTTTTCTGATTTACTATCTTCTAAATCCAACTCTCTTAAAACATCTTCTGGTGATAAAATTAATCCTGCACCCTGCTTTATTAAGTGATTACAACCATAACTTAAGCTATCATTTATTCTTCCTGGAACCGCTAATACATCCTTTCCCTGCTCCAAAGCCATATCCGCAGTAATGAGTGAACCGCTTTTTTCTTTCGCTTCTATTACAATGATAATGTCCGCCAATGCACTGATAATTCTATTACGCATGGGAAAATGAAATGGAGCCGGTTTCGTACCGATATTAAATTCTGAAATGAGTCCCCCTTGCTTTTGTATTTCCATATATAATTCAATGTTCTCTCTCGGGTAACAAATATCTACCCCACACCCTAAGACACCAAATGTTTTTCCACCTGCATATATTGCTGCCTGTTGACTAATTCCATCAATTCCCATCGCCAAGCCACTAATGATTTGAACCTTATGCTGACTCAGCACCCTTGCTATTTCCTTTGCTACTATCCGTCCATATTCACTACACATTCTCGCCCCCACCACTGCAACACTTGGAACCTTTTCATTTGGAAGCTGTCCTTTTACATATATTCCAAAAGGATAATCCTCTATATATTTTAATTTGCTGGGATATTCTTTATGCCAAATACTGAGAAATTTTACCTCTTTGTCTTTTAACTTTTCATACTCTTTAGCGATATCCCAAGTCGCTTTGCTCTCTATGAATGATTTCACCTCTTTTTGGCCGATTCCATTCACTTTTTCTAACATTTCACTATTTGCTTCATAAACTTTTTTAGGGCCGCCAAATTCTTCTATTAAATTTGCTATTTTCTTTCTGCCTATTCCTCTCACATTGCACAACCAATACCAATACACTTCTTCTATATTTATTTCCATTTTTCTCCTTTCTCATATTCAAACTGTGTTTTCTAACTTCTATTTAATCCCCAGTATTTCCGATCCACTCCACGATAGCAAATAGCTTCACTGATATGCTTTACTTCTATGAATGATTTCCCCTCTAAATCGGCAATCGTTCTCGCTACCTTGATGATTTTATGATAGGCTCTAACACTCAAATTCAACTTATGAAACGCTTGCTCCAATACAAAATGTTCCTCTGGACCCAAATAACAATACTCATCCAGCAAAGCAACCGGCAACTGACTGTTAAAAAGAAAATCAAAATCTTTATATCTTTCTTTTTGAATTTCCTGAGCCTGTTCCACTCTTTTTCTTATCTCTTTAGAAGTTTCGCCTGTTTTTTCGGTTATGATATCTCCATAGTGTATTGCTGGTGCTTCCACACAAATATCTATCCGATCTAACAAGGGCTGACTGAGTTTTCCTAGATAGCGCTCAATTCCCCAGCTCGTACAAGTACATTTATTCAAATCCGGATAATAGCCACATTTACATGGATTCATCGCCGCAACCAACATAAAATCAGCCGGAAAAGTGTAGGCACCACTTTTTCTTGAAATATTGACGCTCTTATCTTCTAGGGGTTGACGCAACACTTCTAATGTATCTTTCTTATATTCCAGCATTTCATCTAAAAATAGGACACCTTTATGAGCCAGACTTATTTCACCCGGTCTTGGAATACTTCCCCCACCGACTAAAGCACTCGTTGTAATCGTATGGTGTGGTGAACGAAATGGACGTTTTATTAGAATGGGATTCTCTACAGGCAGAACACCTGTAATGCTATAAATCTTAGATACTTCCAGACTTTCTTCTAATGACATTTTAGGCATAATTGAGGGAATTCTTTTAGCAATCATTGTTTTCCCCGACCCCGGAGGACCGATATATAGGATATTATGCATACCAGAAACCGCTATTTCAGTTGCTCTTTTCACCACCTCCTGCCCTCTTATTTCACTATAGTCCTCATTGTATACTGCACCTTGTGTAAATAGTTCTTCAACATCACAGTATTCCGAAGCAATGCTGTTTTTATTGTTAAAGTAAGCAATTACTTGACCGATACTTTCCACCCCAATGATATCAATTCCAGAAATCACTGCCCCCTCTTTGGCATTTTTTGCGGGCAATACACAGGTCTTAATAGCTCTTTTTTTGGCCTCTGTAACAATCGACATCACGCCTGTAACTGAATGAATCTCGCCACTTAGACTCAGTTCTCCCACAACTAGCGTATCACGCAAGCTCTCTGGCGTAATATAGCCTAAGGAAGCTAATATTGCTGCTGCAATGGGTAAGTCAAAGCATGCGCCCTCTTTCCTTAAATCCGCCGGTGCTAGATTAACCGTTATTCGCTTGGCAGGGATTTTTATACCACTGTTTTTTAATGCCGTTCTCACTCTGTCCTTTGCCTCCTTTACCTCCGACGCAAGAAATCCGACCATTGAAACAACCGGCATTCCACTACTAACATCAGCCTCTACATGGATAAACTTACACGATACTCCATATACCGCCGCTGATAAAACCGTACTAAACATATGTAACCTCCTTGTATTTTTAATTGATATGACCTTTCTTCGTTAGGAATTTTGAAAATTAAGATTTTAGAATGCTTCCAAGATAACTTTGACTTCAGAATGGCAAGTCCTCATAAATATATAATATATTATTTGAAGTTTGTTTTCAATCACTTTTTGTTTTTATTTTCAAAAATGAACAGGGAAGAAATAATTCACAAAATGTGTACCACTTCTTCCTTGTTTACGATGACATCATTTATTTTTATCTCCTGTACTCTTTCTATAAACATTCCTTAAAACATTCCTTTAGCTTTTCTAAAGCCCTTTTCTCAATTCGCGACACATACGACCTAGAAATCCCTAATTGTGCTGCTAACTCTCTTTGCGTTATCCCTTTCATATTTAGAAGTCCGTATCGCAACAGAATTACTTCTTTCTCTCTATCGCTTAAAACCTGTGTCATAATCCTATACACTTTATGCACATCACTCTTAAAGGTAAGCGCTTCTACTACATCGGTACTATCAGCTACAAGGATATCTTCCAAACTAATTGTATTTCCCTCTTTATCCATTCCGATTGGAAGATGAAGAGATACTTCTTTGGAGGTTTTTTTCTTCGTCCGCAACATCATTAGGAGTTCATTGTCAATACACCTTGCCGCATAAGTCGCCAGCCGATTCCCCTTGCTATTATCAAATGTACTGACCGCCTTAATAAGTCCGATTGTTCCAATGGAAATCAAATCTTCTGATTCATCATCTAAGCCTTGATATTTCTTGGCCACATGAGCCACAAGTCGAAGATTTCTTTCAATCAGAACTTTCTTCGCCTCTAGGTCGCCCTCTTTGTACTTCTGAAGATATAATTTTTCTTCTTCTACTGTAAGTGGTGGTGGAAATGTCTTCAAAAAAAGCACCTCAAAGCGGATTTATTATATTGTATGTTTCAATCCGTTTATTAGTGCCTTTCCACTTTTATAATTATTAAATTTATTCTTCTTTCCTATCAATTTAAACTAAATCACCATATGTCTGCATATTCTAATCGTTATCCTTGTTCTAAAGTGTATGTATTAAATCTATGCCAAGCATCGTATAAAAAGTGTCCCCTCTCATAACAGCAAGGGGACACTTCTAATTAATTTATCTTATTGCTTTTTTCTTTTTAATTACTGCTACGCCTATAATCACACTCACTGCAACTGCCATCAATAAGATAATTCCAATTATTGCTGTATTATCTCCTGTTTGAACATTGCTCTTATTATTTCCATCTTTGTTCTGATTTGTAGTGCTTGTATTTCCAGTGTTACCATTTCCGTTACTCTTAGGTACCGCTGCTTTTAGTCCATCTATTGCTGTCTGTAATCTACTCAATTCTGCATTTATCTCATCTTGAGTTACATCTGCTTTATCAAGCACAGCTTGCACTCCTTCAATCACTTTTTGTAAAGTAGACCATGACTCTACAGTATAATTGCTTGCTGCTAACGCTGCTGCACTTGCCAATCTCGTCTGTAACACTGATTTATCTACATTAGGTGTCGGTGGTGTTTCTGATTCACCCGGCTCTTCTGGTTCGCCTGGTTCTTCTGGCTCACCCGGCTCTTCTGGTTCACCCGGCTCTTCTGGCTCACCCGGTTCTTCTGGTTCACCTGGCTCTTCTGGTTCACCCGGCTCTTCTGGCTCACCCGGTTCTTCTGGTTCACCCGGCTCTTCTGGCTCACCCGGTTCTTCTGGTTCACCCGGCTCTTCTGGCTCACCCGGCTCTTCTGGTTCACCCGGCTCTTCTGGTTCACCTGGCTCTTCTGGCTCACCCGGCTCTTCTGGTTCGCCCGGTTCTTCTGGTTCACCCGGTTCTTCTGGCTCGCCCGGCTCTTCTGGTTCACCCGGTTCTTCTGGCTCACCTGGTTCTTCTGGTTCGCCCGGCTCTTCTGGTTCGCCTGGCTCTTCCGGCTCACCCGGTTCTTCTGGTTCACCTACTTCTTCTTCACTCAAAATCGGACGAATAATAATTGCCCCTAAACGATTTGTACTTGAAGTGAATCTAATATTAAGTTGCCCATCTGTTATTTCAACCTCTGTTCGAGTGATCTCATAATCACCTCTTTCAGGACTGCGGACCGTTTGAGACTCACCTTCAATTTCATAATCAATCGCATCCCGACCACTTGTACCTGTCACAACCACTTCTACAGCATATTTTCCATCTGGAAGATCTACGGCAAAGACGGAATTTTGAGCTACTAAAGCAAAATCATCATATACCATAGATGGCAATATTCCTTCTTTTTCATAAGGTTCTATACGTCCCTGTATTGCGGTTGCCGAACCTTCAATATCCAATATACCATAGCCCTGTTCAACTGTATAACCAAGTCCTAATTGAGCATTGGTCTGTTGAGCTCCAGTTCTTGGATTTACAGTAATGCCAGTCCATCCCGGTGCTACCATTGCAGAATCAACACCAAAATCAAATCTATGACTCGCTGCATAGTCTACATACATATGAAAATTGATAACTCCATCATATCCATCAATAGTACCTGGAATGATTATTTCGCCTACTGCACTTGTATCCCATGCTGATGTATCCCATGTTACCGCAACAGTCTCCGTTGTTCCCTCATTATATTCAACATCCACTACTACTGGGAATACAACTTCTGATATTTCTGTGCCAATCAAAACTTCCTGATGAATATTTGGTGTCGTAATCACTGATATATAAGGCTCTACAATCTTAACGACCATTGTTACCGGATAATCTTCATAATCATCTAAAGTTCCCCAAACAGTGTAAGAACCAACTGTATCAAAATCAATACCTGCTCCGGCTATATCCCATGTCACTTTTGCTGATACACTTGTTTCATCTGCAAAATATGCTGTAATCATCGCCGGTGGATTTAATTCGGAGATATTTCCCCCAACTAACAATTCTTCTACTATTGTTTCATCATATCCTACAACTGCACTATCTTCTGCTAGAGAAATTAGACGAATGATAAGACCTCCAACACGGTTTACATTTCCTGTCATTACAACATTCAACTGACCATCTGTAATATCAATTTCAGCTCTACCGATATTATAGTTTCTTGCTGAACCATTAGAAACATTAAAAGCCTCAGTATTGTTTTCTAATGCAAATGTCGTTGTATTTGTATTACTATTAGAAGTAACAATTCCTTCTACAACATATCTACCATTTGGAAGGTCAACCGCAAATTCATGTCCTGCCATTAATGCAAAATCTGTATATACATCATATGGAAGAATGCCATTCTTATCATAGGTTTCAGTACGCCCTTGCATTGCTATTGCTGAACCGTCAACTCCCAAAAGACCATAGCCTCTTTCTGGTGTATATACAAGGTTTAACTGATCAAAACTATATTGGGTACCTGTCCTATTATTTACTGTAAATCCAGTCCAACCATCTGCTACTCTGCTCGCCTCCATACCAAAATCAAAACGATATACAGCTTCATAATCCACATATACATAAGCAGTTATTGTTTCAGTATAGCCCTCTATGGTTCCAATATATTCTACTATTCCTTGTCTGCTGCTATCCCATGCGCCAGTATCCCAAGTTATAGGCACCTGTGCATTCTCTGCTGCTTTATAGTAGCTTACTTCAACTGTTGCTGGTAAATTTGCATCGGCAACTTCCCCACCTATTTCAACCTCTACATAAACATCTTGTGTTACAATTCCAGTAATATAATCATCCACCACCTGTATTTTAATTTCAACTGGATAGCCCGGATAATCATCTAGTGTTCCTGGAAGAGTATATTCACCCACAGTATCAATATCAAGGGAACTATCATCCCATGTTACTGCTAAATCACTCGTAATTGTATTTGTCAATTCAACTGACAAAGTTGCTGGTAAGATAACTGCTTCACCAGTAACAGTATACAACTCAAGTTTTACATAATCCGCTGGTTCTTCCGCAACTACTTCTACCGAAACAGTGATTGGATTTTCATAACCAATAATTTCCGCTGTTATTGTATAAGTACCAACTGTTGTAATATCAATTACATCTGCATCTTTATATATAATTTCTGCTGCTACATCTTCGTTTGCTTCATTTTTAACAGTTACATGTATTGGTAATAATGCTGCAACTGTTTCATATTGCGGTATCGGTGTATTTCTAACCAATTCCATCGTCATTGTTTCTTCTGCTGATACCACCTTAAATCCGGTTTCTACTGTAAGTTCTCTTGACGCATATCCCAATCTGTCATTTACGATAGAATAAACCTTATAAGAATAGGTAGTTTCCGGTTCTACGGTATCATCTACGAAGCTGCGTGGGAAAGAACCTGTATTTGTGTCGGTTAAAAGTTCTCCACCAGTCACCTCTGAGATAACGATAGCATTCATAAATGCACGTGAACCTGGATTTATTGCAGAAACTGTAATCTTTTCACCAGCCGAAACTGTAACTGTTAATCTTTTTAATACCTCTGTTGGTGTTAAATTATTACCATTTACACAAGTTCCTATGTTCGTACCATTGATTACAATCTCATTTGGATTATAAGTACTGTTACTTGATGCTGTTGCATATACATCAACCTGATAAGTACCTGGTGCAACATCAAACTCATATGTCAGTTCATCATTTGCCCATGCAACACTGCTAACTGCTTGTACTAATGCATCTGTAGAACCATCAGCATTTGATATATTTACACCTACACCTGCTGGATTAAGATTATTTGCTACTGTATAACCATATCCATTTCCTTCTGTGTATGCTTGGGAAGCATTAATAAATCCTGATGCTATTCCATTTCTCCTGCCGATTGCATAAGAATTTAAAACAGTCGTAATTGTTTCTGCTTTTGGATATAACAACTCATATGCTCCACCATTGGTTGCACGATAAATTGCATATCCATCTACATCATGCCCGTATGTTCCATCATTTGCTTCTGTATATTGGAATGTTACTTCATCATATGATTTTGCTTCTAATTCAAGCTGAGAAGTAATAACCCCTTCTGATAATAAATAACTTAAGTTCGCTGGTTGATTATAAGCAACATTTTGCCATGCAATCGCTTGTCTGTATGTACGATCTTGCATCTGTGTTGGAACTACATAGTCTGTCATATAATTCGTAGTATAAATACGAACCATATTATCTCTTGCTTGTTCTACACCGCCATTTGTTGCTCTCACGATAACTTCATCACGCCAATCGCCAAGAATATCTGCTGCTAATCCTGGATTACCTTTTGTTCCGTTATTGGAAAAAGCGTCTGTTGCGGACAACAATGTTTCTGCACGGTTTTCTTCATAATTCCACTTAGCAATCTCAACACTTCTTGGTGTATAAGAACCTGAATTAAAACTGTGATCTAACATATCACTCAACAAATCACCATCCCAAAAGATTGTGAAGTTAATTGATGGAGATGTATCTGACAAACGTACAAGTTTTTCTAATGTAGATGTCGTTGCAAAGACACCTGCATCATTAGAATCCCATGCTCCTGTTCCTGTGCCGCTTGGCCCTGAACTCGCCCAAAATTCTGCTCCTGAAGAAGTTGGATCAATATCTGCTGCAACACCACGTCCAGTATCTGTTCCGGTGAAGTATCCCATTAAAATAGTTCCTGTATTCGCATCACGAATTTCTACTCCATACTCTACTGTTCTTGTTTCATGTACGGACATAATCTCAAGTCCTGGATTGGTTGGAACCCAGTCACTAACATGTTGTGCATCTCCGTGACCTAGACCTGTTGAATAACGAACTGTTCCATCGCTGTTGAAAGTCACAGCACCATAGATAATTTCATCTTTACCATCGCCATCGACATCCGCTATCGCAAGTGAGTGATTCCCTTGTCCTGTTACAGTCGCCCTTGATATTGTTCCAAATGTTGCTCCTGTACCTACATAATCATAGGTATCACTATCAAATGCCCAATACTCTTGTATTTCATTACCAACTAAGTGATATGCTGTCAATGCTGTTCTAGTATAATATCCTCTTGCAAATACCGCATATGGATTTACTCCATCCAAATAAGCCACACCTGAAAGAAAACGGTCTACACGATTTCCATATGTATCACCCCAATCGCCAACATTTCCACGTACTGGTTTATATTCTTTAGAATCAATAATTGTTCCATCTGAATTAAAAAAGGTAATATACTCAGGTCCGCTTAATATATAACCACTGCTATTACGATAATCATGTGCTGCACTGATTGCATTTGTAGGAAGTGCTGCCGCATCTACTGCTCCAACATGTCCTGTTTTCACTAATCCTGTATCAGTTCCATCAGTACTCTGATAAATCGTTGAGCCATCTGCCGTTTTCATTGCTATATCTGCTTTTCCATCTCCATTAAAATCCCATACTTGAAATTGAGTATAATGTGCTCCTGAACGGATATTAACACCGAGATCAATACGCCACAATAAATATGCTGCACCAGTATTCATATCAATATCATAAGCATCAATAATGGTTGTTCCTGTATAACCTGAATTAGAGTTATCTTGTGCATTACTTGGATACCACTTTACAATCAAATCATACTGACCATCACCATTTACATCACCAACTGACATATCATTAGCATGATAGAAAGTGGTGCTACCATCTGGCATTACCTGATTAGCTGGTTTATACAATGCTACTTCTAAAAATTGTTCTGCCCAAACACTTGTTGTCACTGGAGCAATTCCAAGTGAACCATCAGTGCTACCAGATACGGTATATGTAGAACTAATCGTTCCACCCTCATCTAATAAATTTGTTACGGAAATATCATCTGCAATTAGAGTTCCATCTCTAAATACATCAAATGTAACATTGTTAGGTTCTCCCTCAAATGCTCTCCAATTTAAATATACACCACTATTATACTGCTTACCATCCATGTCAATTACAGTAGTTCCTGATGCATCAACTGCAACAAGTGCTCTGTCTGCAAGTGCCTCTGTATCGGTAGCTGCGGCTGCCGATACTGGTTTATTCAAATCATGTACCAAAAAACTTGTTAAAAATACTACTGCTACTAACAAGCCTGCTAAAAGCCTTTTTCTTTTCTGTTTCTGCTTAAACTTCATGAAGTACTTCCCCTCCTTTAAAAAATTATTAATCGCAAGTTAACTTAAAAATATCTCCATATCGCAAACTAAAAATATTATTTAGCGAAATAATCTTGAGATATTTTTATCATGACCATTGATGTACAAATTTCACCTCCTCAGAACAAGACTTATTTTTTGACAATTTTTAAGCCTCTTTTATAGCCATTATATACATTATAAACAATCATTTCTTTTTACTTTTAGTTTAATACTATGCAAAAACAACTTTTTCAATCATTTTTTCTTTTTTATCGACCTTTTTATATGCTTTTTTATACATTTTTTATAGCACATTTAAAATTGCACTATAAACCTCATAAAACAAATCATTTTTTTATACAAATTGATTTGTTTTGCCAAAAAAGCACTCCTAAACAGTGGATTCCATATCCAAATCCACTTAGGAGTGCTTTTCTACTTTAATTATTTTTAATTTTACATTCTTTCTATCAACCTATGTTTATAATATAGCTTTATTATTCTTTCCTTCTTAAAATATCATATTTATCAAGCTCTATCCCCAAATCTATATATAATACTTGTTTGGGATGAGGTGCGTTTTCCTGTGCCTCTTTTTTCTCATCATAAATTCCCTGCACGATTACACTCACATTCTCACCACTTGGTTTCATTACCTCTATTTCTTCTCCAACGGCAAACTTATTTCTTTGTTCAATTTGATAATAACCATTTTCATCCTTTTCACCAACAATCCCCAAATAAGTATATTCCTTTACATAGGTGTTATTATCATAAATTTGTGTCGTCTCATCTGATTTTCCAAAGAAAAATCCGGTCGTAAATTGCCGATAAGTACAATTCGATATTTGTTCCTGATACCAAGGTAAGTTCTCCTTATATAATTCTGGCTCCTGAAAAAAATCATCAATCGCTTTCCTATATGTTCTTGCCACTGTTGCCACATATAGAGCATTTTTCATTCTCCCCTCTATCTTCAAGCTATCTATCCCAGCCGCTATGATTTCAGGCATATATTCTATCATACAAAGATCTTTGGAATTAAAAATATAAGTCCCTCTTTCATTTTCATAAACCGGCATGACCTCTCCTGGTCTCGTTTCTTCCACAATTCCATACTTCCAACGACAAGGATGGGTACAAGCACCTCTATTGGCATCTCGTTTTGTCAAATAGTTGCTCAACAAGCACCTGCCGGAATAAGCCATACACATCGCTCCATGAATAAATGTTTCAATTTCCAAATCATCAGGAATATTTTTTCTTATCTCCTTAATCTCTTCTAAAGATAATTCGCGGGCGGACACCACTCGACTTGCTCCCAAACTTTTCCAAAAGAGATAAGTCCCATAATTCGTATTATTCGCTTGTGTGCTGATATGAATTTCGATTTCCGGACATACTTCCTTGGCGATGCTAAAGATACCTGGATCTGAAATAATCAATGCATCTGGTCTGAACTCAAACGCTCTCAATTCACTAAAATACTTCCCTACCTCTGCTAAATCCTCATTATGAGCCAAAATATTCGCTGTAACATACACTCTCACTCCATGTTCATGAGCAAATTTAATCCCTATTTGCATATCCTCTTTTGAAAAATTCTTTGCCTTTGCTCGAAGCCCAAATGCCTCACCGCCGATATAAACTGCATCTGCCCCAAATATTACCGCTATTTTTAGCACTTCTAAGCTGCTAGCCGGCACTAATAATTCTGGTTTTTTCATGCTTCTCCTCCACTTTCAAACTCAATGAGAGCGCCACCAAACAATCCTATTTGGAGACACCCTCACCGATTTTTGTACTTAACGTAACTCCATCACCAATTGGTAAAATAGATGTTATCAACTGTTCTGTATGTTTTAATTCATATAAATAATCACGCATTCTCTTATAAATGGTTCGATTTCTTCTATCTATCGCAAACCGTGATTCAATAATTTCCCCATCTTGAAGAACATTATCTGATATTAGGATGCCATCTTTTTCTAAAAGCCGCAATACTTCCGGAAGAAAATGAATATACTGTCCCTTTGCCGCATCCATAAAAATAAAATCATAGCTTCCTGGTAATTCTTTTAAAATATCCAATGCGTCTCCCTCGATAAGAGTTATCCGATTCGCCCCTGCCTTTTTAAAATTTTCTTTAGCAAGAGGTACTCTTTTTGCATATTTTTCTATTGTTGTAATCTTTGTATCAGGAGGTGCATATTCATGAAATAATAAAGTGGAAAAGCCCACTGCTGTTCCTACCTCTAATATCCTTTTCGGTCTTTTTATCGCTAATAAAGTCTTTAAAAAACTTTGCATTTCTTTTCGAATAATTGGAACATAATCCGCAATCGCTTTTTCTTCCAACTCATTTAAAAATTGCGTATTCCCTTGATCCAATGAATTAATATATACAGCCAACCTCTCATCAACTATCACTAATCTCTCCCTATCGCTTGGCCATTTTCATCGGTTTCACTTTCCACCTCTATATCATTAGCCAGTACCTGCAATATTTGTTCTGCATCATAAGATGTATTCAACATATATGTTCCCGGTATAAGTTTCCCGCGATACTCTGAAATCAATACCTGTACATAAAATACCTTCGCATCTCGAATTAAACCTCTTCGTTCTAGCAGTTGCCCGATATCATATGCTGACGCATCATCACGTATCGTCACAGTAACATCTATGCCGGGCTCACTTGACATCGGATGATCATCAAATATCGCATATCCAAAGGAGTAGGCTTGTTTTCCTAACTTTAATACCACAATTATGATTAAAATATAAACTACTATTTTTATTATGGTCATTAAAAGTGAAACAACCATATTTTTAGTTTTCATACCTTATTACTCCTCCTCTTGATACATATGCTCTTGAAAATCGCTGATATCTAAGTCTACACTCGCTGCAATTTCACGATGAACGCTTTGCACCATACGACACAAACTGAGTTCACTTTCCAGCAATTTCTTTACTAATGGATATTTAATGAGTTCCAAATATTCCTCCATGATAATATCATTTTCCTTGAAAATATCATCGAAAACAATGCCATTATGCAGTTTGAAACTTCTCACTCGAAAAGCATTGACGCGCTTTTTTAAATCGGGAAGATGCTCAAGCTCTTCCCGGCACTGACAATACTCCACATAATCCTCATGTGCTTTCAGCGTTTTTATCAATTCATTCACACTGTTCTTTATTCTATCCATGCATCCTCTAAACTTCCATGATAATTGGTAAAATCATCGGGCTTCTCTTCGTCTTTTTCCATAAAAATTCACTCAAAGCATCCTTTACAACTGTTTTAATTTTACCCCAATCGGTAATTTTTTTCACCAAACAATTTTCCAGTGCCTTTTCAACTACTTGTCTCGCTTCGTCCATTAGCCCCTCTGACTCTCTTACATATACAAATCCTCTTGATACAATATCTGGACCAGATAATAATTGATTTGTGTATTTTTCTAATGTCAGTACCACGATTAAAATACCATCTTCTGATAGATGTTGACGATCACGTAATACGATATTCCCAACATCCCCTACTCCCAGACCGTCTACCAAAATAGCACCCGTTTGCACTTGACCAACGACTGATGCTGACTCCGCATCCAATGCCAGCACATCACCAGCATTCATTAAATGAATATTTTCTCCTGCAATACCAAGGCTTTGTGCTATTTTTGCCTGTGCTTTCATATGACGATATTCACCATGAACCGGAATCGAATATTTAGGATTAACTAATGCATATAACAACTTAATTTCTTCTTGACATGCATGTCCTGATACATGTGTATCTTGAAAAATAACATTTGCTCCTTTTACGGACAGTTCATTGATTACCTTGCCCACTGATTTTTCATTTCCAGGAATTGGACTTGAACTAAATACAATGGTATCATTTGGCTTTATGGATACTTTTTTATGAATACTCGCTGCCATTCTTGATAAGGCTGCCATCGATTCACCTTGACTTCCAGTGGTAATAATAACAGTCTTTTCTTCAGGATAATTTTTTAATCTTTCGATATCAATTAAAGTGTTATCCGGCATATTAACATAACCAAGTTCTGTTGCCGTGGTAATAACATTTACCATGCTTCTGCCCTCAATTACTACTTTTCTCCCATATTTATATGCGGAATTTATAATCTGTTGTACACGATCCACATTTGACGCAAATGTCGCAACTATAATTCTATTATTTATATTTTCAGCAAATATAGTATCAAACGTTCTTCCTACTGTTTTCTCCGACATTGTATAGCCGGGCTTCTCAGCATTCGTACTGTCACACATAAGTGCTAATACGCCTTTTTTTCCAATTTCTCCAAATCTTTGTAAATCAATCGCATCACCAAATACCGGTGTGTAATCAACCTTAAAATCACCAGTGTGAACAATTATTCCTGCTGGCGAATAGATTGCCAGCGCGGACGCGTCAGCAATACTATGATTTGTTCTGATAAACTCAATACGAAATGCGCCTAAATTAATAGATTGTCCGTGTTTCACGACTTTTCTTTTCGTATTTTTCAATAAATGATGTTCTTTTAGCTTATTTTCAATTAAAGCCATTGTCAACTTGGTTCCATAAATAGGCACATTCACCTCTCTTAAAATATAAGGCAATGCTCCTATGTGATCCTCATGCCCATGGGTAATCACAAACCCTTTTACCTTTTCAATGTTATTCTTTAGATAACTCACATCCGGAATAACAAGATCGATTCCTAGCATATCCTCTTCGGGAAACGCCAGACCACAATCCACCACAATAATGCTTTCTTCAAATTCGAAAGCGGTAATATTCATTCCAATTTGACCCAAACCTCCTAGCGGAATGATTTTTACTTTTGAACTATTAACGTTTTTCAAAAAATTGCACCTCCATATAATTTCTCATTTTATTTTTTTGTCTCAAGGCACATTATTCTCTAATTTTGATTTAGTTGAACATTCACTGCAATACCCATAAAGCTTAACTTCATAATCGTTCACTTCAAAGTTGTAAGAAACTGGAACACACCGGCCAATATTATTCACTAATTCCCCCTCAAAGGATGTGATTTTCTTACATTTCAAACATATTAAGTGATGGTGATGTTGCCCTATTGTACCCTTTTTATCTCCGATCTCATAGCGCACATAACCATCATCTAAGTTAATCCGATTTATTAAATTAAGTTCTAAAAGTAGCTGTATTGTTCGATACACAGTAGCTAAACCAATGTCTGGATAGCCTACTTTTACTAATTGATAGATTTCTTCTGCTGTAAGATGTTTGTCAAATCCATTCGCCAACACTTGCAGAATAAGAACTCTTTGCTTTGTAACCTTAAGTCCTTTTTCTTTCAGTGCTTTCTTTAAATAATCTGTATCAATCAAACCCTCTCACCTCACAAAATATCTACTTATCCTTAGGAATAAATATGCTTTATATTATTAAAAGCAATCTATAAGTAAGATTATCTTTGAATATCTATATCATCTAAAAGTTCTCCGAAAACATTTGCAACCGCTTCTAATTCTATATCATCTTCTACGATTTCATAAAGCACCTCCGCTGCATTATCTCCTGATACCTCTTTTAATATTAAAGCTGTTGCCTCGTCATCCTCTGATTCTGCAACTAAAATATAACTCGCCCCATTAATACGAGTTTCCTCTATAACATAAAATTCTACATCTTCCTGTTCACCGGCAGGTGTAAAACTTATTTTCTCCATGATATCTCCATTTCTGTACCCCTTTTGGGATACACCTAAAAAATGTATTCTTTCATACACCTTATATTTTTCTAATAAACCAAACCTGTTACTCTTTTTTTAACGAGTCTAAATACCCTTGCAAAATAAATACTGCTGCAAGCTTATCCACATACTTACTTCTGTCTTCTCGTCTCACGTTTCCCTCTATTAGGGTTCTATTTGCTTCCACTGTTGTAAGTCTCTCATCCCACATAACAACCGAAAGCCCTGTGCGTCGCATCAACATCTCTTGAAATTCTAAAGTTTTCTCCGCTCTTTCGCCAATAGAATTATTCATATTCTTAGGCAAACCTAATACAATAGACGTAACCTCATATTCTTCTATAAGTTCCTCTATTCGAGCCAACGTCTTACGCAGTTTGTTTTCCGATTCTCTACGAATAATTTCAATTCCCTGAGCTGTAACTAAAAGTGCATCACTAATCGCTACACCCACGGTCTTTGAACCAAAGTCAAGTCCCATTATCCTCATCATCATTACTTCCAAGCCTTACTTTTTATATATTCTTTTAAAAGTTCTTCTACTAATTCATCACGTTCTACTTTCATAATCATGCTACGAGCATTATTATGACTTGTTATATAGGTCGGATCCCCTGACATGATATAGCCCACAATCTGATTCTCTGGGTTATACCCCTTTTCAGCCATCGCAGTATAAACTCTATCCAAAACATCTTTTACTTGTATATCTGGCTCAGATTTCACTCTAAAATATTGTGTATTACTAATCTTTCCCATTATTCTCACACGCCCTTAATTAAACTTTATCTTTATTTTAATATAAAAATGGAAAAAATACAATCTCTATTTTTATATTCTACACTTTCACTTCCAAAATATGGTCATTTATTACATCGCTTATTTCTCCACTGACGATTTGATTCACCAAATCTATTGGGGATTTCACTGCTACTTTCACATACTCTTTGGTATATCCTTGATTATATATCTGCCCTTCTATAGTCACCTGTTCTTCCAGCAGCACAGTAACTTCTTTCCCCATCATGCCGTCTTCAAAAGCCGATTGATTTTTCTCATTAAGCTCTTGCAACAAATTACTTCTCTTTATTTTTATTTGCTCTGCAACTTGATTTGGCATATCTGCCGCTTTTGTTCCTTTTCTTTTTGAATATTTAAAAATATGTGTTTCATAGAGCTTGACTTTTTCCAAAAATGCTTTCGTAATTTGAAATTCTTCTTCCGTTTCTCCCGGAAAACCAACAATCACATCAGTAGTTATCGCTGGCTTCACAAAATACTCCCGTAACAACTCACATGTCTGATAGTATTCACTTGATGTATAGCGCCTATTCATTCGTTTTAATGTTTCATCACACCCGCTTTGCAGTGATAAATGAAAATGGGGACAGAATTTTTCAAGTTTACTGGTTATTGTAACAAATTCTTTGGTAATAATTCTCGGCTCCAAAGAACCCAAACGAATGCGTTCCAAACCTTTTAGTTCATGCAGCGTTAAAACTAAGGAAAGTAAATCCTCCGTTTGTTTTCCCTGTTCATCTTTTATATCAATCCCGTATGAACTCAAATGGATTCCAGTTAAAATAACTTCCTTATAGCCATTTTCCACAAGCCTTTGCACTTCCTTTATAATCTCCGCTATATTTCTGCTACGCACTCTTCCTCTCGCAAAAGGAATGATACAATAACTGCAAAATTGATTACAACCGTCCTGTACTTTTATGTAAGCTCTTGTGTGTCCGCCTGTATTCTCTAGCGATAACTCTTCAAATTCATTTGTACAACTAATATCAATTACGGCATCAGTTTGTTTTTTGCCCTCTTCATAAGCATTGATAATTTCTATCAAATTCTGTTTTTTATTATTCCCAATCACAATATCTATCGCTTCATCCACTTCTAATATTTCCTTTGATGATTGTGCATAGCAACCCGTTGCAATCACAATCGCTTCAGGGTTCATTTTTTTTGCTTTATGAAGCATCTGTCTTGATTTTCTATCAGCAATATTGGTCACTGTACAAGTATTGATTACATAGATATCCGCCCCCTCTTTAAAGGGTATAATTTCATATCCGTTTTTTTCTAACATCTGCTGCATCGCTTCTGTTTCATATGCGTTCACTTTACAACCTAAGTTATGAAGTGCCGCCTTTTTTCTTAACTGCATAGATTCCTCCGCTTTTCATTTTTTTGCCCAAATCTTTATAACTTTTGACGAATAATAAAAGGTAAGTTTGTACGTTTTCGCCTTGACATTTACTATTGTAAAATGTAAGATTAATTATAATAAAAATAAGGGGAGGGATTCCGATGAAAACAGTACAAATTTCTTTAAATTCAATTGATAAGGTTAAGTCTTTTGTAAATGATATTACAAAATTTGATCACGATTTCGATTTAGTATCTGGAAGATATGTGATCGATGCAAAATCCATTATGGGTATCTTTAGTTTAGATTTATCTAAACCAATAGATTTGAATATTCATGCCGAAGATGATATAGATACTATTCTTAATATATTAAAACCTTATATAATTTAAGAAAAACTCCGCATATGATTATGCGGAGTTCTTTTTTATTCCTGAACTAGAATCGTCTCCGTTGTCTCTATTGCTTGCTGCATTAAATCTTCTATAATTTCACTTAAATTGGTCTCTGAACGTTTGATAATATTAATATTTGGTTTTGTCACCGGATGTTTTGCTACAAAGATTGTACAACAATCCTCAAATGGCAATATCGACGTTTCATAGGTTCCAATCTTATTTGAAATATCTATTATCTCTTGCTTATCCAATGCTATCACTGGTCTATATACCGGCAATATACAAACCTCATTGGTCGCCGCCAGACTTTGTAATGTTTGACTGGCAACTTGACCGATACTCTCTCCGGTTATCAATCCAATCGCGCCTGCCTCTTTGGCAAAATGCTCGGCAATCTTCATCATATATCGGCGCATGATAATTGTCAATTCATCATGTGGACATTTCTCGTAAATAGCAAGCTGTATATCGGTGAAATTAACTACTTTCAAATTAATCGGCCCTGCATATTGTGATACGATTTTTGCTAAATCCACAACTTTTTGTTTTGCTCTTTCACTGGTGTAAGGCGGTGCATGAAAATAGACCGCATCTATCGACACTCCTCGCTTGGCTACCATATAGCCTGCTACCGGACTATCTATACCACCTGATAACAATAATGTTGCTTTCCCATTTGTTCCGACCGGCATTCCGCCGAGTCCCGATATTATCTCGGCATATAGATAAATTTCTTGTCTGACCTCGACAGTCAGGTTAATCTCTGGCTTATGTACGTCCACGGTCAACTCTGGATACTCATCTAATAACACTTTTCCCAATTCTCTATTCAATTCCATTGAATCCATGGGATAAGATTTTTTAGACCTACGTGCTTTTACCTTAAACGTTTTATTCTTATCTGGATACTGTTCATTGATAAAACTACATACCGCTTTCGCCAAATCCTCAAAACCTGTATCCTCTACAATTACAACTGGACATATTCCTACAATTCCAAACACTTTTTGTAAAGCACCCACCACTTCTTCAAAATCAAATTCTGAGCGCGCTTCAACAAATATTCTCCCCTGCTCTTTTCTAACTTGAAACGTACCATCTACATTTTTCAGAGCATGACGAATCTGTCTTACCAACGCATCTTCAAATATATAACGATTCTTTCCCTTTATTCCTATTTCTCCATATTTTATTAAGAATGCTTTAAACATCATTTTTCTCCATCCATTTTATTTATAATTTATCTCTCTTCATGTATTAGCGACGCATATACTTACGAAGTGTGGGAACCAGAGTTGTTAGCTCTTGCAAGCAACAATCAATCTCCTCTTTTGTGGTATTTCTGCTAAAACTAAACCTTATTGTTCCCTCTATATATTCTCCTGAAACTTTAATTTCTTCTAAAGTATTGCCTGCCTTTTGTCCTTTATTGGAAGAACAAGCAGAACCCGATGATACATATATTTCTTTTTCTTCTAACGCATGCAATAGTACTTCGCTTCGAATCCCCCCAAAACTCACACTTAATATATGAGGGGCATTTCTCCTGTCGGTATAACCGTTAATTTTAATATCTTCGATACTTTTCAAACCCTCTAAAAAATATGCTCTCAATTCATACAAATTCTCTATTTTTCTCTCAAAGTCAGTATACATCTCAACTGCCGCCACTCCAAGACCTGCTGCTCCCGAAACATTATCTGTGCCTGAACGCATACCTCTTTGCTGACCGCCACCCCATATCATTGGTCTTATCTTGACCTGTTCCTGAATATACAAAAAGCCACTCCCTTTTGGACCATGAATTTTATGAGCACTCACTGATAATAAATCAATCGCCTGCCTTTTCGGAAAGATTTTATACTTGCCAAATGCCTGTATAGCGTCTACATGAAATAAAGTCTTAGGATTTTTGCTTTTTATCGCCTTTCCCATTTCTTCAATTAGTTGTACCGCACCAATTTCATTGTTCACAAACATTACTGATACCAATATAGTATCTTCTCTAATTGCTTCTGCTAATTGCGATACTTGAATCACCCCATAAGAGTCTGGCTTTAGGTATGTAATTTCATATCCATCTTCCTCCAAAAATTTCAATGTTTCTAAAACCGCTTTATGTTCAATGGTCGTCGTAATAATGTGCTTTCCTATTCTCTTATTAGCCAATGCTGAACCTATTAATGCCCAGTTATTCGCCTCTGTTCCTCCTGAAGTGTAAAAGATTTCTTTTGCATTCACCTTTAAAATCTTGGCTATCGCTTCTGAAGCAGATTTTAAGTATGTTTCTGCCTGCATTCCTTTTTTATGCTTAGATGACGGATTTCCATAATCCTCCATCATTGTCCTTACCACTATATTTTTCACTTCTTCTGAGCATACCGTTGTTGCGGCATGGTCTAAATATATTTCCATAATGAATAGCTCCTCACTAAAATCACAACCTCTATTTTGCCATATTTATAAGCAGATTGCAATTAAGATTTTCTACTGGGTCTCCAAATAATACATGAGTATGGATAAGATGGTGAAGCCTGCGGTTTCGGTTCGCAAAATACGGTTGCCTAAGGATATTACTTCCCATTTATCCAGCCTTGCATGTTCCACCTCTAAATCTTCAAAACCGCCCTCTGGTCCGATGAAAATTCCAATTAAATGACCTTTTGAAATTGTGGAAATAAGCTCTTTTGTACCGGATATCCCTTTTTCGTTTTCATAGGGCAGCAGCTTTACATCTAATTTATCGGCATATGAAATCGCTTCTTTAAATGACATAACTGACTGTATCTTGGGTATCACAACTCTTTTTGATTGTTTTGCCGCACTTTCGCTAATACTTTGCCACCTTTTTCGCTTTACCTGTTCTTTTTTCTCATCCAACTTCACCACCGAGCGTTTCATCGCTACTGGTATAATTTCATATACACCAAGCTCCACCGCTTTTTGAATAATCAATTCCATTTTATCCCCCTTAGGAAGACCTTGAAACAAATATATTTTAGATGGTAGTTCTCTATTTTCTTCCACTGTAGAACAAATATGTAATTTAATACTTTCCTGTTCTATTGCTGCTATTTCACAAATATATTCTCGCTCTATTTTATCACTTATGGATACCATTTGCCCAACTTCCATTCGCAGCACATTTTTTATATGATTCACATCCGTTCCTAATATAAGAACAGATTCTTCTCGTATTTGACTTGGTTCTACAAAAAATTGATACATGCTCTTTGCCTCCAGTGATATTTCTTTAATTTTTTCTAGCGGTAATGGATACCCATTCGCCTTGATATGTCACTTCCAAAACCTCTAGCCCACTTTCTTTCACTGCCGCTAAAACTGTTTCTTCCTTATCATCTATAATTCCTGATGTAATATAAATACCGCCTATTTTTAACTGTTTTACAATAACCGGTGTTAATGGTACCAGCACATCCGCAAGTATATTCGCTACGACAATATCATAACTTTCATATCCGACTTTATCTTGTACTTCTTGATCATCTATGATATTGCCAATTAGAACTTCAAATGTTTCCGGTATTATCTGATTCACCTCTATATTCTCATTGGTCGCAGATATCGCACAAGGGTCTAAATCAGTTCCTATGGCGCTGCCTGCTCCCAGTTTCAAGGCAATGATGGACAAAATACCACTGCCGCAACCTACATCTAATAGCTTAGTTTCTTTGTTTACGTGCTTTTTTAATTGACGAATACATAGTTGTGTTGTCTCATGCATACCCGTTCCGAATGCGGTGCCGGGATCAATATGAATAATTAACTTCTCTTTGTCTTCTTCTTTTACTTCCTCCCATGAGGGAATGATTAGAATATCATCTACATAAAACTGTTTGAAATATTTTTTCCAGTTGTTAATCCAATCTAAGTCCTCTGTTGTGGAAGATGTAATTGTCCCCTCCCCAAGATTGGTGTATTCTTTTAGTTCTTCAAGCCCTAATCTCACCTGTTCTAAAATCCCTTTTTCTCTTTCATCTATATCTAAATAAAAACTTATATAAGCTATTCCATCATCTGCTGCTATCTCTGGCATGATATCAACAAACATCTGCTGCTTGTCTTCTATTGTCAATGGAACTTTGTCCTCTATCTCAATTCCCTCAATACCTATTTCCATCATCATCGCACTGATTAAGTCCTCTGCCTCTGTTGTTGTCTTTAATGTATATTTATTCCATTTCATATTTTTTCCCTCCGTTTCGCTACACTATATTATAGCTTGCTTTATGCAAAAGTACAACCATCTTGAATTAATAGAAATTTGTGACAGTTGCCTTTTTGCTTCATCAGAAAACGTTATTGACTTCAAAATTGTGTTCTGTAAAAAAATCACTTGCTTTTACAGTTATATAAAGAGATAAAAAAAGAGTCATAAGGTCAAAAACCCGTATTTACAGGCTTCTTGATCCTATGACTCATATGGAGCTGAGGGGAATCGAACCCCTGTCCGAAAGCCCATCCACTAAGGCATCTCCCATTACAGTCATTATTTTAACATTCCCTCCGTCTAACGCCTAATGACAGGCTTTAGATTTTAGTAGCTTCATAAGTTCTTTTATTCCCGCAAAGCTTAAGGAACAAAGTGCCTCACTAAATTTGATGCCAAACGCTTAAGCTGTGAGAGACTTAAGGCTGACAGCAGCCACTAGGCTGCGTACGCTAAATTTTCGTTTGCGTTTAAATTTAAATTCCAGATTGGTGACGCGGATCCAGACCGCGAATGGCTTCCTTACCTTCAAAACCCCCGTCGAAACCAGTACAACCCCTAAAAAATTAGAGTCTGGTTGCAAACGTATCATCATTATAGGAGAATTAAAAAAAACTGTCAAGGTGTTTTTATTACAATATAAATTACATATAATCCTTTTTTCAATATAATAATTCTACTCTTTAAATATTGTTTTTACTAATTGTTTCTTTCTCAAGACCATTAAGTGCATCATCAGAAGTGCACCTGCCATTACGATAATGTGGTTGGTCATTAAATTCATATCGCTTGTCTTAACCACTTTATTTTGAGTCGTGGGGGCGGTCACTTTATTTTGAGCATTCGTGTTATCTGCTTTATTTGCATTACTTGTATTAACCGTATTACCTGTATTATTATTTGATTTTGCATAGCTTCTCACTTCAACTGCATCTCCATGTTTACATGTACGTTTTTCTGTTATTGTCATCGGTGTTTCGACCGCAATAATCCACGCACCATATTCATGCCCACATGCTGGTTGGATTGCATCTCGATATAAATCTCCGCAATCATTACATTTATACTCAGTATATCCATCTTTTACACATGTTGGTTCCAATAATGTTTCTTTATAATCGTGTCCTGCTGGTTGTACCGTTGTCTGAATATCCCCGCAATTACTACACTCATGCTCGGTGTATCCGTCTGTTGTACATGTTGGCAACACAACTAACGTCACTTGATAATCATGTCCTAGGCTGGGTTGTACTGCATCTTGATAAATATCCCCACAATCGTCGCATTCATGCTTTGTATATCCACTCGTTGTACAAGTGGGGGCTACTACTGTACTTTGGTAATTATGTGCTAATGCTGGTTGAATGTTATCTTGATGGGTAGCTCCGCAATCGCTACATGTGTGTTCGGTGTATCCATCTGATACACAGGTGGGGGCTACTACTGTACTTTGATAATTATGTGATAATGCTGATTGAATGTTATCTTGATAGGTCGCTCCACAATCACTACATGTGTGTTCGGTATATCCATCTGATACACAGGTAGGGGCTACTACTATACTTTGGTAACTATGTGTTGATGCCGGTTGAATATTATCTTGATAGCTAACTCCGCAATCGCTACATGTGTGCTCGGTATATCCATTTGATGCACAGGTAGGAGCTACTACTATACTTTGATAATTATGTGTTGATGCTGGTTGAATATTGTCTTGATAGGTATCGCCGCAATCACTACATATATGTTCGGTATAGCCGCCGCTTACACAGGTAGGGGCTACTATTGTACTCTGATAATTATGTGTTGATGCTGGTTGAATATTATCTTGATAGGTATCTCCGCAATCACTGCATATATGTTCAGTATAGCCACCGCTCGCACAGGTGGGCGCTACTATTGTACTCTGATAATTATGTGTTGATGCTGGTTGAATATTATCTTGATAGGTATCTCCACAATCACTGCATATATGTTCAGTATAGCCACCGCTCGCACAGGTGGGCGCTACTATTGCACTCTGATAATTATGTGTTGATGCTGGTTGAATATTATCTTGATAAGTATCTCCGCAATCACTGCATATATGTTCGGTATAGCCACCACTCGCACAGGTGGGCGCTACTATTGTACTCTGATAATTATGTGTTGATGCTGGTTGAATATTATCTTGATAGGTATCGCCACAACTGCAAATATGTTCCGTATATCCACCTGTTCCGCAGGTTGATGCTACCACATTTGATACATAGCTATGACCTGTTACTGCAACATTAAATGTAACTGTTGCACTCTCATCCCCATTTATAAAAACATTTAAAGTAGTAGTGCCTAAACCTACCCCTTCAATCTCTGTTCCGGTCACTGTCGCAACTGCTTCATTTGTCATTTTATAACCTAAATCACTCTCTTTTACACTAATTTTTACTGACCAGCTACCTTTTTGAATGTAAAGGTTCGGCAACTGCCAATTCAAGGACTGACCCATATGTAAATCATATGATTGCACTGTGTCTGTCGTTATTGTCGCACCTGTCGTTAAAATATCAGTGGTTAAAGTAGTTGGCTTCTGTTCGGTTGTTCTTACCGCTTCTGTTGTTGCTGTACCCGAAAAAACCTGTGCATAATAATAACGTCCCTCCGCTAAATATACACCGATCCCAATATTCGTAAACCCTGTTTTTAAAATATTTTCTTTGTGTCCTGGTGAATCCATCCACCCCGCCATTACAGCCACTGAACCACTATACCCTGCGGCAATATTTTCCCCTGCTGTCATATAGCTAGGCATACCAGTACTCCATGGAGACCCATCTGGACGTGTATGACTATAATAAATGGCGCATTCTGTTGCACGCAACATACCATAGTCCAGTAACGCTGAATCCATTGTTAGTGCAGGCAATCCCACTGCTGCACGTTCTTGATTCACTATATCTAAAATCTCCCATGCCATTTCATGATTCTCAACGCCTGATACTGTCCCCTCAACTGTTGTTGCCGCTGAAGCCATTATCGAAGATACTTGAAACATTATCGCTATTGCAAAACATGTAAATATTATCCTTTTTACTATTTTGTACGTTTTATTCATGAATTCATTCCTCTTCCTTTGTTTTTTTTATTATAATTTATATATCAATTCCCAAATTTTGTAGTATTTTCTTTCTATTGTTTTAACATTATCACATTTTACATGAATTTGTCAAGTAATAGTATTCAAGAGAGTTTGCATTTGCACCAACATTTGTTATAACGAAAAAGAGAGAACACCGTACCCACCTTATGGGCGATGACCTCTCAGTTGATAGTTATTGATGAATAAGTACATCCATATCCTTGATATCCACCTTGTAAATACACGGTTTCCCGTCTTTATCTGATACAAAAATAACACTCTCATTATCCTCTGTAAAACATGGGTGCGGATGTGAATCTTGCGGATTGCCATGTTTGGCTCTCCATGAAGTTCCGTGCCAGCATAGCTTCATTTCCTTTTTGGCCGCAACATCAATCAAATAAATATAATCATTTTCACTCCCTATATGAGCATTTTCATCTGTCAATAAATGAATGGGAAGTTCGCTTCCTTGAGCGTCTCCCACCATATATTTCCCCTTTTTATCAGAAATAAAATGAGCATAAGGAGAGCATGGCATTAATATTTCCTCTTCCAAAGTTTTTGGATTCATCATTCTAATATTTTCTATTCGTTCCCCGCTTGTTTCTCGATATACATAAGCAAATTTAGCGCCGTCTGGCATCCAAAATTCATGTGTCAATATCGTCGTACTGTCTTGCTCTCTACATCGTCTATAGTTACTTCCGTCCTTTTGTACTAGCCACAATCTAGCATCAATTAAATCATATGGACCCTCATGACAAAACAAAATGGTATCTGCATCTTTGGGTCGAATTTGGGCATGACCAAACCAACAATTATCCTGTAATACAATATGGCTTGTTTTCTTTTCTATATCAACATATACAATTCTGCATAATGGTTTTGCCAAACAATTTTTCGCAAAGAAATCCCAGTTCCCGCTATTCTTTTTGTTCTGAGCAATAGTATCCTCCTTAGTTTCCACCACCGCCATATAACGGTCATCATCACTCAGCCCTGGGCTGCCCAGCTTCCAACCTGCGGGAGACTGATAGATACATTCCGCCTCCAACGTTTCTATGTCCATTTTATAAAATGTATTTTGCTGTTGGTAAAATACATATTTATAATCAGCAGAAATCATGCCATTATAATCTCCAACATCTGCTCCTTCCGTCATCTGAACAGCCTCTCCAGTCTTCATATCCATCAAATATAATTGTCTTTCACCGTCAAATTCTGCTGCATATAACAGCTTATTTGTTCCCTTTGTCGTCATTCTATTATAAAAATACATGTGATGACTGATGTGAGTCGGCTCAGTCAACCTTGTAATTTTTATGCCTGTATGTTCATCTGTATATATCGTCTGTATATTCTTTATAATACTTCCTTTTGCCACTTTTTATCCCCCTATTTACCTATGATTGGTTTCGTATTTGGAATCAAACTTCCGACCTCATTATTGGCATTGCCTTTAACTATTTCTACCGCTGTCACACCATCTTCATATCCGAGAAAATACCCTACATGCGGTGGCTGATTATAACAAATATTCTCATTTGCAACCCCTACCCGGTACTGCTTATCCTGCATTAGAGTTGGAATCTTATAAGAGGTCGGCATATTGGTTGTATAGATCCGAATTACATCTCTTCCGACTCTTCTAATAACCTCTTCACGCCAATCCCCCCATAAGTCCACCTGCAAACAGGGATTGGTTTTTGTGCCATTAATGGTCTGTGTTCCTGTAAATTCCATAACAACTTCCTGAGCCTTTCCATCAGCATTCACCTGAGTAATATTCTTGTTCATTATTTGTCTCACTAATGAACCTGTCCAGTAAATCAAATGATTATTTCCAGCCAAAACTTCTGTCAATTCTCTCGTTTTCATATCTATCGAAACATTTGCGGTAGCAATAATTCTATCCGGCTTCCTAGGATTTACATTTCCGGCTGCAGCCCGACCTTGATCCTCAGTTAGAAATGAAGCGGCAAGAAGCTCCCCTGTTGCGGCATCATGAATATCAAATGCCGCCGCCCAACCATCTGTTTCATTACCAAATTCTTCGTGAGGGGTGACAAGCACTTTTTTACCACTCTTATCCATTGGCAATAAATGAATCGCATCTCCATGATAAAGATAAGTGAGCTGATAATCTGGCTTTACATTTCCCTCTTCATCATATCCGGCTCGAAGATCTAACAAAGTGTTTTCTTTTGGCATATCTCCTTTAGGAAGTGCTATTTGCGTTACATATTTTACCGATAATTTCTTATCCTTAGGATCATTTTTCTCGAATGTGATGGCACCATATAAAATCTCATCTTTTCCATCCTCATCTACATCCCCAACGGCAAGATTATGATTTCCCCGACATTCATACTTCAAATGATTTTCAAATTCAGCAGAATCAAATGTGCAATCTAAACTTAGTTTTTTATCCCTATAAGTATATGCCGCTAATGTTGTTCTAAAATAATATCCTCGCCCAATCACAGCCGATATTCCCTCTCCATCCAAGTTTGCAATCGCTCCTAGAAAACGTTCTGCATGATTTCCAGTTGTGCCGCCATACATTTCATAACGGTTGCCAAAGTCATGTTCCGCAGATTGCCAAAAACTTTGTGCTTTATATTCAGGATTTTCTAATTGACGCCATAAGTCATGTTGCCAGATTTTATCTTTGCAGCCTGCTCCTCTTCTACAAGTTGCATTAATCCCCCACATTTCCTCTTGAATTGGAAAGACATAAGGTATTGTATCAATTATTTTTCCGGTTTCTCCATCAAATACAGAGACATATTCATCTCCTACCCCAACTGTCGGACCGTAACTATATAATTTACACCAAGTCTGCTCCATCATATCACCATTATAACTGCCACTGGTGATATAGCCATCTTCTCCTGCTTCTCCATCACCATTGTTATACACTGGATCTTCCCAGACGATAGCATGGCTGTTCATAATCTTTGAAGTATATTGGGCGAATAAATCTTCCTCACTCTCTTTTAAATAGCTTTCCACTTCTGCCGCCGCCTTTTCTCCGACGAAACTCGTTGGCACATAACACCCGTCCTTAACGGTTCCAGAAGTAGTGCCCTCTAATGTCCGAAGAATCATCTCTGCTTTTCCATCACCATCAAAATCATACACCATAATTTGTGTTGTATGAGCGCTCGCTTTCACATTATAACCCATATCTACACGCCACAACAGATTTGCCTGATTGCCGGATAATTTATAAGCATCAATGATGCAAGGGGCGGTTGTTGCATAAGAATACATAGAATCTTTTGCGTTATCCGGATCCCATTTTACAATCAATTCATATTCACCATCGCCATCTAAATCACCCACTGACATATCGGAAACTGTGTATTTGGAAATTGTATACATCATTGTTCCCTGTTCATCTTTTCGATAGGGTACTTTTCCGTTGGCCTTATAACCCAGTTCACGGAGAGTCGGCCCTTTACCGCCAGTCGCATCTAATCCCAACTCGGCGGTATAGCATCTAAATTGAGCCACCCTCTTTTGATACTCTTTCACGGTTATTTTCGCATTCTTATAATCAGATACTACCTCTTGCATTTCATCAAGTTTTTCGATATCAACTGGCATGTAATAGTAGTATTTCCCAGTCGCATCGTATAAATCCTGTCTCGGATTACGAAACTGAACCGTCGCTTTTCCCTCTGGTCTGACCAGTTGATATTGAACATAATTTCCATTATTGCTTCCATTTTCTTGCAGCATCGGAAGAACTAACTCTTCCACCTGTATTTCATTTTTATTTTTCACAACATGCAGCGTATATCTTGCCTCTTTGGTGCCTGTTTGATCCGTATAATTTGTACTGTTTAACACCTCGCTCAGCAGTTCACCGTCTCTATGGATTTGAAAAACAGTATTCTCTTCGTCTTCCTGAAAATATCTCCAACTCAAAAATATTCCTGACGGCGTATCCATTGCTACAAAACCTCTTGTCAGCTTTTCCATAAATAAATTTCACTCCTTACTTGTTTAAATTTATATTGATATCACTCCAAGTCCAATTTTGAATATTTTTTATGCTGCCAAATTCTTTTGCCTTAATATTTACTTTTTTCCATTTAAAATCTTTCATCGGTTTCTCACTATAAGCATCTACATCAAATGCGACTGCTTCCCCTTGGTAGTCCTCAGTATAAGTGCATTCTACATTTTGTATCTGTACATTCTCTACCATCGGAATCCCTTTTTCTTCTTCCACAGTCTGAGCCAGCACCGCCCAAATTGGCGGCACTGGTTTTGACCAATCAGACGGCACCTCACAATAGCTATAGGCTGGGTTCCAATTTAATTGAAAGGGAAAGCATGTTTTGACATTCGTCATATGCAGACCATCAACAAAGATATCTTCAATCTTTCCCCCTCTGGTTCTTGCCGACTTAATGCGAAAACCGCATTCTGTTCCCATATACCTGATGTTCTCAATCCGGACATTGCGGATTCCACCCGATGTTTCACTTCCCAGCGTAATGCCGGAACCTGCCCATAATTGACAATTTCGGATTTTCACATTCTCACAAATCCTATTCACTCGCAAGCCGTCCGCATCACGGCCGGATTTCACACAAATGCTATCATCATTGCAAGAAATATCACAATTTTCAACCACCGCATCATAACAAGAATCAATATCAATTCCATCGGTAGAAGGACCTTCATTATCCTTAATCTTGATACCCTCCACATGAATATGCCGGCAATAACAAAAATGAATATTCCAAAAGCCTGAACGCCTGCTTGTTATGCCAGAAATCTTTATATGCTCTCCGTTCATAACCAAAATATTCCTCGGTCTGCTACAATCATAATCCACCGCCCAGCGAAGTCCTGCCGCTTCATACTCTTTTCTCATTCCGCCTTTTTTATCGCTTCCCCAATATTTATTCCACCAATATTCTCCTTGCCCATCAATCGTTCCTAAGCCTGAAATTTCCACCTCAGATTGTTCTATTATATTAATTAACCCTGCTGGCCACTCCATCTCCACACCAGCCACTCGAGAGGGAATGATGGGATATAGGCTTTCATCTTGTATCCCTAAAATTACTGCATTTTCCTGCAGATGAAATTCTATATCCGACTTGAGAAAAAGTGACCCTGTTAGAAATTGTCCAGCGGGAATTATTACACGTCCTTTTACTAAAGCCGCCTTATCTATCGCTTCTTGTATTGCCACCGTCGAAAGACTTCTCCCATCTCCTACAGCACCAAAATCCGTGATCCTCCCCTCTTTCATCTTTAAAAATTCCATGCCAGCAAGCATGACAATTCCTGTACCATGTGTATCATTATAATTCCACGAAAGATCATTTGCATAATATTCCTTGCTAAAGGAATAACCGGAACCACGGCAAACCCCATAGATATTTCCTGCTCTATCCACAGCCTCTGTACAAAGTCCATTCCACGCATTCACTGCTGCTTCATAATAGCCCTCTAATGTCAGCCAATCATATCTTAGCCCTCTTGAAAACGCATATAAGAACATCGCCGTACATGAAGTTTCTGGATAAGAGGACTCCATTGTTAAGACTTGATGCCACATCCCTGTTTTTCCCTGTAAAGATAAATATCCTTGACATATGCAATTAAATATTTCTTTTATCTGATTATACTTAGGATGACTCGCTGGCAGCACCGCTAACAGCTCTGTAATTGAAAATGCCGCCCAGCCGTTTCCACGTCCCCAAGGCACTTTTGTCTGCAAACCATAATGAACATCATAAATATGAGAAAAAATTTGTTTCTCCGGCATATATAAATACTGATTAAATAAGATGACTTGATTCACCGCATCTTCCAAATATGATGCATCTTTGCTAAATTGATAATATCTGCATAAAAACGGAATACTCATATACATATCATCTGCCCATACTGTTTTATCCATAATTTTAAGATATCCGTGATCACGATAAAACAATCCGTCCTCCAAACGATACTGCTTTTCCTTGATATATTCCCCAATATATTTTGCTATTTTAGTTTGTGCCTCACTTTCATGCCCCTTGCCCCATTCCAACATCGCCGAACCAAAAGAACCACAATCATCAAGACTCTCTATCGTCGTCAACTGATTATGAAAAGGTGCTGCTCCATATTCACTTTGATCCCACATACAGTATTCAAAATATTCTGTTGTTTTTTCCATATGTCCCGCTATATAGCTCAATATTTCTTGATTTTCCAGCAGTCGTCCAGTTTGTAACAAACCGTATAGCGTAACGCCGAGCGGATAACTCCATTCACCATAATTTGTGCCCTCATTATAAGGACGCACCCGACAAGCGGGCATATCCACATACCAATAATCCTTTTTTTCTTTATTGGGCAACAACATTCTCATCGCCATTTGGGGATTATCCATAAATTTCTTTGCCATCTTCGCACCATCAAAATCATGCTCTTCTATCTCTCCATAAATCCACGGTGAACCAGTATAACCCTCTATTGTTACAATCGGTTTCAGCATAAATTCATCGTTCCTTTGTACCTCTATAATTGGACTCATTCCGACAACTAAGATGACATACTCTCCCGCCGCCAGCTCCAATTTCCATTCCTTTTTGCTCTCACATTTCACTTCTTTACCGTTTATATAAAAAGCACTTATTTTTTCAAAATCACCTCGCACATCACATATACCTGTTTTCGGTATCCATAATTTTGCAAGCGCTGCAAATTTTCCCTTTGATTTTCCAAATATTCGTTCAATCGGAGTTTCTGCTAATTGCCTAGAACTCCACTTTATTTCCGGATACCAGATTGTTCCGGTTGACTCCTCCGCTTCATATAGCTGAGGAACTCGTGAAAGAGGTTCGCTCATCGGGGCGCTAAAAATAAAACCGCCCATTCCTTTTCGCTCCTTTGTCGGAGCAAAAAATTGAATTCTTCTCCCTTTATAAGAATTGCTGCCGATACTAAATCCACAACCTAATGGTGTTTTAATACATAAAAATACTAGACTATTTTCACCTTTTTTTAAATTCAAAGTGATATTTTCCACTGCCTCTGGAAACCGTTCCTGATATAAGCTGCTTCTAGCCGCAAGCTCGCCGTTTAAATAAACGAATACTGGCCCAAAAAACTTCATTCTAAAAGCAAATGCCCCCTCTGCTGCGGCATTTAACATCGTCCATGCATAAGCATAATCTTCTAATGCCATATCTGGATATATTTCATGAAGTTTAATTTCATCCATGTAATCAAATGTTGCCTTAAAGTTCTTTTTACTAATTGCGTGAAATGTTACCGGTGTTGGGGGATTATCCTCCATAAAGCGATTGGCTATTTTGGATATCACCTGTTTCACATCGGCTTCCTTGTGTAAATCTTCTATAATACTCTCTTTTTTGCTAAAATAGTAATCCACCTTGCACTCCTCCCTTTTCATCCACTGATATACTTAAGGGCTGCTGCAAAATATAGTATAATCATATTTTACAGCAGCCCTTAACACTATCTATTACCTTGACGCTTTAAATTGTGCATTTACTTCTTCAATTACTTTTGCTCCGCCTGCATTTTCCCATTCTCTATATTGTGCTTCAAGACCTGCTTCATCAATTTCTCCACAGATATATTGTGTTCTTGCACGTTGGATAATTTCATCTAAGTTACCACCATTTAAAGAATAAGTAGGTGAATTATTTAAAAATGCTGCTGCTGAATTATATACTGCATATTGAATATTATCCTCTTTCACCGCATATTCTAATATTCTTCCTAAGCTAAGTTCAATCGGTGCTGCTACAATTTCATTTGGAATATATGCAATCGCTTGATTTACTCCATTATGTCCAAGTGATGCAAGTGGTGCTCCATCTGTTGTAGTCACAAGGTTTCCTTCTGCATTAAATTCATAAGTAACACCTTCCACACCATAATCACCGATTAACATCATTTCTTCATCACACATTTTATCTAGGAAACGAAGACATGCTTCTAATTCTGCTTCCGTTGCTGCTGCTTTGGTAATCGCAAAAAATCCATTCATACCAGTTGTTGCTAAAATACTCTTTTCACTATTCTCATCTCTTTTAAGAGCACCGATAAGATTCATGCTCGCAATACCATCTCCGGTAACTGCTGGAATTTCATTATTATCAAAATAATCCCATACACGACGTGCATCATCAAGAACATTTGCCATCATACCACATTCACCGTTTCTCACTGTATCTTGTGCGCCTGATGCCTCACGAACAGCCCAGTCTTCATATACTAAACCATCATCATACATTTTCTTTAACCACTCTAAACCATCTCTGTATTCTTGAGTTGTATGAGATGGAACTAACTCACCATCTTTTTCTATCCATTTGTTTCCACCGCCAAAATATGCCTGAAGAATTTCTAGGGTGTCCATATTCTTGCTGAATGTGAATCCGTATGTATCATCTATTCCGTTTCCATCTGGATCATCATATGTAAACGCGTATGCCATATTGTAGATATCTTCCATTGTTTCTGGTTCTGCAATGCCTAATCTGTCCGCCCAATCTTGACGATAACCAATTCCATTTCTTCCGATTGGTCTCGCACGATAGATCCCGATGATTTCGCCATTTACAGTTAATTGCTCTAATACACTTTTGTTCGCTTGAGCAAGATTTGGATATTTTTCTTCATCAAAAAGATAATCTGTCAAATCCCAAAATGCACCTGCTGATGCTGCCTGAGCAATAGTCGAATTTACCGGACCATTTACCGTCAATATCATTGGCATGTTGTCTTTATTTAACAATGTAAGTCCAAGTTGTTCTGTGTACACATCATTTGGTACCCAACGAATTGTGTCATCATCAATAATTGTGTTTGTATGGTCTGATACCATTTGTTTTACATGATCAGAACCCTCTGCTGATAGTGGAGAACCATTGTGATCAATCAACATCATTGTAATTCTTGCTTTCTCACTATCATCACTCTGCTCTGCGTCCCCTCCTGTTTCACTTGACGCACTTGTTGGTGCTTCTGTTTCTTTTGGTGCTTCTGTTTCATTTGTTTTGCCACTACACCCTGCAAAAGACATTGCTGCTAATAATACTGCCATGCTTAATGCTAATAATCTTTTTCTGTACATGATTGTACTCCTCCTTGTTTTTTGTTTTTATTTGCAATAAGGATATTATCCTTTTACTGCCCCAACCATAACACCTTTGGCAAAATATTTTTGAATAAATGGATATACCATCAAAATCGGTGCGGTAGCCACTACTGTTGCTGCCATTTTTACCGCCTTTTCCGGTGGTGCGCCAAAAAGTCCATAATCTATCGTCTGCCCATGCAAGTCAATTCCGCCAGCTAAGAAAATAATTCTTCTTAGTACAGTCTGTACTACCTCTTTTTGAGAACTTGTTATATATATCATCGCATTAAAGTACTCATTCCAATGCCCTACCGCATAAAAGAGCGATACTGATGCTAATACCGGTTTTGAAAGTGGTAATACTATCTTCCCAAAGATAATCAAATCATTACAGCCGTCAATTCTTGCTGCTTCCTCTAATTCATGAGGCAACTCTTGAAAAAAGTTCTTTATAATAATCATATTAAATGCACTGATTGCTCCCGGAAGAATTAGCGCCCCATAAGAATTCAGTAAGCCTAACTCCATAATCAATAAATAATTAGGTATCATACCGCCTGAAAATAGCATTGTGACAATAACTAAATTCAAAAAAGTGGTTCTCCCTCTCAAGTCTCTTCTTGATAAGGGATAAGCAAATGTTGCTGTCATAAACATATTCACTGCCGTTCCGCATATTGTCAAAAACAATGAATTTCTTAAGCCTTTAAAAATTTCCCCTGAGCTCACGATATATGAATAAGCATTTATTGAAAATTCTCTTGGTATGATAAAAAATGCTCTCTCAGTCAATTCTCTTTCTGTTGCAAACGAACCCGCTATTACATATAAGAATGGTAATACTGTTGCTATCGCAAACGCTCCTACCATTATATAAATCATTGCCTGTCCAAATTGTTCGAGAGGACTGGTTTTAATCTTATTTTTTACTTTCACTTGTTTCATTTTCTAGTCTCCCTCCTAATATAATCCTCTTTCACCAAATTTCTTGGCCGTCCAGTTAGCAGTCAACACCATAAACATACTTACAACTGATTTAAATAATCCCACTGTGGTCGCATAGGAATACTGTCCCATTCGAATACCACGGGCAAATACAAAGGTATCAAATACATCCGCTTTCATACTATTTAAATCATTAGACATTAAGAAAATTTGTTCATATCCAGTATTTAGGATTGAGCCTACTCTTAAAATTAACATTAAAACAATAGTGCTTCTAATCGCTGGCAGCGTAATGTGCCATAATAAACGCAGACGCCCTGCACCGTCCACTCTAGCTGCTTCATATAGCTGAGTATCCACTCCCGCCAAAGCTGCCAAAAATATAATGGTTCCATATCCTGTTTCTTTCCAGATATTCTGACCAACAATCAAACCTCTGAAATACCTCGCACCACCTAAAATATTAATTGTATTTCCAGTTAAACTCTTAATAATTGTATTCACAATACCATCGTTAATGTTAAGTAACTGATATGACAGTGTTGCTACAATAACATAGGATATAAAGTGGGGCACATATACTAATGTCTGAGACACTCTTTTAAATTTCTGTGATTTCATTTCATTTAATAACAGTGCCAAAATAATCGGTGCGGGGAAATACAACACCAAACTCAAAATCGAAATTCCCAATGTGTTTGAAAGTAACCTTGGAAAATCAGTGCTCGCAAACAAGTTTCTAAAGTGATAGAAACCTACCCATTGACTCCCTGTAAATCCACTAAAAGGACTGAAATCTTGAAATGCGATTATAACTCCAAACATTGGAACATATTTAAACACAATAAAATAAATGAGTCCTGGAAGAAGCATTAAATATAGCCACTTACGTGATGACATATATTTCATAAAACTTCCTTTCTTTTTTGGTGCTACCACCGCTGCTCCTTTGGGTCTACCCATTTTAACTCCTCCTTCTTTTATCTTGCCCTGCGGGCTATCCAAAGTCATAATATCATACCCCTTTTCATTTCTTCAATGGTCAATATCTTAGTCTTTTTATCCAATGGAAAAACTCCCATTTTTCGAGGATTTTCGCTTATTTTTATCGCAAAATACTCATTTACTCACAAGTATTTCATAAAAAATAATCATATTCTTACTGCACTTTTCATGCGAGTAGTGAATATGATTATTTTCAAATTCCAAATCCTGTAATCTAAATTGTAACTAACTGGTGCTTCTCATAATCAAAATAGGTACCATCCAACATGTTGGCGAGTGAATTGGTAATATGTAATTCCAGATTGTTTTCACCTGCTTTTAATATTCCTTTTGGTATTTCCCATTGATAAGGCGTAAATGCTTTTACACCTATGGATACTTTATTGATATACACTTCCATACAATCGTAACGACTATTTTTAAAATCAAATTCAAGAACACTTCCTTGCAAATACTTATCTTCTTCCACATAAAACTGCTTTTTCAAACAACAGGTTCCGCTATAATAAGGAAGCCCCTCAATATAGCTATCTGTATAAATCCCTTGTGTTACCATCGGAAGTATTACCGGACACACTGCATCTGGCTTCACTGCAAAATCACCTAATAAATACAAGGGATCACGGATACCGCTTGAATCATCGGTCGCCAACACCTCGATTTCAATTTTGTTCACACCTAATTTAAGATGAGATGTAATCTCTTTTATGATATTATTTTGATCATTAATAAATCGGTGCTTCCATTCAGTTGATGATATCTTTTCCCCATTTATTGTTATCACATAATCCTGTAAAATAGTACCTTTATCCATTAATAGTTCAATACAAGCCGGAATAACTTCGATTTTAAACTCCGCTTCATAATACAATGTCAACGGATAGGCTGGCTTTAATATTTTAGGTGTGCCAAACATTCCCTCATAGCTGATTTGATCACCCAAAAGCTGCCCTGTCTCGGCAATTTGTTCTATCCCTGTCTTGGTATCCACCCTCTGCCAGTTTTTCTTATCCAAGGAGAATTGAAAATACTCCAAACGCAATACATTCTTACCCTCGATGGATAACTCCATCAACTCATTAGTATCTATCGTCAGCACTGGCAGTGCCTTTTCTACTTGAACAGTTCTAGCTTGCTCAACTAATTCAATACAATGGCTTTCAAAAGGAACAAAATGCAGTTCTATCTTTCCATTTGTTATTGCTATCGGTGTTTTTTCACCCGTTTCTAAATTCCACTTGCACGCTCCTTTACACTCCTCTTTGCCTACCACAAATGTTCCCGTCACATATTTATTTTCTTGATTGCTGATAAAAAAGAAAGTTTCTTCTTCCTTACCAATTCGCTTTGTTGTGATGAAACTCTGTGCCGCTTCTTTTTGAGGAATAAACCTCGCTTCCTCCTGCTTCATTTGTTCCAAACAAGTGAGGAATTTTGCCTTAAATATTTCATCGGTCTGGATATCATCGGTTTTCAAATACTGAATTCTTGAATCTGCTGCAAACACATCAACAGAACCCAACTGTATAACAGTTCCGCCAGCGTCCAAAAATGCTTTTATCTTTTCCACCGCATAAGGCTCAAGTAAAATAATCGGCGGAATAATAATCGTTTTATACTTCGCTCTTCCCAGCGTTATGCCGCCATTTTCAATCGTTCCATCTTTTAATATTTCAGTATCTAAATTATCATAATTCATTTGTTCAAAAAGTATCGTTTTACACACCCATTTCCAATCCTCATGTAATTTCTCACTTTTAGCTTTCTCTTCCAAGTCCTGACCACCATACTTAAATTCATGAAATGGATTCGCAAGCAACGCCCAAAGAGAAGCCAGCGGGTCTAGCACCGCAATATCCGATACTACTGTTGAATAAGTGTTCAGCACACTCATGCGTCCTGTATAATCTGCTAATTTTTTATAATGCTTCCAATATGGATTCTGCAAAAACTGAGATGGCGGCGCATCATGCTTTGTAATTGCATCAATGGTATAATAAAAAGCGTGGAAATTGAACAAATTAATCCCATCACTTCCCAAACGGTCTATCATCCATTTGGCATCCTGCATCGTCATGCTCCAGCCTACACTATGAAAACTTTCAATCATCGAATATTCCTTATCCAACTGACGTGCCAAAGAAGCGGTACTGCGTGAATTATAGCGAAATCCACCCAAATATTTATTATAAATCCAATCCAAAGAACGTCCTAATTTCTCATGTGCGGTATCTCCGCCGATCACATCACTATAGCGCTGTGTCGACATTCTCATTGAGGGAACTTCGGTCGCATATTTCATATCATGGCTTTGACACCAATCTGATACCTGTTTGTGATAGCTTTCCACAAAGATGTTATGAAGTACATCCATATAATCATAACGTACTTGCAAATAATTTGGATATGTTGTACCGCTTAGAGCCGGTAATGCTTCTATTAAATCATAACCTTTTCTTGTTTTAAATTCTTTTATCAGTTCTTTCGACCACGGTATACTGCCTAATAAGCCTGTTTCATCAGAAAACATTCCGTGTATCGTCTTTCCAAATTGTACTCCCAAATGTTTCTTATATTTTTCATGAGTAGTATCAATAAATGTTTTGACCGCTTCTTTATTGCAAGGATCAAAAAATCCACCATAATATTTAAAATCTCCCATATTCTCTTGATAAAAGCAAAAAATTCGCCAATTTCCTTTTGGTAATGTTCCTGTTAAAATATGCTTTGGTCCATAGGAAAAAAATCGTTTATGATTATAAGCAGTTAATCCTGTCTGCTGATAAATTTCCTGCTGTTGCAAAATTCCAATCTGCTCTTCTAAACTTTCGATATTTTTCCAATCCAGCTCTTTATTCTCTTTTATCTGAACTGCTTTTGCATAAAGAATTTCACCCCAACCCAATTCTTCTTCTAATTCCCTTTCACCATCCCAATCAAAAGTTTTCACTTTAAGCTGCATATGCTCGGCATCTGGATTTCTTAAAAGTACCTCGCCCCCACTCATACCACTTGGATAAGGGTATTCATCATATAACCAATTCTCTATCCCCACTTCATTCGCCTTTTCACAAGCAAAACCAACCATATCAAACCATTTTCTTGATAAATATGGGATGCCAAGCCCTTGTCTTGGACAAATAAAAGCTCCTCCTAATCCTTTATCCCTCATCTCTTCTATCTGATGAGCCACTTCCTCTTCATTCATATCGCCATTCCAAAACCAAAAAGGTTTAATTCTATTTTTTGCTGGCGGATTCTTAAAATCATTTTCAAACTGTTTGTTTTCCATCTTTTTCATATTGTCATTAACCTTTCTTTCGCACTACTGCCGTCTTAATCTATACATATCATTAATCTCGTTTATTAAATCTATTCCACCGCTATTCTTCCAGTCTTCCCAGCGTTTATATAGGTCTTCTTCATCAAGCGTCCCCATAATATATTCAATTCTGGCATCTCGCAATTTTTGTTCCAGTATTTCACCATGCTCTTGATAGACAACAGTATCCTCCATAAAAGGAAGCGTCGGATTCATCACTCGAAACTCTAAATCCTCTTTATATAATTTAACCTGCCGGTCGTATAATGGAGTTTCTTTTACTGTAACAGATTCCACTCCTAACTGAGCTGAATAAGATAACAGTTGGTTTAATGCGGAAAATTCTAAATTCAAATCGCTATCCTTACTTCTAACCAATTTATTATCATCTGACCAAGTATAATGCCGCCCCTCTAATCCAAAGTCAGCCAACATCATCATCTCTTCATCATTCATTTTATCCAAAAAATCTAAACAAGCCCTAACATCTTCTTCCGTTTTTGCCGCCTTTGTAATCATAAAAAAGCCGCTATAGCCACTGTTTCCTAATGCCCGTTTCACCCCGTCGTTACCCTCAATCGCACCGACCAAATTAATTCTTCCATCCATTCCATGAAAAGTAAAATAATCCTGTATACGCCGTCCCTCATCAATATTTTCAGCGAGAACACCAGCCACCCCATTTTGCATCTCTGCATGCATCCATAATGTATCCTTAATGAAGAAATCGGCATTAATACAGCCCTCCTCGTACATCATTTGCAGCCAATCTAACGCCTCTTTATATTCTGGAAAATAAAAAGCTGGAAGCAACTGCCCATCTTCTGCTTCTCCCCAACCATTGGGTACACCAAACCAATTCATAACAATATCTAAAGATGACTCATTTTTAGAAAGAACTAAACCATAGGTATCGTCTATGCCATTTCCATCGGGATCATTAAAAGTAAAAAGCCTTATCATATTTTCCAAATCAGCCAAAGTTTTCGGCTCATCAAGACCTAGATTGTCAGCCCAGTCCTCACGATAAGAAAAGCCGCTTCTTCCGATATTCCGCCCCCTATACACGCCATAAATTCGTCCATTCACTCTAATGTTATCATTTATATTCGGATTCGCTTGTGACAAGTTTGGATATTCCTCCAACAAATCAGTGATATCCCAAACCTCTCCGGATTGTATCGCATATAACACACTGGTGCTTTTTCCGTCGGCTACAATAATCTTTGGCATATCTTTCGTATAGGTAAGAACTGTACTCAATTTTTGCGGATAGTTTGTGCCTGCGACCCACATAATATCTAATGTCGTATTAGTGTACTTCTCCACCATTCTTATAATTTCATCTCCGACTTCACCTTTCATTGGGTTTCCAGTATGGTTATAAGTCATAATTGAGATATGATAAGGCTCTTTTTCTTTTGATACTTTTTGCCCGCAGCCTATTAAAGCTAAGACTAACAATGCCGCTGTCATCCCTTTTATTATTTTCTTTTTCACATACATATGCTTCCTCTCCTTAAGCCTTATTCTTGTAATGCTACTTTATCTAAAAAAATGATTATTTTCAATAATCAATATCCACTATGTTCGCTCTAAGATATTGATAATTGCTAACAACAATGAGAGAAAGCCTGTTCAAGGTATACTTTCTCCTTTCAACAGGCTTTCTCAATTATGTTAAGTCTTTTTAATTGTTCATTTCTTTTCGATACTGTCCCGGAGTTATTTGGGCATGCTTTTTAAAATATCGAATAAAGTTCTGTGAATTTGTAAAATTCAATTCCTCCGCTATTTCTCCAATCGAAGATTCAGTCTTTAATAACAATTCTTTAGCTTTTTCCATCCGTATTTCAGCGATAAACTCACTAAAAGTTTGCCCTCTTTGCTCTTTCATAATACGCCAAATATAATTCGCATGACATTGAATGCGTTCGGCACACTCTGTCAAAGTAATATCTCCGCCCATTTCTAAAACTAAGTGTTCTATTTTTTCCATAATAACCGTTCGGCTATTCTTACGAAAATCCTTTAATCGGAAAATAATCGGACAAATAAGCTTTTCTTTATAAAAACGGCTTATTTCATCTAAGCTATACAAATTATTAAACTCTTGGAATAGGTTCCCTTGTTTTTCTTCATAAATCTTATTGATGTTTAAACCTGCATCAGCCGCTACAACTAAAATTGTTATCATAAAACGATACATAAAAAAGTATTGTTCATTCATTCTTATTTTATTAGCTTCCATTTCCTCAATAAATTGATCAACAATTAAAAAGGCACGCCTTTCATCACATCTATCAACTGCTTCTTTGATTTGTGCCTGCATTAACATGCTATAAGCACTCGTCTTATAATCAGCTTGTGCCACATCTTCAAAATAAGTAAATCTCGAATCTAAAAGTTCTTCTTCCTTTTGTTCCTTATTCTGCCGTTCTACCTTTAATGCCTCCAAAGCCTCATGATAGGCAACCCTAAACTGGGTTATTTTAGAAAAAGAACGACTGATACCTGCTCGAAGCAAGCGATCAAACCTTTCTTTAGTATATACCTTAAACAAGTCATATACTAAGGTTATTTTATGCTCCAAAAGTTTCTGTGACTCCGCACCTACTAAAAGAACAATATTACCTGGCTCTCCTACTGGTGAGGTAATCAAGGCTTCACGTACTTCACGTGGTATTTCTCTAGCCATCGTCAAATACATAATATCCCTTTCTGCTTCGGTAAGCTTTTTCCCCTCTTTATAATTGGTACTGCTTATCAGCATAACTGCCATATATTCATATTCTTTTAACTGCAATATTTCCGCATTTGCTTCAATCGCTTGTACTGTCAGTTTTCCGCTAATTAAACGCAACACAAATAGCTCTGTCAACTGCTCTTTTTGTAACTCTATCGTTGTTGCAAGTTCTTTATTCGAGGCATAAAGGTGACTCACCCCTTGCTCCAGATAATCAAACTCATCAATTTTTTCTGGTTGTTGTGAATCTTCCGCTTCTAGGTAGTCGCGTATGTTATTAAAGGTATTTCGCATCGGTTTATAGATTTGATAAGTTCCAAATAAAGACATAATAAACACAATTCCCAACATCAATACCCCTACAACAATAGCTAATATCATAATTTCATTCGCACCGCTACGAGTTATCTGCATATCATAATAGGCAATATAAGTCCATTCACTGTTACTTGAAACTATCTTGCTCATATAATAGGTTTCACCGTCATATTTAAATGTTTGCTCTAACGCTTCATCCGCTGCCGCTTTTTCATTGGAGTCCAATAGCATCTGAGATTGCTGCATTACCACTGTATCGAATGGTGTTCTTGTCCCATATAATAATTCACCGTTGGCATCTAAAACTACCATTCCGCCAAAACTGCGTTCGCCTGCCAACAACTTTTCCATTTCATTGCGATTTAAGTTGACAACTAACATCGCATATTTATCCTCTACTAAAAATGGAAGGCGATATATCAGTGAAAGATTTTTTAATTCTACACTAGGATGATCCCCGCTCCATTGGATGTTCATATTATTCTGCCAATAAATAGGCCGCTCTGAAGAGGTTTCTAAAAGCTGCTCTAATTCACGCCAATTATTGAGTTCCTCTTCCCTATAAATCCCTTGATTGCCATATGTTATTTTGTTCCTAAAATCAACTAATGTATATCCCTCAATATAATGGATAAACGTTTTTTCACTCGTCATTCTCTCAATAAATGCTTGAATATCTATGTAATTTTCATGAGCTTTTATATTCTCTAAAAGTCTCTCAACCTCTTTTGAGGTTGCGGCAACGCCACCATAATGTTCTTTAATATTTTCTAGCATATTATCAGTGTTTTGCATAACTTGTATTAATTCACTTTGGCTGGCGGCATTTCGCTGACTGGTTGCATTTTTTACAATCGTATAATACGATGTGCTGCCTAAAATCACAACTGGAAATAGGGAGACTAAGATAATGTACATCAATATTCTTTTTTCAAATTTTCTAATTTTTTTACTGCTGTATTTCAATCTGAATTTCACACATCGTCCCCCTATGCTTCTTCTTTTTTATTTGCTTTCATTCTAGTGAACTTTTCATTATCTGTCAACTTAAATTTCGCACTTTAAACTCTCTTTCAGCTTCTCTTTTCTGATCTTTCTTAGCAATATCCTGTCTTTTATCATATAACTTTTTACCTTTTGCCAAACCAATTTCCACTTTAACTAAGCTGCCTTTAAAATAAACTTTTAATGGCACAATCGTAAAACCCTTTTCCGCCATTTTTCCCATCATTTTATTAATTTCATAGCCGTGAAGCAATAACTTTCTCACACGCAAAGGATCTTTATTAAAGATATTCCCCTTTTCGTAAGGACTCACATGCATACCATAGATATATACCTCTCCTGCTTCTATCCGAATAAAAGATTCTTTGATACTGCACTTTCCCGTTCTCAGAGATTTTACTTCCGTCCCATGCAAAGAAATGCCCGCTTCATAGGTATCTTCAATAAAATAATCATGATATGCTTTTTTATTATTTGCTATTAATTTTACTGAATCCGCTCCCATTTTTCATCTCCCTTTCTATTCCATTTGATTATCAACAACAAAATTTATTGTTTTTTGCATTTTATCCACACTGTGTACCCGAACGGTAATCTTTTGTCCTAGATTATATTCCTTTCGAGTTTTTTCTCCAACTAGCTGATATCTTGCTTCATTATAAAAATAAAAATCATCCTGCATATCATTCATATGCACCATACCCTCTACTGTATTTGGCAGCTCTACATACATTCCCCAAGAAGTGACGCTTGATATGACTCCGTCAAAACTCTCACCAATATACTGTTCCATATATTCCACTTTTTTCAGCTTAATGGTCTCTCGCTCCGCTTCTTCCGCTCTTCTCTCCATATTGCTTGACTGCTTAGACACTTCATCTAATATTTGATGATAATGGTCCATTCTCTTCTCATTTAGCTTGCCTCTTAGATTTTCCTTGATGATGCGATGTATTTGTAAATCTGGATATCTTCTAATCGGCGATGTAAAATGACAGTAATAAGGAGCTGCCAATCCAAAATGCCCTGTACAAACAGGAGTATATCTCGCTTGCTTCATCGACCGAAGTGTCAAACGGCTAATCAATGCTTCCTCTTCAGTATCGGCAATCCTAACTAAAAGTTTTTGTAACTCCTTAGGGTGAATTTCATCCTGTGTTGTTTTGATACCGTAGCCAAAATTTCTAATGAGCAAGGACAGCTTCTGAATCTTCTCAGGGTCGGGTGTTTCATGGGAACGATATACAAAAGGCCTTTCCTGCCAAAAATAATCCTGTGCAACAGTTTCATTAGCAATTAACATAAAATCTTCAATAATCTTTGTCGCAACATTTCTGTCATACGCTTTAATCTCAACTGGGCGTCCCTCTTTATCCAATATTATTTTAGACTCTGGAAAATCAAAATCAATAGAACCTCTGATTTTTCGTTTTTCTCTTAATAACTTTGCCAACTCTTCCATTTCTTGAAACATCGGAACAAGCTCTTTATACTTTTCTATTTCTTGTATATCTTTGTCTTCCAGAATTTTCTTAACACTGGTGTATGTCATTCTTTGATTTACACAAATCACCGTCTCGGCAATTTTATGACCGACCACATTCCCCTTAAAATCAATATCCATAATACAGCTAAGAGCCAATCTATCCACGCCTTGATTTAAAGAACAAATTCCATTTGATAGTTTATGAGGCAACATTGGAATCACGCGATCCACCAGATATACGCTCGTACCTCGCTTCAAAGCCTCTCGATCAAGCGCACTTTTTTCCTGTACATAATTCGTCACATCAGCGATATGAACCCCCAGTTGATAACCCTCTTCTTTTTTCTCGATTGAAATTGCATCATCTAAGTCCTTTGCATCTTCCCCGTCAATCGTCACCATATTCACATTGCGTAAATCCATGCGCCCTGCCATATCAGCACTTGAAACTTCCGCGGGGATTCTTTCTGTTTGATTTAATACCTTTTCCGGAAATTCTGCCGGCAAATCATAGGCGTATATAATTGACATAATATCAGTTCCGGGGTCATTGATATGTCCGATAATTTTCTTGACTTTTCCCTCAGGATTTTTACGTTCTTTTCCATAATCTGTAATTTCAACTAATACTTTATGCCCTGTCACTGCTCCCTTAGAACGCTCTAAAGGAACAAAAATGTCCTTGGTAAACTTTAAATTATCAGTTATCACAAATCCAAAGTTTTGATTGCGCTGAAAGGTTCCCACTATCTCAGTTATGCTATGAGCCAAAATCTTAGTAACTTTTCCCTCCATCCGCTTTCCTTTTTGCTTGGCCGATACTGATACTTGTACAGTATCACCCTGTAATGCACCGTTAACTCCCGATTCAGAAATAAATATATCTTCACTCTCTCCTGCTAGTTCCACAAAACCAAATCCTCTGGCATTTCCAATAAATGTCCCCACTAAAAACTTGCCGTCAGTCTTGGTATATTTTCCTTGCTTCGATACTTCTATTTTTCCCTCTGAAATTAGTTCATTTAAAATCTGCCTTAACTCATTTCTATTTTCTTTAGATATCTGCAGCATAATCGCAATTTCTTTTATTTTCATCGCTGCATACTGTTCGCTACAGATAAATTCATAGATTACTTTTTTTCTTTTTTCCAATGTATTTTCTTCCATTTTTACACTTCCTTTCTTTTAATCTAAAAAAGCACCCCTGTAAAATAAGATACAAGAGTGCTTATCAATTTGAATATGTCTAACATCTATTCGTAGTATTTCCCATTAACCGAAATTCATGTTCAAGATTGCTGCTAAAACAATAAAACCGATTGCCAAAAACTTGGTAGATTTTTGAAGATTTCCCTCCATTGAACGACCCTTGTTTTTTCCCCAATATGTGTTATCTATTGTTCCGTTTAAAGCTCCTAAACCAGCCGCTTTACCTTCTTGAAGTAATACTACTATGCTTAAAATAATACAGTCTATTACAAATAATATAGTTACTATATTTCTTAAAATATCCATTCTTCTACACCTCCTATAATCAAACAACTCTTAGTTTACCATAGAATAGGATACATTTCAACTGTTATTTTTAAAATCCCATTTTCTTCTAAAAATATCTGGCATATAATTCATAACTTTTATTTCTTTATTAATAATGACTTTCCGCTCATCTCTTTTGGTTGCTCCATGCCCATCATCTCAATTAATGTTGGCGCAATATCAGCTAAACAACCATTTTCTCTTAGAGTATATGCGTTATCATAATTCACCAAAATAAATGGTACTGGATTGGTTGTGTGGGCGGTAAATGGCTGCTTTGTTTCATAATCAATCAATTTTTCTGCATTTCCATGATCCGCACACAAAAACATCTGACCGTCCACTTCTTTAATCGCCTCCACAGTACGTCCCACCGCTTTGTCCATTCTCTCGATCGCCGTTACTACTGCCGCATTCACCCCTGTATGACCAACCATATCAGGATTTGCAAAATTCACGATGATTACATCATATCTATCTGACTTAATCGCTGTGATCAGTTTTTCTTCTACCTCTGCCGCACTCATTTCTGGTTGTAGGTCATAGGTAGCAACTTTTGGTGATTTCACTAATATTCTTTCTTCCCCTTTATTCGGCTCCTCTATGCCACCATTAAAGAAAAAGGTTACATGAGCATATTTTTCCGTCTCGGCAATTCTCGCCTGTGTCTTTCCATGAGCCGCTAAAAATTCACCGAAAGTATTGGTAATTGCTACTTTATGAAAAGCCACTTCTTTATTTGGGATTGAGACATCATACTCAGAAAAACATACATAAAATACATCTATTCTTTTTCCTCTGTTAAACCCGTCAAATTCCTCCATACAAAACACTCTGGTGATTTCTCGCGCTCTATCTGGTCGGAAGTTAAAGAAAATAATCGAATCTTTATCCTTAATCGTTCCAATCGCCACACCGTTTTCTTTAATCACTACCGGCATTACAAATTCATCAAACTTTTCCTCTTCATATGAAGCTTGCACGGCCGTCACTGCGTCCACAGCTGCAACGCCCTCACCTTTTGTCATTGCATTGTAGGCAATCTCCACTCGTTCCCATCTATTATCTCTATCCATCGCATAATAGCGACCGGAAACTGTAGCTATCTTACCCACTCCAATTTCTTTCATCTTCACTTCTAATGCTTCTACAAAGCCTTTTCCAGATTGTGGAGCGGTATCTCTGCCATCCAAAATACAGTGTACATAGACTTCCTTTAACGCCTCTCTTTTTGCTAATTCCAAGGCAGCATATAGATGCGTGTTATGACTATGCACGCCACCATCTGATAATAACCCCATAAGATGAAGAGCAGTATTATTTTCTTTGGCATTTTTTACCGCTGCTAAAAGAGTTTCATTCTTGAAAAAATCACCATCGGCAATCTCTTTGGTAATTCTTGTTAGCTCTTGATATATAATTCTGCCAGCGCCCATATTCAAATGACCCACTTCAGAGTTGCCCATCTGTCCGTCTGGAAGCCCTACTGCCATTCCACTTGTATATCCTAAGACGAATGGACTTGTTTTCATAAGTCCATCCATCACTGGAGTATTCGCTGCTAATATGGCATTTCCTTCTGTTTCTTCTGTCAAGCCATATCCATCAAGTATCATTAATACGGTCGGTTTTTTACTCATTTTTTACTCCATTCATATAATCTTATTTATAATTTACAATTTTTCCAAAATCCGGTTTTAATGAAGCTCCGCCAACTAATCCGCCATCAATATCTGGCTGTGCAAATAATTCTGCGGCACTATCTGCGGTTACACTTCCACCATATTGTATACGAATTGCATCAGCAGTCGCTTGATCATACACTTCATTCACACAAACACGAATTGCTGCACAAACTTCTTGTGCTTGAGCAGTTGTTGCCACTTTTCCGGTACCAATCGCCCAGATAGGTTCATAAGCAATCACCGCTGTTTCTGCCTGTTTTGCGGTAACATTTTGCAATGCTATCTTCACCTGCTGGCGCACGAAATCAATCGTAACGCCTTGTTCACGCTGCTCTAATGTTTCTCCACAACAAATGATTGGAGTGATTCCATGTTCAAATGCTTTTAATACTTTTTTATTCACTGCCGCATCTGTTTCACCAAAATATTCTCTTCTTTCAGAATGACCGATTACCACATATTTGACCCCAGCATCTGTCAGCATTGCTGGTGAAATTTCTCCGGTATAAGCACCGCTTTCTTCATAAAACATATTTTCCGCTCCAATATTAATATTAGAACCTTTTGCCGCCTCCATCGCGGGGATAATATCTATTGCCGGTACACAAAAAACTACATCTACATCTTCACTTGCAACAAGAGGTTTTAGCTGTTCTACAAGAGCTACCGCCTGACTTGGTGTCATATTCATTTTCCAGTTACCCGCTATAATTTTTCTACGCATGTTGTTTCCTCTACTTTCTATAATGTTAAGTTCTATCACTTAAATTTACCGTTTTTTATTTATCATTTGCCGCTACAACACCTGGAAGCTCTTTTCCCTCTAAAAACTCAAGAGAAGCACCACCGCCTGTTGAAATATGAGTCATCTTATCACCATATCCTAAGATATTCACCGCTGCTGCTGAATCTCCGCCGCCGATAATTGTAGTTCCTTGAATTTCTGCTAACTGTTTTGCCACCGCAATCGTACCGCCCGCAAAATTAGACATTTCAAATACACCCATCGGTCCATTCCATACCACTGTTTTCGCTTCTTTTACCGCATTTGCATAAATTTCTTGTGTTTTTGCTCCGATATCTAAACCTAGCTCGTCCGCTGCTAGACTTCCCTCAACAGTACGGAACTGGGCGTCATTTGAAAATCCTTTTGCCGCAATAGTATCCACTGGAAGTAACAACTGTACACCCTTTTCTTTGGCTTTGGCAATCATTTCTTTGGCATAATCTAAGTAATCATCTTCCACTAATGATTTTCCAATTTCTTCTCCGATTGCTTTCGCAAAGGTAAAGGACATTCCACCACCAATAATCAAAGTATCTACTTTATCCAATAAGTTATTGATTACAGAGATTTTTGAAGAAACCTTTGAACCGCCTAAAATTGCTACAAATGGTCTTTCTGGGTTGTTCACTGCATTTCCAAGAAAATCAATTTCTTTTTGCATTAAGTATCCTACCACAGCGGTATCAACAAATTCAGTCACCCCAACGTTTGAGCAATGTGCTCTGTGAGCGGTGCCAAACGCATCATTTACAAACACATCTGCAAGAGATGCTAATTCTTTGCTGAATGCCTCACCATTTTTCGTTTCTTCCGCTCTATAACGTGTATTTTCTAAAAGAATTACATCTCCGTCATTCATCGCTTCTACTGCTGCTTTAGCGTTTTCTCCCACAACCTCAGCATCAGCGGCAAATTTTACCGGCACACCTAAAAGTTCAGAAAGTCTTACTGCTACCGGAGCTAAAGATAATTCTGGTTTTGCCTCTCCCTTTGGTTTTCCAAGATGTGAACAAAGAATAATTTTCCCACCATCTGCTATTAATTTTTTAATCGTTGGAAGCGCTCCTACTAATCGGCTTTCATCGGTAATCTTTCCCTCTTGTAAAGGCACATTAAAATCACATCTCACCAATACTCTTTTCCCTTTTACGTTAATATCATCCACTGTTTTTTTATTTAACATGCTATTTCCTCTTTTCCATTCTTTTTATTTTTATTATTTAAAAATGGGTCCAATCCTATAAGTCACCCTACAGGACTGGACCCACTATAGGATCTTAATTATGCTAATTCAGCAAAATATTTGATTGTTCTAACCATTTGGCTTGTGTATGAATTTTCATTATCATACCATGAAACAACTTTAACAAGGCTTTGACCATTTCCAAGATCAGTAACTTTTGTCTGTGTTGCATCAAATAATGAACCATAAGTAACGCCAATGATATCAGATGAAACTAATTCTTCTTCTGTATAACCAAAAGATGCACTAGCTGCTGCTTTCATCGCTGCGTTTACATCTGCTGCTGTTACTGTACCATCACATACCGCTACTAATTCTGTAAGTGATCCAGTTACTACTGGAACTCTTTGTGCTGCTCCGTCTAATTTTCCAGCTAATTCTGGAATAACAAGACCGATCGCTTTTGCTGCTCCTGTTGAGTTAGGAACGATATTCGCTGCTGCTGCACGAGCTCTTCTTAAATCATTCTTTGGATGTGGTCCGTCTAATGTCATTTGATCACCTGTGTAAGCATGAATTGTTGTCATAAATCCTTTTTTAATTGTTGCTAATTTATTCAATGTATCAGCCATAGGTGCTAGACAGTTTGTTGTACAAGAAGCTGCTGATATAATTGTATCAGACGCTTTTAAAATCTCTTCATTAACACTGTATACAACTGTTGGTAGGTCATCTCCTGCTGGAGCTGAAATAACAACTTTTTTCGCACCTGCATCAATATGAGCTTGAGATTTATCTTTTGATACGAAAAATCCTGTACACTCAAGAACTACATCCACACCAAGTTGCCCCCATGGAAGGTCTTTAGGATCTCTTTGAGCATAGATTTTGATTTCTTTGCCATCTACAACGATCGCATCATCTTTCGCTTCAACGGTATCGCCTTTTGCGTATCTACCTTGTGCTGAATCATATTTTAATAAATGTGCTAACATCTTTGGATTGGTTAAATCATTAATCGCTACGATTTCATATCCCTCTGCACCAAACATTTGTCTAAAAGCTAGACGTCCAATACGTCCAAATCCATTAATTGCTACTTTTACTGCCATCTTCTATTTCCTCCTAATTGTTTAATTATTTGCTTACAAGATTACCCGTAGAGCATGTACAAAAGTATCCTGCTCTCACCTCTTGTATTCAAAATCAAAATGATTGTTAAAGAAAAATCAACCTATTGCTATTCTACCTAATTTATAATTAAAATTCAAGTCATATTTGAAATTTTCTTCCATTTTTCCTGCATTATACTTAACCTTGTACGCATTTACTATATTTTGTTTTGTATTGTACTGTTTTTCGTTTACTTTTCCTATATTTTCGGTTATGATAGTATCTACATTTCGATAAATATTGGATTGGGAAAGGACAACAATATGAAAGCTGATTATCACATTCATTCATATCACTCTGGGGATTCTAATACCCCAATGGAACAAATGATTTTAGAGGGCATTAGGCTAGGCCTTGATACCATGTGCTTTACGGAGCATCAAGATTACGACTATCCAGATAATGGCGTCAGTTTTTTGCTGAACACGGCGGCTTACTTTGAAGAATTTACGCTTATGCAAAATAAATACAAGGACCAAATAGAGTTACTTTTTGGCGTAGAACTAGGGCTTCAACCGCATTTAAAGCAGCAGTTACAGACTTATGTGAAAAGTTATCCTTTTGACTTTATTATTGGTTCCTCCCATTTGGTGAAAGGACAGGACCCCTATTACCCCGTTTTTTTTGAAGGGCGTAGTGAGGCCGACTGCTATATGGAATATTTTTCTTCGATTATCGAAAACTTGCAGTCTTTTACTGATTTTTCGGTATATGGTCATCTTGATTATATTGTCCGTTATGGACCGAATAAAAATGCACATTATTCTTATGAAAAATATAGATGTGTAATTGATAATATTTTATCAATCTTAATTAAAAAAGGCATTGGATTGGAATTAAATACTGCCGGTTTTAAGTATGGTTTAGGACATGCACATCCTCATAGTGAGATTTTAAAACGTTATCACCAGATGGGGGGAGAGATTATCACTGTTGGGTCTGACGCCCATCGACCAGAACATTTGGCTTATGATTTTTCACTTGTAAAAGAGATATTAAAAAATTGTGGTTTTCAATATTACGCCGCATTTCGTAACAGAAAACCACAATTCATCAAACTTTAAATTTATTCTTGTGCCAGTAATGCGAGCCGCAAACCGCCCATAATTCCTTCATTTCCTTGTAGTGCTGCTGGCACAATATAGGTATTGATATCCTCTAATTCCTTAGTCTTAAGATACCCGCCCAACAATCTTTCCACTTCTGTTCTAATCAATGGGAAAAGCTGTTCTTGATTCATGACTCCGCCGCCAAGCACTATTCTTCGGGGTGAGACCGTACAGATATATCCAATAATTGCCTGTGCTATATAATAGGCTTCTAATTCCCAAACTTCTGCTTTATCTTCTAAGTCTTTTGCTCCCATACCATATCTGTCTTCAATCGCTGGCCCTGCTGCCAATCCCTCAAAACAAGTACCATGATAAGGGCAATTCCCCTCGTATTTATCCTCTGGATGTTTATTTACATACACATGTCCCGCTTCTGGGTGAAGCATATTATGCAATAATCTCCTCCCGCTATAGATGCCAACTCCGATACCTGTTCCAATGGTTATATATATGCCCGAATCTAATCCTTTCAAGGCCCCCCAAGTTGCTTCACCTAAAACCGCACCATTCACATCGGTATCAAATCCAACCGGTATTTGTAACGCCGCTCTAAAAGCACCTACGATATTACAATACTGCCATGATAGCTTCGGTGTTGATGTTATATAACCATATGTTTTTGAATCTTTATCCAAATCAAGCGGCCCAAAGCAACTGATTCCTAAAGCCTCAACATTTCGTTCTTGAAAGTATGCAATTAATTTGGGCATGGTAATCTCAGGCGTTTCGGTTGGTATTGATACCCGTTCCAAAATTTCACCCATTTCATTGCCAATGGCACAAATCATCTTTGTTCCGCCCGCCTCTAATGTTCCTAATCTCATCGCTTTGCTCCTTATATATTCTCTTAGACGTATGATTGTATGATGGTCATGGTTCCTTCTAAAACAAACTCGCCATATTCATATGGAATAATAAAATGCCTGCCCTTTGTGATTGCCTGTTTGTCAATAAAACCACTGCCCTCTATCACACTCATGATTAAAAATGGTTTTTCTTGCTTCATCGTGACTGTTTCTGTAATGTCTAATTTCTCCACTGTATAATATTCCGTTGTAATAAAATGTGTTTTTTGATATCCTTGTCCTATTTCTTTTTGGGGATTTATATTCTTTTCGATAAATGGTGCTGTAATTATATCCATACTTTTTTGAATATGAAGCTCTCGCAAGCTTCCACCACTGAGTCTGTCATAATCATATACTCGATAGGTAATATCACTATTTTGCTGCGTTTCCAATATTAAGCTGCCGCCTTTTATCGCATGCACACATCCATGATCTATTTGAAAAAAATCACCTTTTTTCAAATCTACTACTCGAATAAATTTATCCCATTCCTTATTTAAAATCATGGATTTCATTTCTTCTTTATCTGCTGCATGATGACCAATTACAATTTTCGCATCCTCATCGCAATCTAAAATATACCAACACTCAGTTTTTCCCAGTGAACCATTCTCATGAATATTCGCATATTCATTATCGGGATGTACTTGAATGCTTAAGTCAGTTTTTGTATCAATAATTTTTGTCAGCAATGGGAAACAATCCATTGGAAGACTTCCAAATAATTCCCGATGATGCTCCCAAAGATAGCTCAATGATTTCCCCTTAAAGCTACCGTCTGACACAATACAGTCACCATGTTCATGAGCACTCACGCCCCAACATTCACCGGTGTGGTCACTAGGAATATCATAGCCAAATTCAGTTTTTAAACGTTCTCCGCCCCATATCATTTCCTTAAAAATAGGGGTTAAAAATATAATTTCTTTCATTATACCCTCCGCATTAATATACCTTTTGAAGTATATCATACTCATCTCTTTCTGGCTAGTCCAATATTTCAAGGTATTTAGGCTCTTTTTAGGAGGGAGAACTTTCCTCCCCCTCCTGTTGCACTAGGAACTCTCTCCCTTATCTTATTACTTTACTGGTGCAATAATCGTACCACCACCGACAACATAATTGCCATCATAAAACACCACTGCCTGCCCCGGACTTATCGCCCTTTGTGGTTCGTCAAATATGCATTCCACTTCATCTTCTCCCACTTTGCGAATCGTGCATGATGCACCTTTATGATTATATCGTATTTTAGCCATCACCTGCATCTCGCCCTCTAAATCTGCAATGGACATAAAGTTCAATCTATCCGCTTTTAAGCCCCTTGAAAATATTTCATCTCCATCACCGATTACCACTTCATTTGTTTCAGGTATTATCTCGATGACAAATACAGGATGCCCCAGCGCTAGATTCAGCCCTTTTCTTTGTCCCACTGTATAATGAATAATCCCTTTATGCCGCCCGATTATCTGTCCGTGGATATTTATAAAATTCCCCTCTGCTATTTTCTTGCCGGTGTTCTCTTCAATAAATTTGGCATAATCATTATCCGGAACAAAGCAGATTTCTTGACTATCCGGTTTGCTCGCAATTCCGGTGCTGATTTCCTGTGCCATCTCGCGTATTTCCTCTTTGCTATATTCTCCTACCGGCATCAATGTCTGCGATAACTGCTCTTGTGTTAAATTATATAATGCGTAGGTTTGATCTTTGGCTTCGGTCGCTGATTTTTTTAGCACATATCGCCCATTTTTTAATTTCTCAATTCTTGCATAATGCCCTGTTGCAATATAGTCCGCACCTATTTCTATACTTCTCTTTAATAACGATTCCCATTTCACATACCGATTGCAAGCGATACATGGATTTGGCGTTCTTCCCTCTATATACTCATCTATAAAATAATCAATTACTTTTTCTTTAAAATCTTTCTTAAAATTCATCACATAATAGGGAATTTCTAATTGCTGAGCCACTCTTCTTGCATCATCAACTGCACTCAGCCCACAACAACCGCCATTCTCTTCTTGTGATAGATTTTCTTCCTCCTGCCAGATTTGCATTGTCACACCAATCACATCAAATCCTTGTTCTTTTAATAAGCGTGCCGCCACTGAAGAATCTACTCCGCCTGACATACCAACGACTACTTTTTTCTTTTCCATACTTTTCTCCTTGCCTATCTGTTATCCGATGCTCTGATAAAATCCTCATAAAGAGGTGACATGCTTCTTAATCTCTTTACCAATGCTTTTATCCGCTCTATTACAAAATCTAAGTCTTCTTTTTTCGTTTCCTCACCCAGCGTTAATCTTAGAGAACCATGTGCCACCTCATGCGGTAATCCAATCGCTAATAACACATGCGAAGGATCTAGTGAACCAGAGCTGCAAGCGGAACCACTGGAACAACAAATTCTATCCATATCCAACATGATCAGCAAGGATTCTCCCTCCACAAATTGAAAAGAAACATTCACATTATTCGGTAATCTTTTGGTGCGATGACCGTTGATGCGGGTGTATGGAATTTCTCTGACCAAACGTTCCATCAAATAATCTCGCAGTTCTATTTCTCTATTGACCCTTTCTTCCATAGAAACTATCGCTCGTTTTACTGCCACCCCATATCCTACGATACCCGGCACATTTTCTGTTCCTGCACGTCTTTTTCTTTCTTGGGCTCCGCCATGAATAAAAGACCGTATTTTCACGCCTTGTTTGATATATAAAAAGCCAACTGCCTTTGGCCCATTTAGCTTATGTCCGCTGGAACTGAGCATATCAACCTTACATTCCCGCACATGAATTGGCAACTGTCCTACCGCTTGAACTGCATCTGTATGAAATAAGATATTATGCTTTTTGGCTATTTCGCCAATCTCTTTAATCGGCTGAATTGTTCCTATTTCATTATTAGCATACATAACGGAAATAAGAATTGTCGTGGGACGTATTGCTTTTTTTATTTCTTCTATTTTTACAATCCCAAATTCATCTACAGCCACATAAGTAACTTCTATCCCTTTTGTTCTTAAGTATTCACAAGTATGCAAAACTGCATGATGCTCTATTTGTGTTGTGATAATATGGTTTCCTTTGTCGGCATAGGCTTCTGCCGTCGCAATTAAAGCCCAATTATTCGCCTCGCTACCACCACTTGTAAAATATATCTCATTCGTTGTTGCCCCTATGGCTTTTGCTATTTCCTCTCTCGCCTCGGTAATCGCCGCCTTACTTGCCCCAGCTATATCATAAATACTGGACGGATTACCATATCGCTCCCCAAAATAAGGCAACATAGCCTCCACTACTTGCGGGGCGGTTCGCGTTGTGGCAGCATTATCTAAATAGATTATCCTATCCATCTTCAAACTCTCCTTAATTCTGACATTCTGATATATTCTTTGCTCCATTTGCAAAGATTCTCTTTCTCTCATTCACTATCTGCTCTAGGGTTATCTCATCTACAGCCACAGTAATCGCATTATTAATCTTTCCCCAGACAAACTTCGTCACACACATATCCGCTTCTTCACACGAATTGCTAAGCCCCGGACATTTTACCGCTTCCAAATTCCCCTCTAACGCCCGTAAAATATCTCCTACTGATATTTCGCTTGCCTCTCTGGCCAACTGATAACCGCCGCCAGCACCCCTGATGCTCACGACCAATCCTGCCTTCTTTAGCTTTGCAACTAACTGCTCTAAATAACTCAGTGATATGTTTTCTCTTGTTGCTATACTGCTGATAGAAACAATTTCTTCTTCACTATAAACTGCCAAGTCTATTAATGCTCTAAGACCATATGTGCTTTTTGTTGAAAGCTTCATTTTCATCACCTTTTCTATGATTTTTCAATTCCCAGTAAAATACTAGGAATTAGCCTATTCCTAGAATATCATTCCCCCTTTGTTCTGTCAAGCACACCCCTTGAATATATTAGAGAAAACAGGTCTTTTAGGTGCAATAATGGAAAAAAAATCTAACGTCATTCAAGGAACTATTATTTTAACATTAACAGGGTTTATTACTAGAATTATTGGATTCTTTTATCGAATTTTTCTATCTCACACCATTGGCGAAGAAGGAATGGGGATTTACCAATTAATCTTCCCCATCTATGCTATGTGTTTTTCTCTCACCGCAGCCGGCATTCAAACTTCTATTTCTCGTTTTGTAGCCGCTAAAATAGCTACAAAAGATGAAAAATCGGCAAAAGATATTTTATTGGTCGGCTTAAGCATTTCTTTGAGCCTTTCCATTTTTACCGCTCTCATTCTTTATAAAAATGCGGATTGGTTCGCTTCTTACGTTTTGGCTGAAAAAAGATGTGCAAATTTGCTAAGGGCGCTCGCTTTTTCCCTCCCTTTTGGCTCCATACATGCCTGTATTAACGGATATTATTATGGTCTAAAAAAAGCTCATCACCCTGCCATATCGCAGTTAATTGAACAAATTTTTCGAGTATTTGCCTCTTACCTCATCTGCATAATACTAACGAATCAGGGTATGCCTATCACCCCAGTTATCGCTGTTGTTGGTATTGTTGCCGGTGAATTTGCTTCTATGCTCTTTTGTAGCACCACCATCATCAGTCAACTATTCACTGCTATTTTACCCAACTTTAAAGCTAAATACTTCACCCCTTATGCCAAAAATATTCTCACCTTATCGCTCCCATTAATGGCGAACAGAGTGTTGCTTAATATTCTGCAAAGTGTAGAGGCCATCATGATTCCCGGCAAACTGCGAGCTTATGGCATGAGCACTGCTGAATCACTCAGCATTTATGGCGTATTAACCGGCATGTCACTGCCCTTAATCCTCTTTCCGTCAGCTATCACAAATTCTGTTTCGGTAATGTTATTGCCCACGATTGCCGAAGCACAAGCTTCTAAAAATGAAAAAATGATTGCTAAAACAATCGAAAACACCATTAAATACTGTCTGATACTAGGAATTTTCGCAACTGGCTGTTTTTTAGCCTATGGTTCTCAAGTGGGCAAAGCTCTATTTGGTTCTTCTATGGCTGGAACCTTTATTCTTATTCTCGCATGGATATGCCCTTTTTTATATTTGACTACCACCTTGACCAGCATCTTAAATGGTCTTGGCAAAACACATTCGGCCTTTATTCACAACTGTATCGGGCTATCTATTCGTATCCTTTTTGTATTCTTTTTAGTGCCTAAAGTAGGCATTATTGGTTATTTGTGGTCCTTATTGGCCGCTGAATTAACTATCACATTCCTTTGTGTCTTTGCCTTAAAAAGTCATACCCACTTGACTTTCAAACCGTATGAATGGATTTTTAAACCGCTCCTCACTATCGGCCTAAGCCTTGGAATCACTTTCTTTTTACAAGGAGTAATCAGCAATCTTCATTTACCCTCTAAACTAATGGAACTTGGTATTCAATTATCCATCGTATGCCTTATATACTTATCTATATTATATTGCCTCGGTATCCTTAATGTGAACAAAATAAAAACCTTTTAACTTATCAGGTAAATAAATAGTCGACTTTTTTGGGATTTTATATTATAATTAATTTTGCTTTAGCACTTTACACCAATATATTATTCCACAAAGGAGACTGCAAATGAGTATTAAATTCATTAAGACATTACCTACTCCGGAAGAAATAAAGTCACAATATCCTATTTCTGAAAAAGTAGTAAATATTAAAAAACAACGTGATAAAGAAATTGCCGATATCATTACTGGTACATCTGAGAAATTTATCGTTATTATTGGGCCTTGTTCTGCAGATAACGAAGAGGCGGTCTGTGAATATGTTAATAGATTAGCGAAAGTACAGGAACAGGTCAAGGATAAATTGATTTTGATCCCTCGTATTTATACAAATAAACCTCGTACAACCGGTGAGGGCTATAAGGGCATTGTCCATCAACCCGATCCGACTAAAGCACCTGATCTTGTTGCCGGATTAATCGCTATGCGAAAGATGCACATTCATGCGATTGAAGAAACTGGATTAACCGCCGCCGACGAAATGCTATACCCTGAAAATTGGAGCTATCTTGATGATGTTCTTTCCTATGTCGCGATTGGAGCCCGTTCGGTTGAAAACCAACAGCATCGTTTGGTAGTCAGCGGCATTGATATTCCCGCTGGTATGAAGAACCCAACCAGTGGTGACTTTGGGGTTATGTTAAATTCAGTAGTAGCAGGTCAAGCTGCTCATGAATTTATCTACCGCAGTATGGAAGTGGAAACCTCCGGCAATCCTTTATCTCATTGTATTCTTCGTGGGGCAACAAATAAGCACGGTCAGAATATTCAAAATTATCATTATGAGGACTTAAAATTATTATTGGAATTATATGATAAAAGAGATTTGATGAATCATGCCGTTATCGTTGATGCTAATCATGCTAATTCAAATAAAGCATTTAAAGAACAAATCCGAATTATAAAAGAAATTCTTCACAGTCGCAATGTTTCATCTGATATTCATAAGTTGGTGAAAGGTGTTATGATTGAAAGTTACTTGGTGGAGGGAACTCAAAAAATAGGGGAAGCACCTCTTATTTATGGCAAATCTATTACTGACTCCTGTCTTGGATGGGAAGATTCAGAACAATTAATTTATTATATCGCAGACCATTGCTAATATACATAAAAAAGAGGTTGGCAAATAATATCGCAACCTAACTTTCTTAAATAGAATGTAAAAACAATCCCAGTGTTATCATTTAAAAGATAGCACTGGAATTGTTTTTTATATGGATATCTCTTACTCTCCTTAAATACCTTTAAAACGCCTTAATTCATCAGCCGAAAACAGATAATCACCCACACGGGCATTTGCCGCAGCCTGCTCTGGTGATTTCGCACCTGGAATCGCTACTGGCATAGCTGGATGGCTTGCGGTAAAGCGAATTGCGGTTTCGGCAAGCCCCTCACGCGGAATTGTTTGCAAGATTTTATCAAGTCTATCCATCCGCCAGCTATAATTTCTGCGACCTCCCTCACTATTATTCCAATTAGCACGCACATTATCATCAAACACCGATTCACGTGTATATTGACCAGATAAAACTCCTTTTGCAAGTGGTCCCCGAACCAATACTCCCATGCCATGTTCATGTGCATAGTCAAGTAAACCATCTTCAGCCGAACGGTCAACTAATGAATATTCCACCTCCACGGCACTACATGTATTGTTTTTATTAAAACGCTTAAGTACCTCAAGGCTATTCGTTGAAATGCCGTAACAGCGAATTAATCCCCTCTGTTTTAAGTGCTCCAGTCCGTCCAACCAAATATCCGTTTTGTCTGCCTCAAGCTGATCTAAATGACAAAGATAAACATCAATATAATCCGTACGCAAACGATAGAGTGATGCGTGGCAGCACAGTCTAAACATATCATTATTAATAAGTGGTACACCGCCGTTGCCTTTATTCCAGTTACCGATTTTAGTAACCAAAATAGCTTTATGCCGAATACCTGTCAGTGCCTGTCCCACCCGTTCTTCTGAAAGGCCATTGGGTATTCCATAGCTTTCAGCAGTATCAATCAATGTAACCCCCTCATCAAGCGCACTATGAATTGTGGCATATGCGGTAGCGGAGTCAATCTCTCCCCACTGATTTCCGATATTCCATGTACCAAGGCCGATTGCTGAGGATATAATTCCAGTATTACCAAATGGTCTATAAATCATAATTCTTTCCCCCTAAGTAAATTTAGTATGTATTATATCTATATTTTACCCCTTAGTGTTAACATTAAGTCAACAGGAAAATAAAAATAATCCCAGCGGCATCTCAATCTGATAATGATGACAACGCTGGGATTATAACTGTCCTGTTTCACTTCTATATTCTCTTCTTTTTCCATATTTTTCTATGATACGCAATCAATAAAAGTACTGCTGACAATCCATTGCTGACAACTACAGAATACCATACACTTCGTACACCCATATTTAAAAAGTTCTGGCATATGTAGAAGGTGGCGAAACGAAAAACCCATAATCGTATCATATCCACCGCCATCACCACTTCTGTATGAGCACTGCCTTGAAAGAGTCCAGCCGTCGTATTATAGATACCGTTCGTCCAGCAGTATAAAGCCAATACACTCAAAAAATCCGCTGCCAATGCCACTACTGTTGCATCTTTTGAAAAAACACCTACAATAGCCGTCGATATTGGCATGCGTGATAAAATAAAGCCGCTCACAAAAAGAAAAACAACACTAATGCGCCGGGAAATTTTATACCCCTCTTCTGCTCTTTCATATTGTTTTGCACCGATATTTTGACCAACAACTGTTGCCACTGCGGAACCAATTCCGTTTGACGGTAATGTAATCAGACCATTTACCTTATTACCAATGCCATATGCTGCCATCGCTTGACTGCCAAAACTAAATACATTTTTACTCATCAGTAAAAAACCAAGCTGCATGGTACTTCCACCAATCGCTGTTGGCAAACCGATTGTAACAATCTTCTTGATTTTGTCTTTCTCGAACTTTAACTTCATAAGCTGCAATCGTATATCCTGTTTCTTTCCGTGCAAGGCAATAAATGTTGCGGTTGCTGGTACTGATTTTGCTGCTAAGCCAGCTACTGCTGCCCCTAAAACACCCCAACCTAGGACAAACATAAAGAAAGGTGCCAATGCCATATTTAAAAGCAGTCCTAAGCTGTTAAAAAGCATCGGTTTGACCGTATCCCCCTGCGCTTGATGCAATGCCGAATAGATATTCACCGCAAATAAAAATGGAACTGCTAATATCATCCATTGCATATACAACGTGGCATACTCATGTATCTCACCATCTGCCCCTAACCAACTCACAATTTGAGGCGTAAAGATACAAGTGATACCAGCACAGATTACTGCAAATATCATCGCACACGCAAATATCTGATTCGCCATAGAATTTGCTTCCTTTATTTGCTTGGCACCGATGTATTGTGCCACTAATACCGAACCCGCTATGGTTAATCCCGAACCAAAACTCACGACCATGCTATAGACCGGCGAAACCAGATTAACTGCAGCCAATTCATTTGTACCAAGTCTGCCCATCCAATAAGTATCTGTTAAATTATACATTGTTTGTAAAAAACTATTAATTACAACTGGTATCGTTAAAGCTATAATCGCTTTAACCAGATTTCCATTTAATATTAATTCCTGATTATTTTTTTTATTCATTTTGTCTCTCTCCAAAGATATCTTAACACTTCAAAATTCAATAATCAACAAGAATTGCGAAATCCCTTTCTGCTCAAAAATCCAATCGGATTTTGCAACTTAGAGATTTCGCAATTATTTATGTATATATTCTTCTTATCTTATTCTTTTACTGCTCCAACATTTACACCCTTAACAAAATATTTCTGACAGAAAGGATACACAATCATAAACGGTATAATCGCTGTTATAACTGCGGCATTCTTTACTGTATTTTCTGTTGCTGAGCCTAATGCTGTTGGCAAATCACTACCCATAATAACACTTCTTAATTTCATTTGGAAATTATACAATTCTGATCTAGTAATGTACAGCTTGTAATTTGTATAATCATTCCAATAAGCCACAGCAAACATTAAACCGATAGATGCTAATGCCGCTTTTGATAATGGCAATACAATTTTTATAAAAATCGCCATCGGGCTACAGCCATCTAATTTTGCGGATTCATATAAACTGATTGGAATCCCTTCAAAGAAGTTTCTCATCAATACCAAATTATAAATATTAATAGCCGGCAAAAGAATTACACCCCACAAATTATTTAGTAACCCTAAATCTCTCATCACTAAATATGTTGGTATCATACCGCCTTGAAAAATCATTGTAAATAATAAAAATGCTGCAAAAAAATTTCGACCTGGCATATCAAATTGAATCAATACATAAGCTCCTAATGTAGAGAGTATCAATCCCATTATAGTACCTGTAATTGTTGTGACGAATGAAACAATCATCGGCTGATACAGTGCCTTATTTGTGAAAATGGTATAATAACCATCTAATCCAAATCTTTCTGGAAATAATTTCATACCATATGCCGTCCTCAAATCTAATGAGTCCACAATTACTTTCCACATAGGTATCAGTATTAGTAGGGCGATGAGAATGAATATCAGTCCATTTATAATGTTAAATGGCTTTATTTTAATTTTTTTCTTGGTTTTCATAAGCACCTCTTCTCTCCTACACAATTCCGCGGCCATTGCGCACTTTTTTACTAATATAGTTACAAATTAATACTAACACACAGGCCACCATTGATTTAAACAAACCAATCGCAGTCGTATATCCATAGTCTGGAATTCCACCACTATTAAAAGTCTGATAATAAATATATGTCTGTAATACATTTGCCTGCTGCATAACTGCATCATTTTGCAATACAAATACAGATTCAAATAAATTCATTACTTTTGCTAAATTAAGTATTAATACGGTAATAATTGTATTTGCTAAAGAGGGCATGGTAATATAAAACATTTGTTTCCAGCGTCCTGCGCCATCTATTGAAGCTGCCTCATATTGCTCTGGGCTAATACCAGATAATGTTGCAAGGAAAATTATCGTTCCCCAGCCTGTATCTTTCCAAATATTAACTAAATAGTAAGAAAAACGCCACCACCTACTATTTCCAAGGAAATATATTCCCTTATCAAGAATACCGGCATTTATTAACACCGAATTAACCAACCCCTCTGCTGAAGGCGATAAAATCAGTTGAAATACAGAAGCAGTTACTACCCATGACATAAAGTGCGGAAGATAAATAATCGTTTGTACTGTCCTTTTAAACTTCATATTCACAATTTCATTTAAAAATAAGGATATCACAACTGCCATACCAGTGTTTAACAACAATTTCATCGTACTTAAGGTCATTGTATTTCTAAATGCCGACCAAAAACCAGGCATTGAAAACATTTTCTGAAAATTAGCAAACCCCACATATATCGGATCTCTAATCCCCTTATAAGAAGTAAACGCATATCTTATTCCCAGCATCGGTCTATAATAGAATGTAAGTGCAAATAGCACCACTGGTAAAAGCATTAAATAAAACCAGCGATAGGTATATACCCTCATGAGCCAACGCATAAATCTAGCAAGGGGCTTTTGAATCCATTGCCAAAACCTAGAGAGCAAAGATTTCAGAAAATTAATTTCATTTTCTGTTGCCTTTTTGCTACCATTTTTCATACCCCAATTCCTCCTACGTTAATCTATTTGTTTAAAGACTCTACTATAAGTGCAGACCATTCCGCTCCGCCACGTGATTCAAATGTAGCCATTCCTTCTTCTACGGACATACCATCCACTACGATAGAAGCGATAATTTCATTTTTTAAAGTTTGTAAATCACCATTATATTGACTCATAGCATCAGTTGTCACCGCTAAATCTGCCATTCTGGAATTGTTATTAAATAATGCTGCGGAAGCTTTTGCTTCTTCTGCTACTGTATTTTCTCTTGGATCCTCTAATGTTGTGAAAGTTCCTAAAGAGATTGTTGGATCAATGTGGTGCTTTGTATATAATGTTCCTGAGTTTTCAAGATTTTCTAACATATGGAATTCACCCTCTGCGAAAGTTTTTCCTAGAACTTCTCCTGCTTGTCTTGACCAATGTACATCTTCTACACCATATGTCCATAAGAATTGTAATTCTCCACCATCAAGCATAGTTTCAATAAAGTATTTGAATACTCCCTCTGGGTTTTCACTACTTGTTGTAATCGCCCATACTGGTGGTACACGCTCGATATAAGTTCCTAATTCTTCGATTGGCTCTAATGCGATTAATCTACCGTCAATGCCATTCGCTTCTAAGTTGGTTTTTAAGTTTGTATTCCAAGTTCCTGCCCAATAAGTAAAGACACCAAATTTATCTTCATAGAACTTATTACGACAATCTGCTGTTCCATTTGTCAAAGATTCTTGATCAATGTATCCTGCTGCATATGCTTCTTGTAGTCTTGTTAAAGCATCTTTCATTGCATCTTCAGTAAATCCATCTACCCATTCGCCGCTATCATTTACATAAAAAGCAGGTCTTGCGTCTTGATAAAATTCTGGCAGGTAATTTGTAAATGGAGCTTCTGGTCCAATAATACCTGCTGAGGCAACCGCATAAGTATCACCATCTATACCATTACCATCAGGATCGCCATTAGTAAATGCGTCAAGCATTTCAATAAACTGTTCATAATTTGTTGGTGCTTCTAAACCAACATTTTCTAACCATGCTTCTTTTACATAAGTCACACAGCCATTACCTCTTGTTGGTGCAAAACCATATAAGCTGCCATCTATTTTTAGTCCGTCAATGATGCCTTCATCAGTAAATCTTCCAGATGCTTTTAATTCTGAATTTTCCCAAGCATCTGTCATGTCCCAAAGAACATCTTCTGCCGCATATCCTGTATAGTAGGTAGATGCAAGAATCATAACATCTGGCCAGTCACCACTCGCTAAGGTTTGACCTACTACATCGTAATAAGCATCATGATCTGGTTGAGTAATCTCTAATTCAATACCAGTCAGTTCTTCCCAGCGCGCTTGAAAAGCATCTCTGGCATTTGGCTTTGTAAACACTGTACCGTCTATCATGATTTTGATTTTCTCTGGTTTTACAATATCAGAATCATCTGCGGCTTCTGTATCATTTGCAGCTTCTGTTGTGTCCACCCCTGCTGCTTCTGTCGTTTTTGCTTCTGTGTCTTTTGTGTCATTGTTATTTGTACAAGCCACTAAAGATCCAGCCATTGTCATTGCTAATACTAATGCAACGATTTTCTTTTTCATCTTTATTTCCTCCTTGTGATTAAAAAATTATTATTGCAAAAGTCTCCCTTTTGCCTCCTAAATATTGCCCTGTTTTCTCTTTTCTTTCAAGACTCAATTTTTTAGATGACGTGCAATATTTGATTTGCATTCGCCAAAGCCTTGATTTTACGAGATTTCTCTAAATATTTTTTTTCAAATAATTTTTCACTATATAAATTTGAAAGAGATTGATGTATAATATTAGCAAATAAAATTCCGAAAGAAATTAGGTGCTTAAGTTATGAATCTAAAAAATTTGAATACAAAAAAACATCCAAAATATTCTAACATGATACGCCGTATCATTATTTCTTATACTGTTTTTGTAATCGTCGCTCTATCACTCCTTATTTACATATATATCAATGAAACTGAAAATTCAAAACAACAGTACTGGAAGCAGAATAAAACCATTTTTCAAAGCTCTTTATTGTTGTTCGATAATAATCTAATTATCATTGATTCCTATTGTCGACAGTTAATCCAAAATACTGATTTTAGCAGACTTGTTCTTATGCCAGGTCCCGAAGCAAAGTTCTTTTATACTTACGCCGCTAGGAGCAAAAATTCTCTTCCGGCACAGCTTTACTCGTATTCCCAATTACCCATTGACACCTTTTATATTTACCTTAAAAACTATGGATATATACTTTCGACAAATAAATTTACAACTGCTAATGCTTATTATGAATCCAGCTTAAGAGCGAATCCTCAAAATTTTTCTAAATGGGAGGATAACCTCACCTCTGTTTCTGGAAACGGTACTTTTCATACAGGCTTTTATAACACTGTCAATTATACACAGCCTTATGCCTATTCATTGGATTTAAGCGCTTTGACTTATAAGCAGGTTGCAGCCTCCATTAGTTTTGAATTTAATACACAAAAATTGAAAAATATTTTTTCTTCATTACCGTTGCTTGATTCTGGCTATATTGTAGCGATTGATGATGATGGACAGCAGCAATTCTTCCTAACCAACAATGAGAACCTACAGCCTGATGTGGAGCTATTAACCTCTCTACACTATAAAACTGACTTCGCTACTTTCAGCGCCACGGAAAAAATGAATGTGACACGTGCCGATTCATCATTTCATAATTGGCACTTTTATTTGGTACAGCCTACTGCTATTTGTCAAACAAATTTTGAAACCTATCGAGTTGTATTTATTGCTTTCATGATACTGCTATCTGCCATATGTATCTGGATTATTTTAAAATTAACGAGCAATCATATGAATCCTGTTTTTCAATTAGATAGTCGTTTAAATGAGGTGACGCGTTCTCAAAATCAGTTACAAGAAGTTGTTGATTTACAACGCCCATATGTGTCCAAATCCTATTTACGGGATATTTTGCTCGGTAAGATTTCAACCTCAGCCGAATTATCCTATATCACTGATTATTTGCAGTTAGCTAATAAACAACTCCGATTTCAGGTGATTTTTATCAATTTTTATCATATTGATGATGTTCAGTATTTGGATAATGGTAAAAACCTTCAAGATATTGTGCAAGAATATGTCATTGCCCAGTTACAAGAATATGCACTGCCTTATACATATTCTGCTGCGGAACGCTCTCTTGCTTTACTTTTACACTATAATGAAAATACCCCCAATATCCTTCTCACCCTTCAGGAAAAATTTCTTCATATTCATAATTTTTTTCTGGAACAATATTCCCTTTGGATATTCTGCGGTGTCGGTTTAGCTACTTCCAGACTTAATAATGTCTGGGAATCCTATCAACAAGCACAGGATATGATTCACTATGGCTCCAAAAATTATATTTTCCTGTTATATGAAATGAAGCAAAAAGATTCACGTTCCTTTTACTACCCACCTGAATTGTCCACCAAAATGACGCACTTTATCACCACGAACAATCATACACAGGTAGTCGAACTGTTTCATTTTATTCACCAAGAGAATATTGAAGATCGCTCTCTACCAGTTCATTTATTGAATTTTTTACTATCCGATATTCGTAATACATTAATCAAAGTGCGGTTTTCGGTCACGGATAACACAGAAGAACATCAGCAGATTTTAAAAAAATTAGATCAACGGTTTAAAGAACCATTGACCTTTACTTTATGTGAGAATATTGCTTTAGAACTATGTGAATTGTATTCCACTCAAAAACAATCCTGTGACATTATCGGCAATACAATTAACTATATTAAAGAAAATTTTAAAGATCCCTCCCTTGGACTCAATAAAATTTCTGATGAGTTTCAAATTTCCGAAAGTTATTTTTCACATATGTTTAAGGAACGAACGGGAGTCAACTTCTCCGTATACTTGGAAGATTTACGTTTGACGCAGGCCATATATTTATTAAAAGAGACCAATTCCAACCTCTCCTCGCTTTATTTGGATGTTGGTTATAATAGTGCCAGTACCTTTCGTCGTGTATTCAAAAAACGCTATGGCATTTCTCCCAGCACTTTTCGGGATACTTTATCGTAACTATAAAACTATGATTTAAAAGATAGGAAAATTATTTATGTTTAAGTTTTTGACCGCAACTCCAGAAGAGGTCGGAATACCCTCATCCGCTATTCAGGCATTTTTTGAACGATTAGAAAAAAGACAAATTCCAATGCACAGTGTATTGCTGATGCGTCATGATAAATTATGTGTGGAGGGGTATTATGCCCCTTATACCCAAACGACTCTTCACCGTATGTTTTCCATCAGCAAGAGTCTTACTTCGATTGCAATTTCACTATTGATAAAAGATGGGGTTATTGGCTTGAATGATTATATTGTTGACTATTTTTCCGATATAGTGCCACAAAATGTCCACCCTTGGATTGCTCATATGACAATTCAAGATATGCTTACCATGCGCACTTGTCATAAAGCAACCACTTACAAGCTGGATATACACAAAAACTGGGTGGAAAGTTTTTTTACCACCTCACCAACACATCCCTCTGGCCGTATCTTTCATTATGACACATCGGCTGCTCACACCTTAGCCGCTTTGGTTGAACGTTTGACGGGTAAAGAACTTTTAGATTACTTAAAAGAAACCTGCTTTCATGCCTTAGATTTCTCAAAAGATTCTTATATGTTAAAGGATCCTTTCGGCTCTTCTATGGGTGGCAGCGGTTTAATGGCAACGCCTTTAGATATGCTTAAATTCGGCTATCTTCTCTCACATCAAGGAAATATAAATAACCAACAACTGCTAGATGCTGATTATATCCAAAATGCTGTATCTAATCATAGTTCCCCATGTGTAACGGGAACCTCTCTCAGCGAACGGCAAGGCTATGGGTATCAAATCTGGTTAGGTGAACAAGGTGGTTGGGTATGTTTTGGAATGGGAGGACAATTAATTATTCATCTTCCCAAACAGGATATCCTCTGTGTAACTACTGCTGATACACAAGGAATACAAGGAGGAACTCAAGAAATTTATGATGCCTTATATGAAGAAATTCTTCCCTTGGTAAAATCTTCTTCTTTACCAGAGGATAAAAAAACGACTGCTTTGCTTTCTAAGAAAATTAAAGATTTAGCACTCCTTTGTCCCAAAGAAGAGGGATGCCCATCCAATTTCTTCAAAAATGGTCAAACTTATGAACTTTTAGAAAATCAATTACAGATAACTAAATTCACGATTTTCTTGGACAAAACAAAAATAAATGGCTCTTTATCTCTGCAAAAAAATGGTATTGACTATACACTCCCCTTTGGCTTTGGACATAATGCTATTAGTCAATTTCCTGAAACTAGCTATTTCTCTGCAAACAGTGCCACTTGGTTAAAAGATGGTTGCCTCTATATAAAATCTTATTTAATTGATGAAATAATTGGAAGTATTCATTTTCAATTTTCTTTTGGAAAGAATGATGTCGTTCTTTTTACTCGAAAACAAGAGGAATATCTTTTTGGCGAATATGACAATGCTCATTTATATGGTGTTTCTATTTAACACAATCGGTACTGACTGCCTTATATGAATGTCTTAATGTATGAGGGGTGATTTCGCTTTTTAAACCTGCTCTATTCGCATAATATTTCAACAATTTCCAAAATCCTTGGCGACTCATCGGCTTTCCAGAACAATTCACAAAGCAAACAACGCTCTCCCCTTCGCCTAACAATTCACTTCTCGCTTCATCTAAATATCTTTGCAATGCTATTTTTACTACCTCTCCAAGGGGAAGTATTCTCTCTTTATTTTTACAGATAATATAACTCTCTTCTAAATTCACATCATCTATGGTAAGGGTAAGCAATTCAGTCACTCTAATTCCTGTTGCATATAATAATTCTAACATTGCTTGATCACGAATCTCTTTTGCACTTCCTCTTTTTGGTTCTTCTAATAGCTTAAGAACTTCTTCTATCGCTAACACCGCTGGTATTTTTTTATCTATCTTCGGTGCTTTCAACTCAGAAGCTGGATTTTCTATAATATACTTTTGGTCTTGCAAATACAAAAAAAACGCCTTTGTAGATGCTATCTTACGTGATATCGTAGCGGTAGCTAAATTTTGTGTCTCCAAAACATTCATATATGAATGTAAATTAACACTTGTTATTTCTTTTATCGTTTCTACGCCTTGACCTTCCAAAAAACGAATCATTTTTAATAAATCTTGGCGATATGATATTTCTGTATTCTCCGAAGCTTTTTTCATGATATGGATATATCCAATAAAATCTTCAATTTTCTTTTCCATTTGTACTAATCCTCTATTCCAATTTTCAAAATTATTACATGCTTTTTCGCCCTTTGACATACTTAATATTATAGCAATATTTTTAATAAAAGCAATATTATTTCGCCTAATTTTAGCTGGCTTTTTGGACTTTTTGCACAATTTCATAAGATATTGAAAAAAATTATATATTCGCCAAAAATTTTTTTATAATAATGGGATTTATATAGCTTTCCATTAACGCTGCAACTACGAATACCATTAGTATCATTAATAATATCATAACATATTTTCCCTTTTTCATCATCCCTCCATTCACCCCCAAGCTTCCCTTGAACCTCAAGCCTTTTTGTGAACCAGACATTTTATAAACCAACTCTGCCAAAATAATTGCGGCCGCTATGTATAATATTCCATGTGGTATAATTCCTATTATACAAAAAATTACGCCTAGAAATCCAAAACGAATCACCGCAACTGACATAACAAATCCTGCTGAAAATCCAAGCCACAAGCTATATCCCCATACTAATAAAACCCCCAATGCAGTCAACCCCATTGCCCCAAGAAGAACAACCCATTTTATTCTCTTTGAAATAATAAATACAAATAGTTCTTGAGGATTGATTTCCATGTATTTATATTTTGCTAAATAATAATCACTTAAAATTCCTGATTGACTGAGAAAATTCTTTCCCGCCATATTCGCTAAAACAATTCCTATTATAAATCCAATCATAAACACCATCGCAAATACTCTAACATATTCTAAATTAGGCTTTAATTTTCTTATTCCGATCTTCATAGACTTCTATATCCTTCTTCCTTTCACTGATTTACTCACCTAATTCACATTATATGTTGTCAAAACGAAAACATGCTTATTTTTCGGGACAAACTTTATTTTGTATGGAATGGATTGCCTAAAATCCACAAAAAAATAGTGCTGCACCGCGAATTCATTCGCTTTGTGCAACACTATTTTTAATTATTTTGCATAATCTGTAGCTCTGCTCTCTCGGATTACATTTATCTTAATCTGTCCTGGATATTCTAATTCAGCCTCTATCTGCTTTGAAATATCTCTCGCTAACAACACCATCTCTGCATCATTAACTCGCTCAGGAATAACCATGATTCGAACTTCTCTACCTGCTTGAATTGCAAAAGACTTATCCACACCCTCAAAGGCATTTGTAATATCTTCTAGCTGTTTCAAACGGTTTGTATATGTTTCTAATGTTTCTCTTCTGGCTCCTGGTCTCGCTGCTGAAATAGTATCGGCAGCTTGTACAATGCAGGCAATTAAACTTTCCGGTTCCACATCCCCATGATGTGATTCCACCGAATTAATTACAACTGCTGACTCTTTGTACTTTTTACAAATATCTACACCAATCTGTATATGTGAACCTTCCATTTCATGGTCTATTGATTTACCAATATCATGTAACAATCCAGCTCTTTTTGCCATCCTTATGTCTATTCCAATTTCACCTGCTAATAATCCTGATAAATGTGCCACTTCTATTGAATGTTTTAAAGCATTCTGTCCATAGCTTGTCCTAAATTTCATTCTACCTAATAAGCGAACTATTTCAGGATGAATTCCATGCACGCCGACTTCTAATGTAGCCGCTTCACCCTCTTCACGCATCATAACTTCAACTTCTTTTTGTGCTTTTTCAACCATTTCTTCAATTCTTGCCGGATGAATTCTACCATCCACAATTAATTTTTCTAAGGCAATTCTTGCAACTTCTCTTCTAATTGGATCAAATCCTGATAGAATAACCGCTTCTGGAGTATCATCAATAATTAAATCCACTCCCGTTAAAGTTTCGAGTGTTCTAATATTTCTTCCCTCTCTACCAATAATTCTTCCTTTCATCTCATCGCTTGGAAGTTGAACCACCGAAATTGTTGTTTCTGCCACATGGTCTGCTGCACATTTTTGTATCGCAGTTACCACATATTCCTTCGCTTTCTTATCAGCNTCTTCTTTTGCTCTCGTCTCCAACTCTTTGTATAACTTTGCTGTGTCATGTTTTACTTCATTTTCAACTGTTTTCAAAAGATCCTCTTTTGCCTGATCGGAGGTAAGACCTGAAATACGTTCCAGCTCCTGTACTTTTGTAGCTTCTAACGTTTCTACTTCTTGTCTTTTTAGTTTTAAATCCTCTTCTTTAGCAATATATCCAGCTTCTTTTTTCTCCATTGCTTCTGATTTCTTTTCTAATGTCTCTTCTTTGGTTAAAACTCTTTTCTCGTAGCGTTGCAATTCTGCACGCCTTTCTTTATATTCCTTATCAGATTCATTTTTCACTTTCAATGCTTCTTCTTTGGCTTCAAGTAAGGCTTCTCTCTTTTTTGTCTCTGCAACCTTTAATGCCTCATCTATAATTACCCTTGCTCTTTCTTCTGTACTGCCAATTTTGGCTTCTACAAATCTCTTTCTATACATAATAGTCAGTCCACAAGACAATGGGATAAATATAATTAGCGCAACTACCACTGCAATAAATGGTATCACAGGAGCACCTCCTTATTTAGTTTTCATTGTACGAAATACAACACTTAAATTTTATACTGTTTTTATATTGATGTCAAGGTAAATGTCGCTTAATTTCCTATTTTATGACAATCAAAAAACTCCTGAATAATCGTGCGTATATCATCATATTGGAAACCTTTTCTGAATAATTGCTGATATAATTTCTGAATATCAACGCTTGTCATTTCTTCTTTTAGACTCTTTTTTTCTATGAATTTCCTAATTAATTCTATATCTTTATTATTATCTATTTCTTCATATATATCCATTATAAAACTTTTAGAAATTCCTTTTTGCATTAATTCTTGACAGATTTTTGCTTTGCTCCTTCGCCTGCTTTTATATTCAATATACATTCTGGTATAGCGATTATCGTCAATGTAACGATATGAAATTAAATAGTCAATCACTTGGTCAATGATATCCTCTGGATAGAAATTTTGTTTTAATTTATTTCGCACTTCCTGTTCCGTACGCTCTTTTGATTGTAAAAGATACAGTCCTCTTGCTTTTCCTCTTTTCAATATCACTTCTTTTAAAATTTTATCATAAATTTCTGCGGTTATGTCTTCCCCTACTCTTAGTTTATAGCGTGACAGCTCACCTTTGTATAACACAAAGGCAAGCTGTTCATCTATAAATACCTTGCTTTTACCGTTCATAAAAGCTTCAATATTCGTTATTATCATCTATTTACTCTTCCGCAGCAGAAGTTTTTCCTGCTTTTGGCTCCTTATCACTCTTTTTTTCCTGCCCTTTAGCTTGGCCATTCAATTCATAATGGCTTCTCACTTTCATCTCCACTTCTTTCATCGTCTCTGGGTTTTCTTTTAGATAGGTCTTCGCATTCTCTCTTCCTTGTCCAATCTTAGCGTCATTATAAGCATACCATGCTCCACTTTTATTCACGATATTCGTGTTGACCGCCAAATCAAGAATGTCACCCTCTCTAGAAATCCCCTGTCCAAACATAATATCAAATTCCGCTTCTTTAAACGGAGGTGCAATCTTATTCTTTACGACCTTTACTCTTACTCTATTACCAACCATTTCGCCGCCTTGTTTTAATGTTTCGGTTCTTCTAACATCTAAACGAATAGAAGCATAAAACTTTAAAGCTCTACCACCAGTTGTTGTCTCAGGACTTCCGAACATAACTCCAATCTTCTCACGCAACTGATTAATAAAGATAACGATACAGTTTGATTTGTTAATAACTGCTGTTAATTTTCTAAGAGCTTGAGACATAAGTCTTGCCTGCAATCCCATATGACTATCGCCCATCTCGCCATCAATTTCCGCCTTTGGAACAAGAGCCGCAACCGAATCCACAATTACGATATCCAATGCACCGGAACGTACCATAGTTTCGGCAATTTCTAATGCTTGTTCCCCATTATCTGGTTGTGAAATATATAGATTATCTATATCCACTCCTATTCTCTTTGCATAGGCTGGATCAAGTGCGTGTTCTGCGTCAATAAAACCAGCAATACCGCCTATCCTTTGTACCTCTGCTACCATATGTAATGCTACCGTAGTTTTACCGCTGGATTCCGGACCGTATACTTCTACAATACGTCCTTTGGGTATTCCGCCTAAACCTAAGGCTAAGTCTAAGCTCAAGGAGCCTGTGGGAATCGTTTCAACATTCATGTTCACGCCAGATTCTCCAAGTTTCATAACTGAACCGCGTCCGAATTGTCTTTCTATTTGTGAAAGTGCTGCTTCCAGTGCTTTTGATTTATCTTCTTTACTCATTTTGCTTTCTCCTTTTGCGAACCTATGTTCGTTTTCTCTATAATCATCTTATTATACTTATTTCTAAAAGTCAACTATATTTTTCTATTGTTTTTAGATTTTATTTTTATTCATATGATATGTTGTTATTTTTTTTCATTTTACTACCTTTAAACATTGTTGTCAATCTTATTTTTTTATTCTTTAATATCAAAAAAGAGACCATATATGGCCTCTTTTATTGTCATTTAAGATAGTCTAGTTTTGAAATCTTCATAACCGAATTCTCGAATAAGTTCCAGTTCACCATCTGTTTTACATCTTATAATAGATGGTAAATTTATCCCGTTAAAGGTATTATTTTTCACCATGGAATAGATTGCCATGTCGCAAAATACCACTTTACTTCCAATTTGCAATGGTGTGTCAAAGGAATAATCACCAATAATATCACCTGCTAGACAAGTTGGCCCGCCAAAACGATAAGTATATGCTTTTTCATTTGCAACTCCTGCACCAATTACCTCCGGACGATAGGGCATTTCCAATACATCAGGCATATGACACGCTGCTGAAGTATCTAAAATAGCGATTTGCATATTATTTTCAACAATTTCTTGCACCTGTGCCACTAAAAAACCTGCATTTAAAGCGATTGCTTCACCCGGCTCTAAATATACCTGCACTTTGTATTTTTCTTTTATTTGATTGATACATTGAATCAGTTTTTCTAAGTCATAACCCTCTTTTGTAATATGATGTCCACCGCCAAAATTAATCCATTTCATTTTGTAAAAATACTTTCCAAACGCTGCTTCCGCTTTTTCCAATGTTCGCTCTAAGGTATCCGCTCCCTGCTCACACATGGTATGAAAATGTAACCCCTCTATGCCCTCTAATTCATCTTCTGAAAAATTGGCTAAAGTAGTGCCAAGCCTTGAATTTTGAAAACAAGGATTATAAATATCGGTCTCTATTTCAGAATATTCTGGATTAATTCTAATGCCACAACTCACTTTCCCGCCACACTCCTGCACCTTTTTTCGGTGCTTTTTCCACTGCGAAAAAGAGTTAAACACAATATGATTGCAATATTTCAGAATTTCATCCATTTCCTTTTCTTTAAAACTAGGTGCAAAGATATGCGTTTCCTTTCCCATTTCCTCCGCTCCTAAACGTGCTTCAAAAAGAGAGCTGGCCGTCGTTCCGCTTAAATATTTGCCGATTAACGGATAAAACGCAAACCCTGAAAAGGCTTTTTGAGCTAAAAGTATTTTACAATCGGTTCTATCCATTACACTTTTTAGTATTTCCAGATTTTTTATAAGCAAATCTTCATGCACAATATATGCTGGTGTATCAATCTGATTTATGTTCATTGTATTAAACCTTTCTTTCTAATCTACTAATACTGGATTAAAATCCTCTTCCCAAGGAAGCCCCCATTTATTTAACGCCTCCATAAATGGATCGGGATCAAATTCTTCCACGTTATAGACACCGGGCTTTTGCCAGCTTCCGTTCATCACTAACATTGCCCCGATCATCGCCGGCACACCTGTTGTATAGGAAATCGCCTGTGAACCCACTTCTTGATAGCATTCTTGATGGTCACAAATATTATATACATAATATGTTTTTTCTTTTCCGTCTTTAATACCTCTAAAAATACAACCGATATTAGTTTTTCCAACGGTTCTTGGTCCTAAAGATGCTGGGTCGGGCAATACTGCCTTTAAAAACTGTAGCGGCACTATTTGCTGTCCTTCAAATTCAATCGGCTCTATTCCCGTCATTCCTACATTTTGCAATACTTCAAGATGCTTGATGTAGCTTTCGCCAAATGTCATAAAGAAACGAATTCTTTTTATCCCTTTTATGTTAATTCCTAAAGACTCTAATTCTTCATGATGAAGTAAGTACATATCTTTTTCACCTACACCTTTAAAGTTGTAGGTTCTTTTTATTTCCATCGGTTCTGTTTCTACCCATTCTCCATTTTCCCAATAGCTTCCATTGGCGGTCACCTCTCGAATGTTGATTTCTGGATTGAAGTTTGTTGCAAATGGATATCCATGATCTCCGCCATTACAATCTAAAATATCAATTTCATGTATTTCATCAAAATAATGCTTTGCCGCATATGCGGAAAACACCCCTGTTACCCCTGGGTCAAATCCAGAACCTAAAAGCGCAGTTATTCCTGCTTTTTCAAATCTTTCTCGATAATCCCACTGCCATTTATATTCAAATTTGGCGGTATCCAATGGTTCATAGTTGGCGGTGTCCATATAATGCGTCTTCGTTTCTAAACAAGCATCCATAATTGTCAAATCCTGATATGGTAATGCCACATTGATGACAATATCTGGCTTGTAATCATTAATCAAGGCCACTAATTCCGGAACAATGTCAGCGTCCACCTGTGCGGTTATCACCTTTGTAATTCCGCCATATTTTTGATCCACTTCAGCTTTGATTTTATCACATTTTTCCTTTGTTCTGCTCGCAATACAAATTTCTTGAAATACTTCATGATTTTGACAACATTTATGAATTACCACTCCAGCAACTCCACCTGCTCCTATGATTAATGCTCTTCCCATAATTATTTACCTCCTAGATATAATAATATTTCTCTTGTTATTTTACATGCTAATGCTGTAGACGCACCCGACTGATCGTATATTGGTGCTAATTCATTCATATCCAATGCCACTACATTTAATTTCATCACTTTTTTTATCGCTTCTAATAATTCTAAAAACGTCACCCCACCAGCTTCCGGAGTCCCTGTACCGGAAAATACTGACGGATCTAATACATCCAAATCTAAAGTGAAGTACACCGGTTTTCCTTTTAACCTCTCCACTGTTTCCGCTAAGGTGTCAAAGTTAAATTTACAAATTGAAACATGCTCTTTTGCCCAATGAAATTCTTCTCTTTCACCGCTTCTAATTCCAAACTGAAAAATACGACCATCACCTATTAAGTCGTAACATCTACGAATTACTGTTGCATGAGAAAAAGTCGTACCCAAATACTCTTCGCGCAAATCAGTATGTGCATCAAAATGAATAATATGCACATCCGGATACTTCTCTACCACACTGCGAAATGCTCCAAGGGTCACAAGATGTTCCCCGCCAATCATAAAGGGAAGCTTCCCATCCTCCAAAAGCTGTGCTGTATATTCTTGTATCTGCTGCAATGCTCTATCCGGACTGCCAAAAGGAAGTTCCAAATCGCCGCCATCAAAAATATTATAATCGGTCAAATCTCTATCTTGATATGGACTATATGTTTCTAGTCCAAAACTTTCATTTCTAATTGCACTGCTTGCAAATCTAGTCCCTGGACGATAAGAAGTTGTACTATCAAAAGGAGCGCCAAATATCACAATTTGACTCTCTTCATATTCTTTCTCACAGCCAATAAAAGTATGTATATTTTTATCCATTAGTTCCTAATAGCTCCTTTACATAGGTTGGAAGATAAAAACTTCCTTTGTGTAAATCTGTATTATAATATCTCGTCTTAATACCTAATTTGTTCCACTGCTCTTCTTTTAAATCCTTTAAGGGATCATACTTCTTGGACGCAAACCCAAACAACCAGTGACCTGATGGGTAAGATGGAATATGACACTGATATACCGTCGCAAAAGGAAAAACTGCCTTAATTTGTCGATGAGCCTTTTGCACACTTCTCGCATGTCCCAAATAATATGGACTTTCATGTTGGTTAATTAAAATTCCGGTTTCTTTCATCGCTTTATAACAGCTTCCATAAAATTCTCTGGTAAAATATCCCTCTGCCGGACCATAAGGGTCAGCACAATCTACGATAATTAAATCGTATTCGTCATTCTTACTCCTGACAAAACGAAGACCCTCCTCAAAATGCATATGCACTCTTTTATCATGTAAACCACAAGAGGTTTCCTTAAAATGTTCCATGCAAATATCCGCTATAGCCCTATCAACTTCTACCATATCAATCGACTCTATTGTGTCATATTTTACTAATTCTCGTATGGTTCCGCCATCACCTGCACCAATTACAAGAACATTCTTTACTGACGGATGAACTGCCATCGAAACATGGGTTATCATTTCATGATAAATAAATTCATCTTTTTGTGTAATCATTAATTCACCATCTAATACGAGTACTTTCCCAAATTCATATGTTTTCAATATATCAATTCTTTGAAATTCACTTTCATGGCTCACTAACTGCTCTTCCACTTTCATGGAAAAACGTACATTTCTTGTATGTTGATCGGTATACCACAATTCCATTTTTAGCCCTCCTAGTCGGATTTTACAATATTTATATATTCCACGTTCATATCCTGCGTGCCTGTTAGAAAACAGCCTTTTTCTTTCGCATATTCGATATATCCAATAATATCCTTTGTTATCATTTCGCCCGGAGCCAATATTGGTATTCCTGGGGGATAACACATTACAAATTCACCGCATAACTTCCCTGTACTCTCCACTATTTTTACCGATGTCTTTTCACTGTAAAAGGCTTCTTGTGGACCCATTGAAATTTTGGGATTTATATATTCATGGTCAAAAAGACCTGCTTTGTCCTTACTGTAAATTCTTTTGATTTCAGCAAGTGCCGATATCAAACGCTCAATTTCTAAATTACGATCACCGGCTGAAATTATCGCTAAGATATTACCAATATCTCCAAATTCTATTTGGATACCATAATCATCCCGCAGCAAATCATATACTTCAATCCCAGCGAGTCCTATATCTCTTGTGTGGATTGACAATTTTGTTGTATCAAATGCATAGACAGAATCGCCGTTTATTAACTCTTCTCCAAAGGCGTAATACCCCCCCAGTTTATTTATCTCTTCTCGCGCATAGGCTGAAAACTGCATCGTTTTAGCAAATGAATTTCTACCGTGCAAACTCAAATTTTTCCTCGCAATATCCAGCGAGGATAATAACAGATAAGAACCGCTCGTTGTTTGAGTCAAATTGATTACCTGTCTTACATAATCTACATTCACTGTATTTTTTAAAAGCAACATCGAACTTTGTGTTAATGAACCACCCGTTTTATGCATACTTATTGCTGACATATCAGCACCTGCTTCCATCGCGGAAATAGGCAAATCCTCATGAAAATAAAAATGTGTGCCATGAGCCTCATCCACAAGCACATACATTCCTCTTTCATGAGCCAGTCTTACTATTTCTTTTAAATTTGAACAAATGCCATAATATGTTGGATTATTGACTAATATTGCCTTTGCATCAGGATTTTCTATAATTGCCTTTTTTACATCCTCTAATGACATTCCCAACGGAATTCCTAATTCCTTTTCAATTCCTGGATTAATATATACCGGAACTGCACCTGACACAACCAAAGCATTTATCGCACTTCTATGCACATTTCTAGGCATAATAATTTTATCATTCGCTTTGCATACCGACATTATCATCGCCTGCACCGCTCCCGTTGTTCCGTTTACAACAAAAATCGCATGATCGGCTCCAAAAGCCTCGGCAGCTAATTCTTGTGCTTCTTTAATCACAGACACCGGATGGCATAAGTTATCTAAAGGTTTCATTGAGTTCACGTCTAGCTGCATACAATTTTCTCCAAGAAAATTCTTTAATTCTCGATTCCCTCTTCCCCCTTTATGTCCCGGCACATCAAAGTGTACTAATCTATTTGCTCTTTGTTCCTCCAATGCTCTATGGATTGGGGTATCATATTGGGTTAATTCTCGTACTTTCTCCAGCAACGCGTTTCACAACCTTTCCTTAATTTACTCTAAAATATAAGTCTATAGCTTTATCAGTATATAGTATTTTGTTTTATATTTCAAGTGTAATATTAAATATTTTTCTTAGTATTAGTGTTACTTTTGGGCAAAAAACACCATTTTTTCTTTATCTGATGTTTTATACATTGCCCCATATGTTACACGTCATTGAAATATAAGTTTTTTTATAGATACTTCTTCGTCTATCCACTGATATATATTTTCAATTTCCGCAGTGTAGTCTTTGGTTATTTCAAAATAGTTAATCTCAGATTCTTCGCACATCCTTTTGAATCGACTATGCTCATCAACGAAATGTGTCATTGCTCTTTCTTCATTTCCCTTTTCTTCTATCGCAGATGCATGTCTTATGATTGTAGATAAAAAATTATTCTCAATATATGCTTTTGAAAATCCAATAAAAACAGGTATAATATGTTCCATATATTCATGTTCAAATTCTTTAATTCTATTGGGAAATATGTAACACCCCTCAATAATGATATTTTGCTTATTCTCGATATTTGTCATGACTATACCTTTAATTATCGGCCACAAAATTTGTTCTATTTTCTCGTTACCGTCTTCTGGAGTAAAACCACACTTTTCATTAGCTCTGTATAGTCCCATTTTCAACCAGTCAAGTGATAAATAAGGCATTTTATATAATTCAAGTAATTTTTGTGACATTAATGTTTTCCCAGTATTACTTGCCGCTCCAATCAATATAACCATCTTTGCTCCCTTTCTCTCTCCCATTCTAATGAACTATTTTAAGTGCTCTCACTGCTTAATTGTCACTCGTAGTTCCTTGCCGAAAATATGTAATGCGGCATATCTATCCCATAATAGTGCCTTATATATGTCCCGCGAATGCTCATTGCGTTTCGTTTTGCAACATTTTGTGAAGCAATATTGTCTTCTCGAATAAGTGAAAAAACTTCATCTGCCTTTAATGTATGAAACGCATATTCACGACAAGCAATCGCTGCTTCTGTCGCATAGCCTTTGTGCCAATACTTTTTCTGAAATATATATCCTATTTCAAGAACTTCCCTGCCATCACACGGCTGCATGGACAAGCCACATTGCCCAATTAACTCTCCGCTTTCTTTGAGAATTACTGCCCAAACACCAAATCCATTGTTTTTATATCTTTGAAGCTGCGTTTCAATCCCTTGCCATACTTCTTCATCACTAAATGCGTGTTCCCAAGCACGCATGACTTCAGAATCCTGTAAATACTTGCACATCACGGGAAAGTCCGCCTTGGTTATTTTTCGTAAAGATAATCTTTCGGTTTCTAATATCATGCTATATCCTCCTTGCATACTCCTTTAATAATCTTGTATTTTTTCTATTT
>JGI994J12354_10000013_pt1 | contig 159760 bp, 138 predicted proteins | sample IntmicLarv3ML3BL_FD_12354 | JGI IMG/M metagenome (IMG submission 12354) | reverse complement strand
AAAAACCCCCCCCCCCCCAGTAGAAATTGCATTTTGCATCCTTCTTCTGAGGATGCTTCATTTACCTAATTATTAACTTTTGCCCTAACAACAATAACCCTCTTTTCCGAATACCCCCTGGCCAAATTCTTTTCACAAGATATCAATGTTACACGATTATTCAGATTAGGCAAAAGCCTTTCACTCTCTGAACGCAATGCTCTCTCAACACTCTCAACCTCATAAGAATATTTTTCATCATTTTGCAAGATATAGAATGTATCTCCCACTCCTACCTCCTCCAAGCGATTAAAACTATGTCCATACGTCTCAGAACTGTGCCCATATATAACATAATTCTCGTTCAAAGTACTAGTTAGGTCTGCTGTAACAAAATAGTATTTATCAAGATTATAATCATTATCACTTAGCTGATTGCCTTTTATAATTGCTTTTTTCAAGTTGATTTTATCTATAACTAAAATACAATCAATATTACCACGAAATGTATAGTTATTAATATCGCTATGATGATAATCCACCAGAGGTTCTTCTGATACTGGCACTCCATCATCTTCATTATCAAGGTAATCTTCTATTAAATAATCTTCATATTGATTCCTTTCCTCTGCCTCCAGCATAGGTTCCTTATATATCCAGTATCCTACTATGAGTACGATTATTAATCCCAACAAAAAGAAAATTATAGGTAATACTTTTTTCATATACCCTCCTATTTAAAACGGTGCAAAGGCTTTCGCCCTCACACCTGATTTATGCTTATTTATGATTTCTTAAAGAATTTCTTTTTATAGATGAACAAGCCACCTCCTAACACTACTACTCCAGCAGAAACAAAAATAATCGCCTTCATCAATGTTCCATCTTCGAACCCAAGCTTTGGAATACCTGGTTTCGGTGTATCTGGAATTTTATTATTTCTACAGGTAATTGTGATGTTCTGTCCCTTGACAGAAAATTCTATCTTCATATCTAATTTTTGATATCCCTCTGGTGCTTTTAATTCTCGGAAGTAATACTCTCCATATCCCAAATCCGTAATATTAATCTCGCCATTAGAATCAGTTTCATATACTCCTATGCTATCACCGTCTTTCGTGAATAATTCAAACTCCGCTCCAGATAGACGTTTTTCTTCATTATTAGCATCTACCTTTATTAGGCTAACTCTTGCTTTTACCAATTTATTGAGTGCCGGATTTTCCTTGTTTACATCAAGCACTGTCAAAGGCTCGTTACCCAGAGTCAATTCAAATGCTCGAATTGTATCATCAAGAATGTAGCCCTCCAATGTCTGTAGCTCTTTGTAATAATAATGTCCAAAAACTAATGCATCTTTTAAAGTTGCTTTTCCCTCTTTGTTCGTCTTGATAACACCGACTAGGTTATCTTTGGATAGTAGCGTTTCTCCTTTGTAATTTTCTAATTCTTCATTTGTATAGATCCCAAAGTACACACCCTCTAAAGGTTTCGTCTGATATGCATATGTTTCGCCATCTGGTGCTAGCATTTCCCCTACTTTAAAAACATTAATCTCTGTGTCTACTGCTTCATTTTCAATATCAAGACTAATATCAATCACCTTATTGTCTTTGTCCTTTTCTATCGTGACTTCATATTCCGTATCGTTCATGGCTAACCCTGCTGGTGTTTTCGTTTCTTTTAACATATAATCACCCAATGGTAATTCTTTTGAAGTAGCTACTCCCTCAATAGTTGTAGTAATCACATCCACTTCTTCACCGTCTGCGTCATAAATTGTAAATTCTACTCCTGGTAGTGGCAATTTTTCATACTCTAAACGATTAATTTTGCCAAAGTCCGAATCATATGTAGTAATTCCACTTAGCATATCTCCTACTTTTTCAACCGAGATTGTTCCTTTTTTCTCATACTCGTCTACCATTATCACCTTTTGAATTTCACCTGTTTCCAACACAGTAAATCTTATATCTTCAGCAAGTTCATACCCCTCTGGTGCTAACTTTTCGATAAGAACATAATCTCCTGGTGCGAGGCGGTTGATTCTATGTGGTGTACCATTTGAAATCCACGAATCAATTTCATTTCCGTCAGAATCCCGAAGTATCATTTCAGCACCAACAATTTCTTCACCACCAATATCAACTTTGCTTATTTCAATTTTGGTGAAATCATTATCAACTTCAGCAGTAACTTCTAAAACTTCCGTATCTTGCCCTGCATACTGTAATTCAAATTCTACAATCTCATCACTTAGAATATATCCTGGTGCCGCTTCCATTTCCTTAGCATAAAAATTTGCAAGTGGCATATCTTTTTTAAATGAAACAAGACCGTTTTCGTCCGATACAGCTACTTCAATAAGCGTATCCTTTGGAATAATAACATCACCATCCACCGAAGAAATATCTTCTGCTGCATAAAGTCCAAACGTTGCTCCTGCCACTGCTTCTTTTGTTTCGGCATCTAACTTAGTGATACGAATCGAAACTTTCTGCCTTTCATTTAGATATTTACTGTCATGATACACTATCTCTATTTCATCTGCAGCGTGCTCTAATGTAAACTCTTGAACCTCTTTATTAAGTACAAAACCATTACTAGCCATAATTTCTGTAATCTTATATTTTCCAAGTGGCAGATTTTCTAAATCTGCTTTACCATCTTTGTCGGTTTTAATATTTGCAACCAATTCATCTTTTTTATATAGAATAATTCTATTGCCACTATCATCACGTTGATGATCTGGTGAATAAATATTTTCTGCTGCATGAATGGCAAATTCAGCTCCCTCTATCACTCGTTCTTCATAAATAAAGTTAGAATCATCTTCTCTCTCAGCAAAAGTCAAAAATTCACCAAAACGTTGTAATAAACTCTTTTCTTCTCCTGCATATCCAACTAACTTCTCACCTGATTTTTGTAAACGAAGCGTTCCCGTTTGGGGTTTGTTCTCATACTTCGACGTAATAATAACGGCACCTGTTTCTCCTACCACCTCATATGCTACATTAGAATCTATGGTAATCTCAATAGGATCACTTTTTGTATATCCATCTGGAGCTTTTACTTCCTCTATCCGATAGCGTCCCGTTTTGAGCCTTTCTGGTGTTATAAGATAGCCTGATTCAGACGTTGTAAACTCCGTATGTCCTATTAAAGTCGGATAATGCGTATATTGTATTACATATTCTTCTTTATTCAGATCATATATCTTAAATGTAGCTCCTACATGTAATACTGGCAACTTGCTATTAGCATCCATTTTATATATTTTTAACAATGCCTCAAACTCGTGATCAATAAAAACTCTCCATTGTTGTGGTTCTCGCTTATCTTCTGTAATGTAAACAATAAACGGATCAATAGGAGCATAATTATCGGGTACAGTTGACTCAATGACAACATATTTTCCATATGCTAACTCTCTACTTACAGCATATCCTTTGGAATCTGTAAAAAATTCGGGCATTGGAACCCCATTACTATCTTCCGAATAATCAAGTGCTGTTTGTTCTCTCGAAAAATCGTAATCTCTAAAGATTTCTGGTGCATAATTTCCATTCGCATCTGGTTTAATCGCTCCATCTTTTACACCTTGCAAAGAACTGATAAGATATACTTTGAACCCTGCATTCTCTAGTAGGTCTCCTTCCGTTTGCTTATCAGCTGCTCCTACCTTGATTAATTGGAATGGTTGTTTTTTTATGGTTTCAATTACGGTTACATCACGATGCACGATTTTTACATCCTGTCCCTCATAGGCCGCATCCACGGGATATTCTGTTGGATCTAATAAATATCCTTCGGAGGGCTGTAATTCCTTAACATAATACTTCCCTAGATATAAATTAGTGAAATCTAAGTTACCTCTTGTATCAATCATTCCTCTTGCAACTAGATCGCCCTTTTTGTAAACTGCACCATCCTTTTTATTTGGATGTTGTATATCTTCTGCTGCAAACAGACCGTACTCCGCTCCCACCAGTGTTGCATCGCCTTGTGCTAAAAATTTCCGTGTTTCTTTGTCAATTTTGCTAATATGTATTTCTGCTCGGACTTCTTCATTTTTAAATTCATATGAAAATATATATTCATATGTTTTGTCATCTTTATACGAATACAGGAACTCAAACATTTCATCTGATTTATAATATTTCTCTGGTGCCTGTACTTCACGAATATAGTATGGGTAGTTAATCGGAATATCTGCTGTAAATGTTGTAATTCCATCTACATTACTTGAAGCAGTTTCAATCAATGTATCTTTTTCAAGGATAACTTTGCCATCAACTTGAATATTGGCTCCTGCATATAATCCATACCTAGCACCCTCAAGAGTCATATTATCATTTTTCGATTTTTTAACTGTCCTTACGCTTATTTCTGGCCGCTTATTATTATAATCAACCGTCCTTTCAGATAAAGCAACGTCTTGCCCTGCATATTCTAAGGTGACCGTTTTTGTCGTCTCAGTTATTTCTCTCCCAATCGTTAGATCTTGAGGGGCTTTCGTTTCTACTATTCGATATCTCCCCAAATATAAGTCTTTTGATATAGCATTGCCGTCGGCTTGCGTAGTTAAGGTTTCAATCAATGCGTCCTTTCTGTGAATCACAGTCTTTTTATCTTGACTAATAATATCTTCTGCCGCAAAAATAGAATATGTAGCTCCTTCAAAATTAGCATTGTTGTATGAAAAGACCATAGGATCACCCTCTTTGACTCCCTCTAGCTTTTCTCCCGTTTTATGTATTCTCATTCTGCCTTTTTGTTCTAAGTTCGTAATAGTAACATCTGTATTTCCACCTGCTACCAACGTGATGTTGTATGCCGTTAAATTCAGTCTGTATCCTACTGGTGCTGTAATTTCTTTAACATATACAACATCTTGAGTTTTTGGGATTTCAACTATACTGCCGCCATTCGCATTCGTTGCCGGCATCCGAACAATGAGGTTTGTACACGCTCGGTCCGAATATACTCCGAATATTGCACCACTTAAATTTACATTTGTATTGTGGTCTACTTTTTTAAGTGAAATTTTAGCAATATCTAACCACCTGACTGCAAAATTCACACTCCCCTCTGTATCTACGATAAAATCTCCATAACCAATATCTTGTGAGGAACCTCCCGTTTTTAGCACTAATGTTTTCCACTGAGCACCTAACTGCCCTTTGAGTACCCCTGTTCTCCATTCTCCAGTTACGGTTTTAGGTGCCGTAAAATAAAATCTACCTCCTCCGTAAATTCTTATAGTACCTCCTGTTTGTGTATTTCCACTTGTTGCATTGTGATACGTCACATTTGCAGGTACATTTAGTGAAATATAATTCCGATGATCGCCATTCAGTTGGAAAGTTTTTGTTTTTTGAACATCTCCCTCCAAATATGCCGTCTCATATTCGCTATTTAAACTCAGTTCAGCTAATGGGGGATTTTCCTGCCCGAATAATAAATTAATATAAGCAATGACCCCATATGTTTCTAGCGCACTCCTTGAACAACCATAAAACCCAGCCTCACCGATATAAGCATAACTTGCTGCTAGATGTGTATATATATACCGTGTATCGTCATTAAGATTTGGTAATGCAGTTCTCGTTAAATCTCCTGGTCCTCCATAGCCATAGTATAAAACTTTTTGCAAATTTATATTTGTATTTAAGACATCCGCTACATAGTCTGCATTAGCTGGACTACTTTTAGGAGATTCTAAGCAGTATGCTATTTTTCCATTTACGTAAAAATAGTTAGTTGAGTAATTTCCTATATGTGATGGATATTGTAAACGTGCGCCCTGTACCAAGGTTACCGTTTGACTTTGCCTAGCAGACATAAGTGTAGGAACAACGGATACAAACAAATTCTCATCCATATCTTCCAGTGCAACTATTTCGTTGTTGCTCTCTATTTCTTGCCTCTCGGATTCTCCATCTGAATCGTCTGACTCTGTATTTTGTTCTGATTCATTATCTACTTGAGAGTGAAATTCTAAAGTTGTTTCTACTTCCTTGTTTTTAACAATAATATATCTACTAACTTGATATGCCAGTCCCTCATCTCTGATTGGAACCACCTCATATACTGCCTGGTATGTGTCCTCTCTATTCATTGTAAATGTTTCAAGCTTTTCATTTACTGCATTTTTAAATTCCACTTTAACTTTATCGTCTGAAAAGGTTAAGTCCCTATAATCTTTTGAAATATCGAATTCTTGATGTGTGAAAATCGTAATATCTTCTGCCGTTACAATTTCATCTTCATTTAAGCGCTCCTCTATTTCTAACAAATGTGGAAGCATTGATGCATCCTCATTGTATAAAACTTCACCTTCTATTATTTGCTCTTGCATATCCATAATAGGGGCAATCGCAATTTCTGGTTTTTCCGTTTCTATTTCCGCTGCTGATGCTGTGATCCCACTAAATATTGTCGTACAGCAAATTACAAGTGCTAATACACCTGATATAACCTGTTGTTTTTTCAACATATCTTCCCTCCTTGTTTATCTGCTACAGCAAGGATAGAATCTATCGTGACTACCTAACTAACTTTTTCAGTGCGAAAATGTTGTTTCTTCCCCCTTTCATGTATGCGAAACCTAAAAAAAGCCAAAGTTCGACCACTCCTTGCTTACCTATTTCTAGGAATTTTTCAAAAAGTACTCCGCACTCTAGCTTAGCAACAAAAAAATATAATTCTTATTATATAGTCTTTTATCCTTAGTTTCAATAAGGCACTGTGTATACTTTGTTATATTTAAGTATAGAAATATAAGTATTTTATACCCTCAATACATTATGGTACATTTTATCCTCTTTTGTTCGTTGAGCTTTGATAATTTCTTTGTTAATTTAGTATTACAAATGATAAAAATGGAGGCTCTTAAATGGCAAAAGAATTATTTGTTCCCGCTTGTTACAAATACATACAAAAGAAAGATGGAACGCAAGATACACAACGTATATTTAGTGTTACAAAGTCTGCATATCTTACAAAATACCCCGAACAAACATTGGATGATGATAGACTTTTTGATTTCTTATATACTAATAATATATTATCTAGTAAAATAGCACGAGAAGATATTGACACTGACCATGTAGAACTATGTTTTACGATTATTTCACAATACAATTGTAACTCTACATGCCAACTCTGTGCCTATTCGCCTTTGTATAAAAATCAGTTTGAAATGCAAGAGTCTACTTTAATAGGATATGCTATCAATAATTGGCAAAACCTACAAAACCTAATACACTCAGGTGTTACTTGTCGATGCTTCCGCGCTGTAATTCCTGTTTCCTCTAAATCAACGGTACCCGTAGTTCCATTAAATCGCTTGGCCTATGAATACTTAGAAAAAATTCCAAAGTCGCAGACAGATATGACATCTATCACTACTAAAATAATTACAATGGTGAAAAATAATAATAAGAATAAGCTTTCTGATGAGGATTTAAAAATTGCACAGAAATATTTAGATAATTTATGCAATGGAAATTATCAACATTGGAATACCGAAAAAATAGCACACATTCTTAAAGATTGTTTTCAATTATCTTATTGTGAAAAGAATAATACCTTGCCCGAAAAAACTTCTATTACTACAAAAGATACATCTATTCAAACAGTACAACCTTTAGCTGGACTTCTAACAAACAAACCTGCTATAGCACCCAGTATCAGAAACACACCACAAGAAACTCTTAGCAAGAAACTTTCACCACCAAATAAGGTTGTTAATTCTCAACGGCAAAGTAAAGCTGCTACTCCTAGTTTATCTTCCACTACAAACTCACAAGAATCAGATTTATCTTGCAATTCCTTTCCACCCAACGAAGCAAATTTTACTGCACTAACTCACAAAAATATCAAGGCTAACTATAACCAAAAAGCAAGCACGAATAAAAAAATAATTACACAAACACCCCTAGAGCGAAAACCTTTCTTGTGGTCTATGCTACCTAATACATTTCAAGAATATGCTTGTATTAATTTAGATAATGCCGATACATTACAAATGGAATTATTTTTAGAACATCTACTAATGACTCCGCTGTTGCCAGTAGAAATGGTTAGTAATGTAAAAGAGGATTGGATTCTTTTATATGCGAAAGAACATCTGTATTGTTATTCAAAAAATAATTTGACAATTTTAGATACTATTCTACCTTACATTAGCAAAAGTCGCTTCCGAAAGTTGATATGTTATGAACCCTATCAGCTATACTCCTATTTTCACAATCAAGGGGTATATGAGTTGCATATATTTAGCATCCGGCTCGCCATGGATTTTGTGATTGCAGAACAATATTGGCATGTTACTCCTGATATTTCTCTATCTCAAGTTCAGAACTTTGAAAATATAAGTCAAGCTCCTAATATTACGACTTATATTAAAAACTATCCAATACTATACCAAAAATTATCACAAAGACTTGAGCAGCTAGACTCCTTAATACAAAACCTTTACTCTGAGAAAAGATATATCGCAAAATTACTAGGGTATTCATACAATAAAAGCACATATTGCGTATCGGATTTACCCCTATTTGCAAGCGAAACTTTAGATACATATGTGTACACTTATACCTTAGATAACACAATGGTTCCTCCCTATCTTGCTATTCGTTTTCAAATTAGTTGGAAATCAGAGACTTATTTTCCTATCAAGAAGCTATTGATTCAAATGGTAAAGAACAAAGTGCTGGAGCGTCATGATATTGGATTGCTTTCTTTCAATAACACCGAGATAATATTTGCCGTTTCTGATAATGAATACAATTATATTTGTAGTCTAACTAACGACTTGGCAAACTATTTTGCTGAACAAGAGAATAAAATACCTGTAACTATTGACGAATGTGTACTAGGTGGAAAAAAATAAATTATATAAAGATTTATGTGTTTTCTACCAAATATCTATTATTTATGTTATACGTATGTTCATACTATAACATATGGATTAATATTTTTCATAAATCCGTTGCATTTTAGTGCCTCATCATTTATAATACAAATAAAGACAGGTGAGTCTCCACCTTAAGAGAGAACTTGAAAAAGCGGTGAGTTCCCACCACAAAGAGGAAACCTAAAAAAGCGGTGAGTCTCCACCATATAAGCGAGAACCTAAAAAAGGGACGATATTTCGTCCTTTTTTATATAGAGGAGAACCTATGAGATTTTATAACATAACCAATCAATACATTTCCCACCTAAAAGCATTTGATAACAAAATCCCTGATAACAAAAATGAAAAACGTCCATACACTGGAATTGTTTTAGAAATCGAAGATATCAAATATTTTGCTCCATTTACCTCACCTAAACCCAAACATCAAACTATGCAAAATAGCAAAGATTTCCGAAAAATTAATGGTGGCTTATATGGAGCCATCAACTTCAATAACATGATTCCAGTTGCAGACTCAGCACTCATCCAAATTGATATACCAAATATACGGAATAAAAAATATCAACGTTTATTGCAAAATCAATATTCTGCTATTCGTTCTGATAAAGAGCAAATCAAGTCAGTTGCTCTTAATCTACGCACTCTGATATTTACTGATGATAGGCACTTATCTCCTTTTGATTTAAAAGTAAAGCAACGTTGCTGTAATCTTCCTATACTGGAGAAAGCTGCTAGAAACTATCAATAGAAAAAGGATAGCAAATTCGATGAATTGGTATATTCTGGATAAAAATTATTCAAATCAATATACATTCTGCCTACCATAAATCCGATGATACAAAACCTCTGATTAGCCCCCTTCTCGTAGCCTCTTGATCTTTCTCTATAATATTTTGCTTGTTACTTACTGTCACTTCCCATTTATAGTCATCAATTAGATATTCATAAATTTTATCTTTTCCTGCTGCAACTACAATTTCCCCTCTGCTTTTTAATAACATAGATAATCTTTGCAATATAAAATCTCTATATGCATGGTAGCATTGTTCATCAAAATGCTTTAACGAGTATAGCGCTTTTATATCACCATCTACTGTCATTTCTATCATAAATTTTTTATCAGGCATATCCTCAATGGAGTCAGCCAATTTTTGCAATGCATAGATATGTTCTGGTGTTTCATGATCAATTATATAATTTAGTAATTTGACTTGTCTTATTATTTCTAAGTTTTGAATTATTTTAATAATTTGAAATTGCTTTAATTCCTCACTTGGAAAATTCCAAATATATGGTTCAATCTTCGCCCAAAAATCCATAATTGCATAATAAATTGCTTGAGGCTTTTCTGCGTTATTTTCCTCGAAAAACACTTCTAAATATCTTTCCTCATTTGAATCCAAACTTTGAGTTGCTAAAAATGTGCTATTTGTTGCTGATATGGCACCTATGATACTATCATGCTTTTGCTCATCCCCTAACACACTATGAAATATTTTTACGAAATCCATTACAAGATACCTCCATTCTCACATATTCTCTTGCTCTTAATCATATCATTATTCTTCAAAAACGAATAGAGGATAAATATTATCATTCTGTGAATATTTGGCCTATAATTTATATCCTTAACATGCTAAAATCTTTTAAAAACACCAATCTATCTCATCTGTATATTCTTGCTAGCTTTTTCATGCTGACTATTTCTTTCGTCATGAGCATAAGAAACCTCCTCCATCCCTCTATTTACCAAGCTTTTTAAAAATTCCAAAAGCAAAACATAATCCCTTTTCTCTATACGTATTTTCTCTCAAATAGATTTTCAAACATAAATGAGTGCCCTACTAACCACTGACACTCATTTTCTGCAACTCTATACACTATTCATCTATGTGCTATCCATTTGATTGTGAAGATTATTTTCTCATCAAGCTTTATGAAACTGCCCTTGCTTTTACTTTTCACTTTCGTCATATAAACAACCGTGCTCTATAATATTATTTTAAAGGATTGTTGGAGACGTCTTGTAACTAATTCCCTACTGATAATACTACTAATGACCGACTCCAGTTCTTCTTGCATATATGAATTGCTCTCAATCTTTTCAAATGCATATTCCGTATATTTTTTGTTCGCACATTTCCTCCAACCTAAATCAACTCTATTGCTTTGTTTAGAATAAAAGACAGACATATTAATATCTAACATTTGCATACTTTGTTTCTCTTGAGATAATATATTACGTTCTTTATTATTAGTTGCTTTTACTTCTATTGTGTTATCACTAGGAGGTATGTCTTCTGATATAAAGATATATATAGGCAAAGCAATATTGTTTTTGACGAGCTGTTGCATTAATTCACCAACTATCATGCTCCCTAATCCATAAACGAAAACACAATATGGCTCCTCTATATGATTTGCAAACTCTAAATATACATTCTCAGTCGTCTTTAAATCTGAAGTTTTCCAATCTGCTTGTCCTCGAATATCAATTGGTACTGTTTCGATACGCCTATGCATAGTAAACCAGGAATTATATGCTTTTAATAGTTTATCTGTATGTCCCAGACATATTAATTTTGTTGTCCCCATTAGAAGTACCTCCTTATTCAATCTGCCGCTAAATAGATCCCTTTTGTTTTATCCATATTTTACCATGTACCAGCCACAAATCTTGTACATAGATAGAAAATCCACCTCTCCATGTAATTATTTCTCTTAAATATACAAAATTAATGGTATTTTACCAACTTTTAGTTGTTAATAACCAATATATGTTTGGTTAAAATACCATGCAAATATGGTTATGATTGACTTATGAACAAGGAGACTACGAAAGAGATGAAAAAGAAAAAAATATTATTTGTTGATATTGGAGTTCGTTTGCGAAATCATCGACTCCATTTGAATATGACTCAAGAAAAAATGGCTGAAGTACTAGAGATGTCCTTAAATTATTATGGACAAATTGAACGAGGCGAAAGCTGCTTATCTATTGAAAAATTGATTCTGCTTTATCAAAAACACGCTATTGATATCTGTTATCTACTCACTGGTGATACCACCTCTGTCAATAGTACAAATGAACTATTAACAACCTGCCCGCAAAACAAACGCCTTGATTTTGAACGGCTTATTCATTATGCTCATAGGCTATCACAAAATTAATATCACAAGAGGAGAGCATTACAATGTTACGTATAGGAATATGTGATGACGATATTAAGACTACTTCTATCATAGAGGACCTACTCTATGAACTATTAGAACCTAAACAAGTAAGGTTTGATATTAGCGTCTTCTTCGATGGCGTTGATTTGGAAAAATCCATTCTTAGAGGCGAACGATATGATCTTATTTATTTGGATATCGAAATGAAAATTCATAATGGCTTAACTACCGCTAAAACCATTCGTGAACATGATTGTGAGGTGCTTATTTATTATGTCTCCAATCACGATTCCTACTTGAAACAATTATTTGAAGTACAGCCACTAGGGTTTATTGATAAGCCCATCAATCGGACACTATTTAGCAAATATTTTGGTAAAGCGTATCAGTTGATTTTATCTCGTGATAATTTTTTGGAATTTCGGTTCAATAAAATGTTTTATAAAATTCCGCTTTCGAGAGTCGTATATTTTGAAAGTAAGAAGCGTGCGATTATTGTGCATATGAATGATAACACCACTTATACCTTCTATGAAAAACTAAATACTATTGAACAAACAATAGAGGACTTTTCCATAACTTTTCTTCGAATACATCAGTCCTATTATGTAAATCAAAACTATATATTAATTAAAAAGCCAACACAGGTAATTTTGCAATCTAATCAAATTCTTCCAATTAGCGAGGAGCGGCAAAAGGAAATCAATAATAAATACGTCAAAAAATTAAGGATGGACTTATTCAATGAATAATTTTCTGCTTTTCCTAATTCTAGGAAGTATTTCTTTAATTATTTTTAAAGATTATTTCGATATTTTCTTCGAACAAAAACAATTCAAGTGGAATACCCTCTTTTGGATTGTTTGCTTAATCATAGTCTCAGCATTGGGATGTAAATTTTCACTACCACTAATAGGACTGTTCCTAAATACCGCTTTTGCTTTCCTCGTTATGTGCCTTAAATATAAGGGACGTCTGAAAAGGAAACTATTCTTAGCTTTACTTTCTACTACCCTGTGGCTCTTTGTAGAACTCCTAGTGATGTATCTTTTTAATATTTTTCGCATATCAGGGAATACTATTGATATTCAAGGCTCCATTATGTCAAAACTGATTATGCTTGTTATTGTAAAAGTTCTTGCTAAATTGATAGTGCCGCACACTTCACATGATTTACCTCTATCTTCTTTCCTGCTGCTCCTAAGCGTTCCCCTTACTAGCCTCTTTATTAATTTGACTATTTTTGAATTAACTAGCACTGGAGTTCATAATTCATTCAAGACACTTTTATCACTCTTGTCAAGCCTGTTACTTATTATCCTGAATATTATTATTTTTAGAATTTATGATAGTTTAATCACTGAACACAAAGTGAGAAAACAAAATATTCTATACGAACAACAAATATCATCGTTTAAAACTCAAATTGAACAAGCACAAGAGGAATCACTATATACCAAGCGTTTGCAACATGATTTAAATACTATCTTATTTGGGATTAGGGAACTAGCAAAAATAGAAGAATGTAATGAAATCATTGACTCTATTAATTATCTCATGAATGACAAAAAGATAGAAAGACAACAACTGAGCCACTCTGGAAATCCCATTCTTGATAATTTTTTAAACAGTAAGCTTTCTCTGAGCAATCAATACTCCATTAAATGTACTCTACAAATAACGATTCCTTTACAGCTATCTTTTGAATTAAGTGACTTATTAATTATTTTAAGCAACGGGTTAGATAATGCTATTGAAAACACTTGCAAACTCCCTGCTTCGAAACGCCAATTAGATTTTTCGCTTTTATATAAAAATTCTTGTTTACATATTGGTATCAAAAACTCTTTTAATGGAATTATCAAACATCGACAAGGCTCATATATAACCACTAAAGTGAATACAAAAAATCATGGAATGGGATTAGGCATTATCAACAAGGTCGTAGACAAGTATGATGGAGAATTACATATAGAACATGACAATAACTACTTTTATCTGATTGCTGTTTTATGTGAACCGAAATAATTACTTCTATGTCCGAAATTATTACATGGTACAATTTTCTTTGGGATTTTCTGATATTATATAAATTAAAATAGATGTGAGAAAGGAAGAACTGATGAGAAAATTACAAAAGATATTTTTTAAAGTAGGGAGATTAGAATTCTTGGCAAGTCTTGCATTATTTGTTGCAGTTTCTGCTTCTAGCAGAGCTTGTATGTATATCTTTCACCAGCCTAAAGTTCCTGATGAGTTGAAAAAGTAGATGGAAACTTTAGCAATAAAATTAGCTGACAAAATTATTAGTAGATCCCCTCACCGTAAAGAACAGCTTCCTGTTTTAACGTATGGAATTACTATCATACTTGAATCAGGTCTATACATTTTATGCGGTCTGGGTATTGCTACTTTAATGGGTATGCTAAAAGAGTTCTTGTTTTTCTTCTTGATTTTTAAAGCTCTACGTTCTTATGCTGGAGGGTTGCATCTGAAGAAATTCAAGGACTGTTTATTGTTTTCAAATTTAATGGTAATGATTGTCCTCTTTCTCAGTAAAAACTATTACCTAAACAATCATTTAGCTATTTTGCTCTGTATAGTCCTTTTAGCATATGTTTTCCTGAATGGACCAATAGAACACCCTAATGCGCCATTTAGCGACGTACAGAAGTATAAATTGAGAACTCGACTCCTTTATATTTCCTTGATTATCTTATTTCTCTCTTTTGCATTATATGCTTTAAAGATTACCAATTATTTGACGATTACCGTCTATACCTTATTAGTAGTTGTATTTGGGATGATAATTGAAAAATCACACCTTCAAAACAGGGAATGATACTTTATTAAATACATAAATTTAGGAAACAGATTGCTATGACTCACACATCATAGTAACCTGTTTCCTTTTTTTCATCAGGTAAGCTCACAAACTGTTTAGAGTCTCATTTACGGTATCATTTAGAAAATTTCTTTGTAAACACTTCACTATTTTGCTTAGTAAACATTCCTCAATGACCTCCATTTTCTCAATTCAGATTCCATCCCCTTACACCACCTGTCCCGTCAAATATTTAGGATATAAAGTTACTGGCTCATTGTAACCTTGCAAATCCATTCGATTGATACATACCTTATTCCTAGTAGGAAAAAATTCATTATGTCTCATCTTATTATACAAATTGAATAATTGAATAAATAAAATCCTTTCCAAGAAAAAGCATACCAGTAACTCCTCATGATGCATAACTTTTGTCTCCTCATACAGGCTTTCCCTAAAATGAGGAATTTCAAATTTAGTAACATTAACTAGTGGTCCTACTTCTAACTTATTTGCTTTACATCCTAATGCTAAAATATAGTCAGGGGTACTTCCCTTTAGTTCGTCTATTTTTTCTTGAGTCGCAATAAGCAAATTTGCCTTTTCCTTACCTTGTACATCTGAAATAATTACGAATGGTAATTTAGAAACAAAGTCACTTACATTCGGAAACATATCACCCAATAATAGATTAATATTGAACTTTCTCCCCTCATTGATAACTTCTTCTGCAAAAATGAGATATTCTTCTAATACCTCCGTCGATATAAAATAAGGAAGAAAAAACTCTGTATAATCTCTAACTATATTCAGCAAAACCCTTGATTTTTCTTCTTCATAATTATTGAATAATTCAGGTTCTTTACTCAATAGGTATTCCATTATTTTACATTCTGATATCCTTGGACTATCTAACGTTTTTTCTCCATAATATAAAACATCTTTTAACGTATTATATTCTGCTTTCTTTTCTTTAAATGCTATAACTGTTTCTGAGGTTATATAGTTATAAACCAAAAAATAATTATCCATCTTTTTTAATTGATATTTCAATTTTAAACAATACATTCATTTCACTCCTTTACATAATTGTTTAGCCCGATACAGTGACACCCTTTATCCTAGCAAGAATGCATATAGACACGTCTGATTGTCTCCTAATAACTTTGAAATCTCTATATCATAAAAACCTCCCAACGGAACGCTTTCTAACCCTAAATAATTCGCTACTAACTGTATATTTTGCCCTATGTGTCCTGCCTCCTGTTGAACTAGCTTATATGCTATATCAGTGTATTTTTTTGAAATTTCAAATATATCACAACTTAACGCAATCGCAAATTGTGCATGGCTTGCCAAATACCCTTGAATAAACACCTTATTAATTTTATTCCATTCTTGTTTATCTTTTACCAATAATCTTTGAGTATCACAATTTAATTTCATAATATTACCCTGTTTCACAAACTCTTCGTTAACAATATTCTCGTTAAACAAAAAGTAGATATTAACATAATACTGCTCTCCACCTGATGGATATGTACGATTTTCTTTGTCTCCACCAATAAAAGCCAACTGTATAAACTTTGAAATTAGAGGTTGATCAATTTTATTTTTATTTTTAAATGAATCTCTTACTGAATAACGGTTTACTAAAGCACGCTCGAAATCGCATTCTTCATTAATCTCATATTTCAAATCAATCAATGGATAATCACCATTTTCTTGTAATATTCTGGGTTGATGTTCATAAATCTGAATATTCGTAAATTCTGGCTCATTAATCGACATCATATGATAATCAATAAAATTTCTTTCCCCTTCTTTATGTTTTTTGAAATTCCACACCCTAAGCTCCTCCTTTAACATATTTGTAAAATTGCATTTGAGAATATGTATTCTTGCTCTGGTGCAATTCCCAAGCGATTATTTAACATATGTAGATGTGAGATAATAATAAAATGTATATATTCTGGCAATATCACTGTCTGACGAATCTTTATTGCTTTTATTGCTTCCTCAAATGCATTGAAATAATTCTGATAAAACCCTAAGTTCAAAACTCCTTGCCGGATCTTGTTTACTCTATTTGCAATGGCAACATCTACACTTTCTATCTTATCTCTATTTGAAAATTGCTTCCACACTTCTCGATATGCTAGAAAAAATTGCTTCTCTTCATCAAAATAGCCTATTTTCTTAGCAATTTCTGCGCTACCATATATTAAATCAATAGCCATAAGATAGCGATGCCTATGTTCAAATTTTCTGATAATTTCACTGGCCATTTTTGATGAATTTACAAATAAATCCTCTGAAAACCCTATTGCTACTTCTCCTCCATACCTCTGTAGCTCAGGTATATATTCAATATTCTGTATTGAAAAATTAGGATATAACCTATCTGGTGTTATTTTTTCTGTTTCTATAATCGCCTTATTATATAATATCTCTCCAAATTCATGTTCTTTATGTCTATTTTTAAAACTATACACTAGCTCTTCTAACTTTTCGTCAAATTTGTCCCCTTCACTATGATCTCTATATCGCAAACGAATATGAGGACCACCATCCCAGTAACGAATAAAAAAATACTCTTTTTCTAATAGGTCTAAAAATGGTAATAAATCATTTTTTAGAAATTCTTCAATTAATACATAATCATGAATAAATATATGTTTTGACTTCCACATTTTCATATCTCCTCTATTCCAAAAAAATACTATGACTTGCGTTATTATTTGAAAAAATGACAATCGAATATCCAATAATATCGTCTTCATTTAAGCCAAATTTTTCTTTTATAACATAATCATTGTAATTCTTCATTCCTCTTGCTGCTAAGTTATATTTTGCCACTAATACAGAAATTTCTTGTGCTATATATCCCATCTCGATAAACAACTCTTCAAAACCCTTCTGCATTTTATTGAACGAAAAGAATATCCAATAATTCAACCCGTCCAAATTTGTAAATTTTTGATACTCATATAGCATTTGTTCGTATATGAACCGCTCATTACCACTAATTGACTTTAGTGAATTATTCTCTATTCTATAAAATCCTCCTTGACTTCCTTCAATATTATCGACATAAACCCAATACCGTATCCTTTCATGCTTTTCATTGCTATGAAGCAAACACGAGATTATACTCTCATGTTGTTGACTATTCATTTTCTCCCTTACAATTGTATCGCCACCTCTATTTTGTCCGGAACTTCTTTGCCGAAACCTGTTTGCCATTTCCTGTTCTTTAATACTTTTACTTCCTCCATAATACTTCTGTTGTGAATCAATTTCTAACGCTATAGAGATATCAACAAATTTTCTTTCATTTTTTAGAAATATACCCTTTTTACTTCTTGAATACTTTATTCCGTATTGTGATAAAATATACTCCAAATTGTATAATGCATGTCCAGTATTAATCAACGATAGCATAATATGAAAATCTCCATAGTACTCTTGTAATTTTCTATTATCATTAAGTAAAATAAGGTAATCCCTTTCTTCCTCTAATCCTTTAAAATAATCTTGCCTATAAATATTAATCGTGTCATTCAATGCATTATATAAAAACATATTTCCCTGACGAATAAATATAACTTTAACACTGTCTATATTTCTGGCCTTTGGGACAAATGAATGAAAATAATATTTACTAAAAAAGTCAATACGATGTAGCATTTCACAATAATAATATAAATCATAAAGAAACGGACTCCAACTACGGCTCTTTTCAAGCTCTTTTAAAAATTTCATTTTTATTTTATCAATTGGAGATTCAAAAATTTTATCTTGTACCACCTTTTCTCCTATTAAAAAATTCTTATATCGTTCTTCTCCAAACTTCTCCAGATACCCTGTATCAATCATTTTGCCGCCCCCTCTCATGGAAATGGGTGTGGTATTTCTTGAATCCAGCTTTCATCAAACTCACCCTTCTTTTTATAATCAATTGCTCCCATCACTCGTGCTTTTACAACACGTTTATTCTGATGACCAAACGTCATTGTTAACATGCCAGGTACAATATATTTTACATTAATCAAACTAGCTCGAAATAAATTCGGATTATATGTAACTGCTTTATATGCCTTTTGAGATATATCAGCAAGTTGTTCCTCAATCTTCCTCACCACTGACGCAAAAGTTCCTTGATAATTCGTATATGTATTTTCTAAATTAGCAATTGAATTTACCTCTTGTGTAGATAATGCAAATTCAAGAAGTTTTTTTGTTTCTCTATTTGAATAAAGCAATAGATGATCTTCCAACCTGCTTACCTCTTTAGGCTTTTTTATCAACTCCTTTTTTCTTTTCAAATAATCTGGTCTATCAAATACGTGTGTAAACACTGAAATTGCTGTTGTTGCCTCTATTAATGCCCTTTCTATTGCTTCTTCTAAATCAAAATCAGCACTTGCCGCTGTATAAAAAGCCATCTCATTGTCTTTAGGTTCAATTTTTTCAAGCAACACCCAAATAGTAGGTATCTTTATTTCCATAGAGATTTCGAAAATATGCACTTTAATTCTCTTTCTCTCCAGCGAATGAATATAAGCCTTAATTCTCTTTGAACAAAGCGTTTGAACTTCGATCCTAACTGGCGGAATCCTTCCATACCAAGTTGCCAAAAAAGCATCTCTTTCTATCAATTCCAGCATAGCATGTAGACTGGCCTCATCCTCTGTAGAACCAATTGCGCTACCATTAGAGCTTTCATAGATAAACCTCTTTTCATCCGAAACTGTATGTGCATTATAATAAACAAGTTGTTCTGGAATAAGTACCTCACATCTCTTATGCAAACTTTGTACTGGTTCATAATAGAGTGGTACATCTTTAGAATAATTACTCATATTAGAGTAATCACTCATTTCCATAACTTCCGACAATGTAAGGTCGATCGCCTCTATCTCTCCCTCGTAAAATTTTTTCTTTTTCTTCCTATGTGGAAAAGCCGTTGCATATCTTTCTAATGACTCTAAAATTGAAATGTACTTCGTTTCACTATATGTACTGGTTCTGCCATATGAGTACATTGAAACATTCTTATGTAACACTTCCGTTTGAACCATAGGTGTACCATAAGAATCACCTGAACGACTAACTGCATTTATAATAGATGCCTCTGATGCATAAATCATTTTTCTGTTCTTTTCTATCGCCTCTATTACTTCACTAAAAGGTCGTTGCCTCGTCTGATTTTTCCCGAATTCTGTATCCATCTCTGATGGTTTCTTTTGTTTTTCACGTATATATTCACCACATATACAATCTCCTCGCTTGAATGTTGATTTTGCCCGAATTTCCATTGTACCTCGATTAATTTCGTAGAGAAATTTTTCGCTTGAATGTGAGTTCAATTTTTTTATTAACTCACTAATCAACTGTAATTCATAAAAGTTCAATTCTCCTACTTCCCCACCAAAATACTCCTCATATAAATCTAATTCCTTCATTCTTAATTTGTAGCACTCCAAGCAAAAACTATTTTCTGTATTGATTGGAGGAAGAAAAATATACTTTTGATTTACAATAACATTATCCTCTTTCCACATTATCTACCTCCAACAATTGATATCCAAAATTATATTGTTCCAAAATCTTTCCCAAGTTAGTTGGACAACCTTGCACTTTCCTTTCCTTAGTTTCAAACATCTGAGTATTCTCTTCTTCACAATTTGGTAATTCACAAACTTTAAAGAAAGATTCTTTGATATCAATCCTATTTATTTTCATGCTAATCCATGTCAATAAAATGGTCGCCACATGATCAAATGACCTAACCAAAGCAGTGTACATATATGTATTTTCACTTTTTAGCTCCCTAATATATACACACATTCTATCGGAATAAGTACTTTGAACATAAAAATCAGCCAATATATCTTCCTGCAACAACAAGTTTTCAATCAACTCTCCTTCTACCACTTTATCTAATGACAATTTCATTAAAGCATTGACTTTTTTCTTCTCTGTAAGTGTTGTATGCACTGTTTCATTGCCCTGTTGTAGCAAAAAATCTTTATCATAACATTTTTTCAAAATTTCCAAAAATCCTATCTCAATAATATATTTAGCTAATCTCTCATATGAAATATCCGCAAAATAATAGTTCTCATCCTCTATTTGAATTGTGATCACCTGTAACGGAGATTGAATATAGTTGTCATAATCCTCATTACTATTAAGTGATTTTATCTTCGAATCATGTACTTTAATAAATTTCTCTAACGCATTATAACTTTTAATCGCATCTGACTGTTTCTTTACGTTTATCACCTTATCAGTTTGCTCTATTTGTTCAAAATAAAGTTTTTTATCCACTTCCAACAACTCATTGATTTTAAAAACTGGTCTATCTTCAGTTACCGCACTCATTATACCGCAGTAAAAAATAAATCCCGCCAATAATCGCTCAGATATATCTTGATTGCTCACTAGCTGAGTTTCTAACATTAGATATGGTGAAACGTAAATATTCCCATTCTTCATTCCTAAATAGTAATTAGCCACCACCTTGCCTTGCACCACTATTGAAAAATACTCTTCTTGCTGTGTACCATGTTGAATTCCATTATTGTTTAATAGTTCCTTTAAATAGGCACTTCCATAAAACACCTCTGGGATTCTTATTATTATTTCCCCTATAGTTTTCAAAGCCGCTGAGGTATCCATACAAGCCTCTTCCAGCCATGGCAAATAAATACCACTTTTATGTCTTGTAAAATCTTTTTCTTGAATTTTATAGAGTATTCTTTCTTTCAAAAGTAGTTCTATCAAGGTTCTATACCTGGGGTATATTTCACTGAGATAATCCTCTACAATACCCTTTTGTATTTCTCCAATCATCTGTATAATGTTTTTATATTCCTCCAATGTTGTTTTTATTTTTAACATTTTCTTAAAACCACATATAAACATGTATGACGACTCGTAATAGTATCTTATGTTCCGACGCATCTTAACTATCAACATACCTACCTCCTCTTTTTATTAAATTTAATAACTACCAATGAAACAATTAATACAACTGTTAAGTACACCAAAGATGCCAATACTTCTTTATTTATCACAAATGACTGGTTCCAGATTAGAATGTAAAGTTTATTCAAATGATATATAGGATTCACCTGCGCAAATATCTGCATGAACCTTGGTAAGAGATCTACAGGTATCGAAAATCCACCAGTAAACATTACAACCTGAAACATTACTATTGACACAACTAGAGCCGTTTTGACCTCTACAAAGTGTGAATAAATGGCTTGCGAATACACTAACATTATTGCATTAATGGACAACAAACTAATATATGAAAACACAAAACCAATGACAGTTATTTCTAATTCATAAAAGACCACTCCAATAATCGTAATCAAAAAGAAGCCTGCGCTTGCAATAATAAATGATTTTGCAATACTAGATAGTAATAAAATTTTATCGGTCACAGGTGTAATAAAAAGTCTCTTCTCAATCCCACTTGCCCTATTCATAACCTGATCAAATCCAAATGCAAAAAAGACCACCGAAAAACTAATTAGAATAATAAAGGAAGGCGTATATTGTTGGGCATAGTTCATTCCCCCATTATAGGTAGTATCACCAAACATCTGCCCCATCAATATATATGATACAGGTGGAACCACCACTGTAAAAACTAAATAAAATAATTCTCTAAAAAACATCATTAAGTCATATTTGATTTGCTTGATTAACATATTCATTCCTCCTTATTTCGCAACTTTAGTAAGATAAAAATTATTAAGCGACTGATAGCCCGATTTTAAAATATTTTCTGGCGTATCAAAAATTTCATTTACACCATTATTGATAAATAAAACTTTGTCACAATACATCTCTATTTCATCCATGTAATGAGTAGATAAGATTACTGTGCTTTCATTTTTCTTTATATAGCTCGTTATATTATCCCATAAGACATTCCTCATATGAGGGTCTAATCCTGTAGTTGGTTCGTCCAAAATAATTAGCCTAGGTTTTGACGAAAATGCGATTGCCAAACTAACTTTTTGTCTCCAACCACCAGATAATTGATCAAAAAACGTATTTAAATGCTCATGAAGCTCAAATTCATCGACAATTTCCTGTAAATCAACTCCACCTCCATAGTAGGAACGAAAAAGATCTAGTAACTCTTTTACCTTTAATTTTTTGTAAAATTGTGTAGGTTGAAGCACTGCTGAAATGTTTTGTTTAATCCCCTTCAACTCGTCACTATTAATGCCTTCCAAATCATTCCCAAAGATAACAACCTTACCATCATTGTAATCCTTTATAGTCATTAATATCTCCAAAAAAGTGGATTTTCCTGCACCATTCTTCCCAATCACTCCAATAATTTCACCTTTCTCAGCTGTGAAATCAATCCTCTTCAATACTTCCTTCTTTCCATAGCTTTTTATTAGTTTCTCTACTTGTACATTTTGATTTTGCATTGTTATTCCTCCTTTAACAATCAATTGTATACTCTAATACATACTCATTCAGATTATTCGCAAACATTGGCAAAACTTCTTCTATATAAAATGTTGGCTCAATACCCTTCTCACCCTTAATTATGTTTACAAAATGTTTACAAAGGATTGGTATTGTCACATCTATAAACATCGGTTTCATTGCTGATATTTCCTCACCTTTTCGATATTTCTTTAAGAAAAAGAGCTTTGGAAGTTTACTTTCTAAAAAATGCTGATTTACTATTCTATAAACGTCCAAGTCATTACCTGCTTCTTGTATCATTCTATTCAAATCTGATATTACCAAATTTTTCTTCTCACGATACAAAATGATATTTTCAAAATTTATCCTTGGAATCTTTTCCTTTCTTTTCAAAAAATAATTTATATCAAAATTAATCCTCCCACTTTGAAACATTAGCAACAAAACTGATAAAACACCTGGAAGATAAATTGGGACCAAGGACGACTTATAGGCTACTTTAGCCTCTTGTTTCTCATAATCCAATACTCTCAATTTTTTATTTTGAGGATTATATACCACTGAAAACTCTGATATATTATGATGTTCCTTGTCATAAAAGCGCTGCTGCCCAAGCTCTAAATTCAACTTTTTTGCATATACCCGTTCATGAATCCCACCATTAAAACCAAACAGTTCAGTTATTTCATAATAATTCTTTTCATAATAATTTTTTTGAATATAGTCTTGATACTTTAAGTCATCACCTAAATCTTTAAAAAAATCTTTAAATCTTGAAATAAATTTTTCTTGTCCATCATAAATATCATTGATAACTACTTTATCCCCAAATAATTGATAAAAGAATGTCATACTAAATTCATTTCCTTCTTTAATGTAATCTGGAATTTTATCACAAATTGGCAAAACCACCTCCATAAAATCAATCTCATCCACAGGCCGATCAAGGTATTCCAAAAAACGATTCTTAAACTCATCTCGAAGTTTATCTAATATCTTTATCTCTGGTGCAATCGCTTCCCTATAGCAATAATCCATATCCTTAAAATAGTTTACGAAATATTTTAATTTTTCGAAAAATATATTATTTAGTAACCTACTATCTGATAAACTCACCTCCTCTACTCCATAAATTTTCTTAAATAAAGCAGCGATTTCATACTGAATTCTAACATTCACATCAAACAATAATTGAAAACTTGTTATAGTCTTCAAAAAGGCACATGAAAACTTTCCTTTTACATCATTTATACTAGTTTTATTATTTTGTGAAGAAAACAGAATATCTTCATATAGAATTTCTGTTCCAAAATCCGGAATATCCACACCTAAATCAATGATTTCCTTTTCCATTTCCTCCCAAATTTCAACTCTGCTATCTATATTCGCCTGCTCGAACTCTTTTATTTTCCCCTCAATAAATTCAAGTCTTTTCGAAAAATCTTTGCAAAAACCATTTTCATTTAAATAATCAATCATTTGTCTGATTAATCCGTGTCCATCGTTGAGTGGAACCATTTGTGCCAATATTTTCACTCTAACAAGTTGTTTAAATACACTCAGTTCATTATCAATATAAATTTGTTGTCTTATTAAAAATCCTTTAAAATCTTTAAAAGTAATACATTCACCTTGGCTTGCCTTTAAAAATTCTACTAACTTATCATCTATTCCTAACTCTACAAGCCTATCACTTGTTTCATACACCTTTCTCGATTGTGAAACACTTTCTTGCGTCACAAAGAATATCTTAGAATCCTTTACTCCAAACCTTGAAACTAGAACAGGAATATTTTCTAGTGCCACTTCATCATTCCTCACCACTTCCCAAAAAATCCTCAAAAACAAGGCATGGTTTAATTCAATATTTTCTGTTTTTTTAACCTCATACACCCTACCAACTGACCCTGTCTTTGTTAGATAAGAAAACGGACTCGTCTTCATTGAGCTGCGCACAAACATATTAATGATAAAATGATCTAATTTTTTGTCTTTTTTATTATGCTCCCTTACTGGCTTTTGTAAATAGCCATCTATTTTTTTATATATATTTTTATTCAAAAATAAAATTGTTTTCCTAAGCTCTTCACTTTCTAAGTTTTTCTGTAATACTTCTCTTGAAGCATTTGTAGTTTTATCAAATTCCTCTTGTATCGTTTCATTCATCGCTTCATATTTAGATATCAATACTAGTAGCTCATCTACCCCTAACTCTCTAGCGAATTTATTCATTACTTTTTTCAACCTTGAGATTCTCAAATTATGAATATCACGTTTTAAATTAAGCAACTGATTATCTTTTGTTACAGAAAACCTTAATTCTAAACCAGTTATAACATCTTGCTTTTTTTCCTCAATTAGCTGTTTTAGTTCTTCTACATTATTTAGTAACCGCTTTAACTCTTCTGTTTCCTTTCTTATTTGAAAGTACCATTTATCTGAAAAATCCGTCCCACGATAAAGACTAAGTGGGTTTTTACTAATATTAATTGACAATTTTCAATTCCTCCCTCCATGTTAGTCTCTTCTGTTCTTCCACATCTCGATAAGCCATATATATATATATTTGCTTTTTTAATGCACTAATATTGAAAAATGGCAGTAACAAATAAAGGAGATTAATGGTAATTCTATACGCCGTTGCCTTTGGGTTCCTAGTAAAATTTATCTCTTTGGAGTATCTCACAAAATTTTTATGAAATTCATTATTGAATTTCCCTTCCATTTGACTCACTGCCACAGACAACTCCTCATAATAACTATCATCGACCAACTCGTTCAATTGCTGTAAATATGCTTCATAACAGCCGCGAAAATAATCAAACCATTCCTCAATTACCTCTAAATATTTTATTTTTGTTTTCCTCATTGCCTCACATTTTTCCTGATATACCTTCTCAAATTGTTCTTCACAAAAAGGTTTTTCTTGTTTTTTTGACAATTCAAAGAACCCTTGAACATGTGAAACATATGAAAAATACCCTTTATTTTTTTCATTTTCCTTATAGATATTTGAAATTTTCGAAAAAATGACTGGGAATAGCATATCTGTTAAAACCTCTTCATCTTCTATTAATTTACGTGTTTTCATAAGTAATTTATGGCTTCTAATTCTCTCTCCAATGTACAATTCTGTTAATTTTTTACTATGATAAAAGAAATTGTACTCCAAAATTTCAACTATTCCATGTGCTCTAATATCTCGTACTGAAGATTTTTGTTCCAAATTTGCCATTTTTTTCTGACCTTTTTGATAGATGTTCTTTGTCTTATTTTCCTCTTCCTTCGATATTCTACTTAGTTTAAAAATTCCATTCAGATTTTCCTTTAGCTCAAGCATCATATCTTCGCTTGGATATTTCTTACTAACTATTTGAATATGTGGCCCTCCCTCCCAGTTCTTTGATACAAAATAGTCTTCACTCTCTATAATATTTTCTATTTCCTTTAAAATTTTCCATTCTAAATTCGTATCATAATTGTATATACATATTTGATACATGAAAAACCACCTTCTTCCTTACGATTGCCTATTAGAAAATGGGGAACAATTCAAGTACATTATCCACTCAAATTCATGTAAATAACTTACTGTATTGCTCCCCCTTATTATTTATTCTTTTTCTTTCTTAAATTTAGCATGAACCACAACAAGATGATGAGCCACATGTAGATGATGCTGAACAAGATGATGAACCGCTACTTGCTGTTGTTTCTGGAATTGCTGATGCCTCATTTAAATCTAAAACTTCCACCTCAATATCCATTTCTTCTTTCTCATTCTTTAGTTTTTCGTTCATTCTTTTCATCCTCCTAATCAATTTTAATTTTTTGATATTTTTTATAACCAGTTATAATTCTATTATATTCATTTTCACACCATAAAACCATTTCTATCCCCAAATGGTCAAAACCCATCCTAACATTGGTTCAAAACAAGCGAAGTTACGGTTCTGCCATCATAATTGTTCACTACAAACAATCCTTTACCAATTCTAATTCAAAATCAACTGATTATATACTACCTGATATTAATTTAATCACGGGAAGTTAACATTAGATAAACAGACTCTTTACTAATAAAGATAAAAAAACATTCCACTTCATAGGTCAACTATAAAATGAAATATTCATGAAAAGATTTTTTTATACAAAAAATTCTGCCAGCTGAACATGCAAGTCCCCAACTGAGGCTCTCTTGCTTGTAATCCATCTTAAAAATCATGACCTCCAGCTAAGCTGGTGGTTTGTTCTGCGGCTATAAGCGCTGTTCCCTGCTTGCCTCTAAAGAGGCTTTGCCAGGTGATTTATTTTTCATGTCATACAACCAAAGGGACTGTTGCGAAATGGCGACAGTCCCTTCATTATTACTTTTCCAACTACAATATATATTAAATTTTCACTAATAATCCTTTCATAGCTCTTGCCGAAACCAAAATAATCTCTCCATTAACCAACTCTATTTCCTTGCTCGCTTTATTTACGCTCCTAATATTTTTAACGTTTACAACAAAAGATTTATGACACCTGTAAAAATCATCTCCGATTGATGCAACTTCTTTGACTGAACCATAGAATTCCAATTCTCCATTTTCTAAATGCATCACCAATTTATGTGGAATACTAGATGATTCAAAAAACATAATTTTATCATAGGGAATCGCCTGCACTCTATCTCCTGTTTTTACTTGGTAGAACATTTTCTTCGAACCCTTGTCATTCAAATATCGTTGGTGCGATAATTGAATACATTCCTGTACCCTCCTATATATCTCTTCTGGTCGATCCTTCATAATATAATCTAGAGCCTCTACCTTGTACATAAAAGTTAAATATGATAACTCTCCATGAGTCGTAACAAATATAATTTTCCCCAAGTCATCTATTTCTCTAATTTTAGAAGCCAAAACAATTCCATTCATTTCATGTTTCAAATCCACATCTAAAATATAGACCCCTGTCGTCTGTGAATTCTCATGTAAATACTCCAAGATTTCTAAAGGATTATCTGTCGACATTACCAACTTCATGTCCAAATCTTCAATCATAATATAGTTGCAAACAGCCTTTTCCAACATTTCTCTTTGCCTACAATCATCTTCGCATATAAGTACAGATAACATCGTTTACCCCCCTATAGTAAATTTTTGGATAAATTGATCTTGCATAATATGAATTTCATTTGATACATTTTTATAATTTTGCGTAAGTTCAGATAAATTGCTCAACCCTAATCCTCTTCCTTTGCCCTTTGTTGAAAATCCTGCTTGCTTTAATTGATAAACTTTAGGAGTATCTAATCGACAAGTATTCTGCACAATAAAGACAGTACTCAAATTCTCCTGAAATATTCCCACAATCAACTTCCCTTGTTTTATTTCTACTAACTCTTCAATTGCATTATCTAATAAAATACCTATAATTCTTACAAATACAACCGAATCCAACGCTATTTGTTCTATGTCCTCTTTCACTTCAAATGATACTTCTATTCCCAACTCTTGCGCCAACATTAACTTTGCCGCAATGATACTTTTAATCTCTCTAATTTTAACCCTACTTAAATTTTCTAGGCAAAAATCATTCTTCATAATCCTCTCAGAAACCATCTTTATCTTATCAAAATAATATTTCCTCAGTTTATCATAATCCTTTTCAATGATATAGTCGTCTAAAGATACCAAAATATTTTGATAATCATGCTTAAATCTCCGCATTTCGGTAAACTGTTTTTCTATCTCCATCATATATTTCTGTAATGCCTCATATTCATCTTTTTTCTTTTGCTCTTCATACTTTCCCTTTAGAGACTTTACATAAAAATAAATTGCAATCAATGATATCATCACATATATAATAAAGAAAAAAAGATTCAATTGTATTAATTCAATGGTATTTCCCAAATAGATCCCTAATACAGCACTTCCATAAAAAGATACTAAAATTAATATGCACGCACTCATAAACGCCGTTTGCAAATGTGAATCTTCTGTAATTTTACTACGAACCCTATTCATATTTCTTGCTATTAGATAACTAGATACCATTGATAATGTTAATACCACTGGTAAATGGTATAGCAATAAAATATGAACCTTATGAAAATCATTGGCAAAAAAAACATTTCCAAAGAAAGAGGTTATATGATCCGCTAATACCAAAATAATCATTGACATTGATGCTAAAATAATTGCTTTCTTTATAGAATATTTCTTCTCTACATATAACATATAATATAAATATGCATATATTAGCATAGCTGCAAAAATACCTACATATGAGTATACGATTACTAATGAACACCCCATAAGTATAACAATAATAACTTCTCTTAATTTTACACTACGCTCCTTAATTAATACCTTTATTATACCCCAATATATTATCCATTGACAAAATGAAAAAATAGCCATACGATTCCCCTTTCTAGGTGTCTATACATAAAGTAATCCTAATAACTATTATATCATTTATTGCATAAATATTCTATGATAATCTCCTTTTCATTCAACTATTTTTTTCATGACTGATCCTGTAATTCACTTGAAATCTCCACTTCATAAGCGAAACCTACACAACACTGCTTTACACTCATTCCTCCGAACCAAATTAACATTTTGCATATGATATCTACTAACTTCCACTTAACTCTTCTTCCCAAATTTCTTTTCATAAAATCCTCCCCCCTTCTATTATTCTATAAGCAAATGGTGTAGTCATTATACTCGCCATAAAGCTCGCAACAACAAGTAAATTTCCTATATATATATCTGGATATAAAAGCGCCAATAATAAAATAATGATATTATTTCTCAATGCCTTGTTCTTCAATACTATTTTATCACTTTCTTTCAAGCGCTTAATCCCATTTTTATCCGTGGATGCTGGTGCATATATAACCAAAATAATATCATTTAAAATACACACCCCAATAAGAACTATTTTGGAAAACCAAAAAATTGTGAGTGCCATTGGTATTCCAACTAACACAATGCAACTCATAATTGTGCAAATAAAACTCGTTTTACAGTGAACTCCATATGCAAATGTCCTAATTGCCATATAAGTAATATGAAATACAAAAACCTCGAAAAACATTCCCATTAAGAATGCTATACTGTAAATGCCTATTAGCTTCGACAAATTAATAAGCATGGTTTCTAATCCTAACTTACACTTTAAATAATCAATATTCCCTAAATTCCTACTTCTCTGAATTTTCATTAGAATAGAGTTTGATAGCTTTTCTATATATGTATCTTTTTGGTAAAGTTTCTCTTTCATATTTTCCCACCTCATAGATAATATACTATGAATTTAGGTCCTTTTTTGCTTTACATCCATAAAAGCTATTTTGAAATCTCAATCGCAAACCTATACTACTTTAACACATCAAAAAAGGCATGTTTTTCATCCAAACCGTAATCTTACCCCTTTCAGCAAATTCTAGATTAGCACATTATATCGCTACCTCCTATTTTCCTCCTCCCCATACATAGCATAAATCGGAGCTATCCCCTTTCACTTAAACCTCACTTTTATACATTCATGAAATATTCCACAACTAATTTATAATCACTTGTAATATTATCCGTACACTTTAACCTCTTTTTCATGATAAATTCGACTTGTTTTTCTTAAGTTGATGCCTCTCCTATATAACAAGTAGCACATTTGTAGAGTAAATCAGAGAGCAATGCCCTCTTTCCTCTCATCAAACCGTACGTGAGGTTTCTTCCTACGGCTTTCCGACATTTTTCTTTCTACAGCTTTACATCATGCGACGAACTTTGCTAAACTGTTTTCGTTTAGTAGTTTCCTTACCTGTGCCTTTAGGACTTCGTTGCTTTTAGCCAACTTGTCCGCTTAATACGCTTAATTATCAAGTTTCTGTCCGTCGAGCCACGGTTTCGCTATTGTTTCTTCTCGTCCACACCTCACGATGTAAACCTTGCCCTAACCTCATTCACTTTGTCCAACCGTTCCCAAGAAAAATCAGCATCAACTCTACCAAAATGTCCATATGCTGCTGCTTTTCTGTAAATGGGCCTGCGTAAATCTAACGTTTTATTATTCTAGCAGGTCGCAGATCAAGATTAGCACGAACAATTTTCTCTATCTCCTGATCTTTCACTCTTCCTATACCAAAGGTATCTACGTTTATTGATGTTGGTTCTGCAACTCCAATAGCATAGGAAAGTTGTATCTCACATCGCTCCGCTATCCTTACTGCCACAAGATTTTTTGCTACATATCGTTCAGCATATGTCGCAGATCGGCCTACTTTCGTATAATCTTTACCAGAAAATGCACCATCATGTCTGGCATATCCACCATACGTATCTACAATAATTTTTCTACCAGTTAATCCGCTGTCCCTTGCGGTCCTCCTATGACAAAGCGCCCTGTTGAGTTTATCAAAAATCTCGTATTTTCATCAATCATTTCTGTTGGGATAATCTCATCAAATACTTTTTCCTTGATATCAGCATATATCGGCTCCTGAGAAACATCATCTTTATGCTGTGTGGACAATATAATAAAAAAATTGTACTTATAGAGCAGCACCAAATTACTAAGGATATTGAACTTCAAGTGCCAATAGAATTGAATACAGATAAAATTGCCGTAGATTTAGCCGCAATCCTTGGTAATCTCCTTGATAATGCAATAGAAGCCACAAACCGGGCAAAAACCGTACCTACAAAAGAAATTTCAATAAATATTAAATATAATGACAACAAAATTTATATTCAGATAAATAATACCTCTGATAAGTCAAAACAAGATTTTTCTCAAAAAATTGTTATATCTGAAAAAGGTTCTAATAGATTCGGTATCGGTATAACCAGTATAAAAGAAAGAGTTGAACGCTTAAAAGGTTATTACGATTTCAAATATGATGCTGGCTATTTTAAAGCCTTTATTATCTTACCAGTAGAGGACGTGAAAACTCTTCTATTTAAAATGAACTCATGATAGAATCGTTAAAAAGTGTTGAATAACAGTAGCCTAGTGCTTAGATAGATTTCTTTAATGAAAAAATACAGGCAAAGTCATGTCAAACTACGACTTTGCCTGTATTTATTTTCTTTGATAACTACTTTGAATAGTTTACAATTCTTAACCTATTATGGTAAAGGTTTCAATATCATTTGCGCTAATGAAATGCAAAATATCGACATCATATGAATCACGCATCATAGTAACCTGTTTCCTTTTTCCCATCAGATAAGCTCACCAACTGTTTAGAGCATCATTTAAAGGCTCACTTATCCTTGGTACCCTATCCCACATGGTTACATTTAATATAATCGTTTTGAAAACGCCATTTGCAAGACTTAAATTTCACAACGTCCACTATAGGTAATTCATAGAAGGCATCTACCTCTTAATGTATCTGCGGTTTTTATTCGATCCTAGTGCATCAACTTGGCCATTCTCAATTAGTATCTTTAACAGTTCTCTTGTCCTCGAATTTTTCAGCTCTACTTTTTCAGCTATTTCTTCTATACCATACTCAACATTGTGCTGCATACATTTTAGTATTGCCTGTAACCGTTCTTCGGTTATCGCCGATTTTTTATCGCCGATTTTTATCGCCGATTTTTTATCGCCGATTTTTATCGCTGATTTTTTCGTGTTTTTTTGTTGGGACTCAACAGAATAATTCTCATTTAAGGGTACAATTACTCTAAAAACATCACCTTCAATAAACTCTGGTTCTTGTCCTGAATAGTGCCTAGTGTACTTAAATAAGTTTCTTACCCCCGACCCTAACCGGTCCGACCATCCTATGTTTCTAAAAAACGAAGCAATAATTGGATTCTTAGGATTAGGTTCCATATTATCTTGCGTAATTATTCCATCGCCAGCAGATCGACTTGCATTTTCTGTATACATCTTGTTTTTTCCGATAACAAATTTAGCTGTATAGGCACTCGAAAATTCCCGATGTATAAGACAATTTGAGATCATTTCCCGTGTGATGATTTTTCTCAAGCTTTTACGTTCGGCCTCTTCTAGGAAAAATTTATCTGGTAAATGCTTTCTCGCGAACTCCATCAATTGGTCGTAGCTTTCAGTTAAATTCGTCCTTACAATCTCTCTATCATCATATCTATCTATATTAACCTTCCTTACCAGCGCATCCGTCTCGTATGCTGGGTTAACATCCATAATCACATCATCTTTTCCTAAAAGCATTACTGCTGCAAGATTATATCCTTTTTTGCCAGTAGCTCGATCCGTACCATAAAGACCTGCACTCCTTAGAAGTTCCTCATCTGTCATTGCTTCCCAGGTATGTGTGCCCCCAATATTATTAGTCGCCATTTTCCTTATGTTTGGTAGTAAATCTAGCCTTAGATCATCCATTAGTACATACGGAAAAATTCGCTTTTCTGTGAAAATATTTTGCTTGCGAATATACATAGTAGCAAGTTGTGTTGTTGAAGTCACCTTTACATCGGCATCATCAATACGATCATACACTTCTTTTTTAAAACTATGAACTTCCGCACTAACTGGAACATGAACATGGATAATTACCTTATCCTCATATTCAATGATTTCTGGAGCAAGATAAAGCGTTGGAGTAAGCATGGCGGGATTGCTAATCACTTTGATGAAATTCTTAACTATGTCGCCAACAGCATTCTTTGGAACCCCTAATACCGTTCCATCATCTAATACTCCCATAAAAATATCGCCACCAAACCTGTTTGAAAAAGAACATACGCTTTCATAAGTATCATCACCAATACCATTTCCACAGCGCTTAAATTCTACAGCAATTGTCTCTCCAATTTTTAAGATTGATTCCAGTTTTTGTTTATCCATTTCTCGCTCCTTGCAAAGTATCATCTAATATTCGACTTATAACCCTAATTATATACCACAATTCCTTCCCTTTCCACTATAAGATATTTTATTTGTAGTAATTAGGAGAAAGTTATTTTCCTAATTGATTGTAATAATCTACATTAACATAGTCCAACAGTTCACTGATACCAAGAGTGTGAATACAGTAGTCGTATAGTTTCGGATGAGTAATTGCCAGCCTCTGAAAACGGTTGACTTTATCTCTGTGACATCCAATGGAACAAAAAATACAACTATTCTCTGGAAATTTCAGCGTTTTTTTATTTCGTGCTTCGACCGAAGGCTAAATAGTTACATTTATACTACCAATATTGTCTAAAAAGTTGCAATTCTCACTCGATAAGAGATATAATAGATCATAAAGTCACAACTATTAGATATTCACAAATGAATATTACACTAAAAACGCTGGAAAGAGATCGAGAACTTCAAAGAATTCTTTATATGCTTTGTCTTAATAATGCATGTCTTTTGAGTGAAAAAAATAGTAATCCCTAATGAGTAGTAGCACAACTGATTTCTCATATTTTGTGCTTGAGTGTAGCGAAAAGGAATGATAAAAATTATGAATAAAACACTAAAAGATATTGTATCAGGCTTTAGTACAACACCAGTATTGTTTGTAGGTTCAGGCTTATCAAGAAGGTATTATGGTTTGCCTGATTGGAGAAACCTCTTAAAAATATTTGCATCTCAAGTTAACAACGATTCGTTTGTGTTAAATGCATATGAAGATATTGCTAAATCAATGGCAGATGAAGGACTTCTATATCCTACAGTAGCGGAATTGATTGAAAAAGATTTTAATAAAATATGGTTTTCAGACAAAGAAAAGCGAAAATTAAATGATTATTATTTAAAATTAGTTGCCAATGGCGCATCACCATTCAAAGCAGAAATAGCAATGTTTACAGAAGAAAACTCAAAACAAAAAAATGGCTATAATGATGAGATTGCCAAACTGAAGAATTTATCAAAGAAGTCAATATCGGGAATTATCACGACAAATTATGATACATTATTGGAAAAACTGATGGATGAATATAAGGTATACATAGGAGAGGAAGAACTGATTTTTTCGGCTATTCACGGAATAGCTGAAATATATAAAATACATGGCACGGTAGAAAATCCAGATAGCATTGTGATAAATAGAAGAGATTACCAAATATTTGATGAAAAGAGTTCCTATTTAGCCGCAAAACTAATGACTATATTTATGGAATATCCAATTATTTTCATCGGATATTCTTTGACTGATCCTAATATTCAAAAAATAATGAAATCAATTGTAAATTGCTTATCTAGTGAAAATATAGAAAAACTAAAGGATAGATTTGTTTTTGTAGATTACAAAGAGGGAATGTCAGGAGTTGAAATCACACCACACTCTATGGTTTTTGGTGAAAAAATGCTTTATATGACTAAGGTATCGCTGAGTGATTTCGGAATGTTATATGATGCCTTAGCTGAAAAAAAATCAAAATTACCAGTTAAAATTTTGCGAAAATTCAAAGAGGAATTATATGCTTATGCAATAAGCCATGCACCTACGGCAAAGATAAGGGTCGGAAATATAGATGACCCTAGAATTGCAGACGAAGATTTGGTATTATCTATTGGAAAAGTTGGAGATTTTGGACTTAAAGGATTAAGCGGATTAAGTGGGAACGAGTGGTATCGAAATATTATCTTAGAAGATTTAGAATTTGACGCAGATGAATTGTTAGAATATGCTTTTCCTAAGTTGATCAAACAAAATTCAAATAAATTACCATTTTATAAATTATTAAAAAATACAACTCAAGAATTTGAAGAAGTGCAAAAAGTAGCTCAAGAAGTAAATTTTGATAAAATTATTAGTGATAGCATTAAAAACAATAGAAAAGCATTAGGGTGCTACAATTCAGTTAAAGAAATCTGGAAAGAAGAAAGACAGTCATTGGAAAAAGCAACGCGTTTAATTGCATATTTGAAAGAAGATCAAATAGATGTAGATGAATTGGAAGAAGTTTTAAAACAGCTATTTAAAGAAAGCCCGAATATATTTGAAGAAGAACAATCAAGTGTCAAAACTAATATCCGAAGACTAATTAGAATTTATGATTATCTAAAATACAGTAGTTAAAAGAGCCTTTTGACTAAAGCACTGCAAAGATTCAGCACCGTTCAAAAAGCCCTTTTTATTAGCTGTTCGCACCGTTTGGGAAAAGCATTCATAATAGAACACATACCCATCTAGCACTTAATTACTACATTTATACTACATATGCATTATATCTCATCTGGGAACAATTGTCCACAAAAAAATAAACATGTCTGCTAAAACGAATACATATTACCCTTCATTAATGCTCGTTATTTCTTTATCTTTGTAAATTTCTCTGTTTCTGCTTCTAATCTCTTATCCTACAGCTATAAATCCCTGTACCAACGTGTTTTCATTTCACGAGGTGCTGTCTGTGTGTTTTTGCTTCGTTCGCCTGTCCAATGCCTCAATATCATTATCATGAAGATAATTCGCTATTTCTTCATATCGACCTCGAAAATCTTTCAATTCCAATTCTTCTGCTGTATATATCTTAAGTGCCTGCATCCTTTCCCCTTTCATAAACTTTCTTATGCATTTCGTTTCCTATGTTAGCGTATGGAATTACTATCATACTTGAATCGGGTCTATATATTTTATGCGGTCTGAGTATTGCTACTTTAATGAGTATGCTAAAAGAGTTCTTGTTTTAATTATCCACAAAAATATAGACATTACAAACTTGAATTTTATACATGATAACATTATAATTATGTACAAAATAAGGAGGTACTATTATGCCAAACATTCGGCCAATCACTGATTTAAGAAATACAAATGAAATATCTGATATTTGTCACGCTACGACTGAACCTATTTTTATTACTAAAAACGGCTATGGAGATTTAGTTGTTATGAGTATTGAAACTTATGAGGATACATTTGTGATAGCGGGACCGCTGAAAAACTGATTGATGAATTAGAAACCCTCTTTGATGAATACAAAATGGTCGATAAAGCCACTATTGGATTTACTGAAAATTGGAAAGACATACTCTCTGAGAGATATAGAAAAATAAATTGTGTACCATGAAAAATAGGAATACTATCACAACACAAAACCAATAAAATGGGTGCTTTTGCTAAACCACTCCGTAAAGAGAGGCGCATACACCCATTTTTTCTAATAAGTTGTAAACATTCTAATTTTTTACTTTTGAAAAAGAAAACCATACTATTAGCCTCTTTTTCGTATCTAATACCTCACTTATAAAAATTTAATAATTCATATACTCTAACAACTGTCATATCCGTACATAATCCATTTTTTATAGCTTCAATAAAACTGGTTATCTCTTTCTGCTTATCAAGTATTTAATAAATAATAGTCCGAATAATACTCTTTCCATTGTCTAGGAGAAAGATGCTGCCTAATACTCTCTAAGCAATCCTCTATAGCAAGATTTTTTGCATTTAAAATCACCTCTCCATCAAACAAAGCTCTTATTACAATTACGAATTCAAATGCATATTTTTCTGTATCTTGCCCCGTATCACCATATAATCGTTCAAACATTTCTATCAGGTTGTATTTTTCTGCGTCTTCTAACCTAAGTTTCGAAAATATTAATGGTTCTTTTTTATATGCACCGTAATTATATATAGTTCCTATTTTCCGTCCCAACATTAGTTCCTTATCTAAAGATACTTCTAAACCTTGTATATTTTCTATCACCGTCAGTGACACAGCATTATTCCTTTTTATATTATTCACAGTTGTATATCCCGTATACTCCTGCTTTTCTTCATCAATTTCTTCTAACCCTTCAAAATCAATTTCATAGCTCTCTTCAAGGTAACCAGCCTCTTCTGGCAGTGGCATATTTTCCACGAACATAGGGTCCTGTAATTTTTGCATTAAATCAACATCATCTTTATGTTCTACTTCAACTCGTCCCCACATTTGGTATACTACTGGTACCTTTGTAATTTGAATTTCTTCTTTCTCATTTCTTTCATTTTTGATTTTTTCCATCATTATAAAATTCCTCCTCTTTTATCATTTTTCCCAAAAAAGGCTAGGGTTATTTCCCCCAGCCTTTAACCTTATCTAAGTATGACAGTCAACAATGGTTACTTTCCACCTTGGATCTGCCTTATCTAAAAATCGTTCTTTATACATTTCTTGCCACTTAGCATCTTCATTTTGAACAGTTGCACACCAGCCCATTTTTCCTGCTTCGTACCATGAACCATCTGGCCAAACTACTGCAAATGTTGCAAAATTTTCTGGGAACAAAACATCTCCAACGTATGCCTCATTGCATTTATGTTGTTTGATTTTTTCATCTCTCTTGTTACTGTTTAAAGTTATCTCCTCTTCGTTTTCTCTTTTCAATGATAGCACGTTATTCCATCTTCCACCTATACAATAATAATCCCATTTCCCTTGAAAATTGTACGTTGACAAAGCATTTCCATCCTCATCAATATCTTCTTTTTCATATTCTTTCACATAATCCTGATAACATTCTTCATCGCTCCAATGGAATTTTTTTGGCAATTCATTCTTTATGTAATCCAAGTAATCTTTATCCGAGTGCCTTAATTCATATTCTAGCGGATTATCCTTCCATTTACGATACCATTCTGCTTCCCGTGCAATATTTTTACGTACTACCTCTATCACTTCTTCTCTCGTTTTACTTACATAAACAGGTACTTCAATATTTTCATCAAAAGGTTCTAATAATTCGTCTACTGTCATCTCCCCATCTGTAAATACTGCAACACTAAAATGACTCATAATTTCACTCCTTTATTAATTTTTTTACAATCTACCATGCTTTAAATATATTCCATTTCATCATAGCATATTTCCATGCAAAACAAACTGTTTTTATCTTTATTTTTTCGTATTATGTAGATTTTAACCTTACAAGGTTAAATTTACTATTTCATTTGACCTTTCTTATATCTATACTACTCTTGTTATTTTAGAAATCATTTTATACTAACTCCATATCTTCTAATAATTTTTTCGCTTCCCCAACAAAATCTAACGCACTTTTGTAACGTTTTTCTATTTGTTTGACATAATCACTATCAGCATCATATTCCCCATACATTATGTCACACATGAGTGTATAAAGTTGCTCTTTTGTTTCTTTTGAACTTTGCTTAACGACCTCTCTTGAAAACTCACTTAAAGTTCCTGTTAATTTTGTCCAACAAATGAAGCATTTTTCTGACTCTAACTCTATACTTTTATCTAGCCATTCGTTCAAAGTAAAGGTTTGTGTATTAGGTTGACAATGTGTATCTTGAAGAAAATATTGTACCTTTTCCTTTCCTTGCTCTACCACACGTCCCAATGGATACAATGCACATACAGATGGCTTGCATTTTTGTATAAGACATTTGTTATTAAACAAAAACGGACAACTCCTGTAGATGCCTTGAGGCTTCAACCTAATAAGTGGCAATTTAGATGTATGTCCAATGTATAACTCACCATATTTATCTATCAGTTGTTTTACAGATATATTTAGTTCCTTGCAAATACGAATTATATCATATGTACTCAGAAGAATATCCTCTCTATTCCTACAACAATTCCCACAGCAACTACAACTAAATTGAAATCTATCCTTACTTTTTAATATTTTAAAATCTTTAATATTCATAAAAATCCTCCTTTTATCATTTTCTTTATACTATTCATCAATAATAGCTACTTAGCCAACTCCAACCATGTCTAATAACCAAGAATTACTCCCTTGCTCCTTTTTCTCTTGTACAGTTTCTTTCTCCCCCTTTTCTTTAGATTTCATTCGTGCTCTAGTAAGTATTCTTTGTCCAAATAAAAAATGGAATGGTGTGTACCACCGTTCCATCTCGTTGATATTATTTTTCAAAGTATCTCCAATAAGAACCATACCTGACATGCCCAATAAGGACATTTGAATGTAACACATCCTTGCAACAACTGGAGCAAGGTCCTGCGCAACAAAATACACATTCTGCTGATAGTTTATTCCATTTGCTCGCATAATATTGGCTGCGCTAATTAAATTAACTCCTGATCCACACGTCGGCTCATATATCATTTGAGGCTCATTATTTTCCTCCTCTGTACCCAACGTCATTTTGGCCATCATTTCTGAAAGATAGTATGGTGTAAAATGCTGTGCCTTTTGCTTGCTATAAATACTAAGTTGCATATAAACTTCTCCTAAAATATCTTGCTCTTGATTTTTTTCTAATTCACATACTATCTTAGCAAATAGTTTACAAATCATAGTTACATCTTCTTTTTGATATTTACTAATAATTCGTAGATACTCTGCTTCTCTAGCATCGGCACGCTCTTTATCATAGGCATTTGATAGTGCTGCTGCCCATAGATACGTACAGTCACTCCATGTTTCCCATATTTCGTGTCGTTCTGACAATTTAGTGATTATTTTAATACACTCATTTACCATAGATTTTCCTCCTTCTATTTTTTAGACAACAAAAAAACACCTAACGCAAGTTAGATGTCTATTTTCCTATATCTTCTTTATTAATAAAAACCTGCTACCAGGAATTTTAATACTTTTCCATTTTAAAAAATGGAATTCAAAAAAGAAATTTAGGATATAATTATTATATTATATTGCTGTTGTAAAGTCAAAATTTTTATGATACAAGGCAGATACAAGCATATCTTGATAACTCATAATCAACTATACACACCACCATTCGGCATGTTTGATGTTTTCCTGACCTCAGGAAAACATTCAAATATACTTCGTCCACTGTTTTCACATGCAATCATCGCACGCTTAATAACTTTATGGAAATTTTCCCACTTACTATATTCTAGTGCTAACGCTAATTCTCTAGCTGACCAATATATAAGGCAGGCTATCTCAAGAGAAAAACATAAATGTCGCTCTCCTGCTTGATTTTTTTATCCTTCCTACCATTTTTATAATACAATCTTAGTATCCTATATGAGAACGGAGGCGATTACTATCAAACGCATTACTGCAACTGAACATGTCGTCTTTTCATCATGCCCACCTTGTGTGGGCTTTTTTAATTCAAGAGTTCTTCGCTAGAAGAACTTTCCTAATTGAAAGCTCAGAACGTAAAACAGTTGAAAGCCTCGCTATACTAAAAAGCAAAAAGTAATAGAAGTGATTAATTATCATTTCAATATAATTTATAAAACCGAAACAAAAGACACCACATAATTGTGAGATGTACCTCCAGCATCTCGTTTATTTTACCCTCTTCAAAAGACCATGATCCATTTCGTATACTTCATCACACAGTATCTCTATATCTTCTCTATTATGGCTTGCAAGTATAATTAATCTCCCTTGCTTTTTAAGATTTTCAAAATATTCCCGCATTTGCTCTACCCCATCACGATCCAAGCCATTCATTGGTTCATCTAAGATAAGAATCTTCTGCTCTTCCATCGTTGCCTGTGCAATCGCCAATCTCTGCCTCATTCCCAGCGAATAATTTTCCACCTTCTTCTTGGATGCAGGATCAAGTCCCACTGATTTCATAGCGGATTCAATTATTTCCCTGCTTTTTCTATTCCGAATTCGATAAAGGAACTCAAGGTTTTTATATCCACTAAAATTACGTATATATCCTGGCTCCTCTATAATAATTCCTGCACTCGTAAGCATATCAATGTCCTTTCCCATAACCTGGCCATTAACCAAAACATTACCTTGGTCTACTCTATAAAATCCGCAGATACATTTAAACAAAACCGTTTTCCCTGAACCATTATAACCAACTATTCCATATATATTTCCACCTTTACACTCAAGTTTTACATCCATTAATATCTGTTTATCCTTAAATGATTTGCTTATATTATTAACTTCTATTGTAATGTTTTCCATACACTACCTCTAATCCTCTCTGTTCCAATGAAACTCCACGCGTTTGATACGGGCAGTTGTAAGAATGGCCATTACGATAATTCCAATTCCCAACACACCAAACATCCATGGCAAAGGCGGAACTACATAAACCCCGTGCATTTTTTTCCCAATATTTGCAGTTCTAATCCAATTAGCAGGTGTAAACATTCCCATTTTCACCATTGAAATGTGATGGACATTTTCAACAAAAAATATCATCGTTGTCATACCTGTTGCGACTGCCACTGCTGCCATTCGATTTACTAATAAACTAATTGCAAACATCAGCAGTCCAATAAAACTAATGACTAACCCACCTACAAAAACCGTAATCAACATTAACGAAATAGGGGTGGAGTGTGTCAGGGTATCATAAGATATTGGGAAAAAAAATTCAAACTGACTTGCCACATTCGTCATTGATGCTGTATATAAAATCTTTCCCCATCCAGTCGAAAACTCCAAGTTGGGGAACAGCAACACCATACTCATAGCAATGTTAATGAATATCATTGTAAAGGCCTGCATGATAATAACGCCAATCTGCCCAACTACCCATTTCTTTCTTCCCATTCTGATGACCTGATACATATTCCCATGTTGCATAAATGGTACATCGGAAAAATAATAGATAATCCCCATCAGAAACAAAAATGCATAATGATACTCAGAAATCATAAATGGGAAAATCCATGGCGTGACCTGGTGGTGCAGCCCTTGTGATAAGTTCATCACTGGCTTACAATATAAATAATTGATTAACAACTGTATAATAAGTAATGAAATGGTTCTAGTGCTGGTCATCTTGTAGAAGTAAAGCTGCATCATATATTGAAACTGTCTGACGAGCACTCTCATATCCGTCTCCTCACTTTCTTATAGATAGCACATGCTATTATCATTGTGCATAAAAGCCCCAGTATAAGTGCCCAGCCGAACGATAGTAAGTCATTTTCAAATGTTTTATACTCTGGATTAAAAACATAAAGTTGAAAAAAACTAAGATTTTCTGTCATTCCATAGCTAAACTCAATCAAAATTTGATGGAACAATCCTGGAATTACTAGCACAATCATCTTATTTGTAACAAATAAGGATACATAACTGGAAACCAATGCCAGTATACCTGCTAATATGCCTTGTTGTACTCCATATAAGGTATACCATAGAACATCTGGTCCCTCTACCAAAAAATACCTAAACATGCAACTTGATAACATATATTCCATAATATTACTATCACTCCATGGCATCCAAATACGACATATTAAAGCAAACAGAGTGCACCCAACTGATAGTACGAAAATTGCAGTCAACATAATCCATACTACCTTTGCCCTCACATATTCTTTAAGATTGCCTCTGATAAGAGCATACCTAATATAGTTATTTCCAAGATCCTCGCTGAAGCAAGATGCAAACGGATACGCACAAAATACATAAACTATCGCAAATCCCACACGACCTGTTGCTGCAATAAACACATATAGCACAGATACCGCAAAATCCCTTCCCTCTAATGCAAAGAAAAGAGCAATGACAGTACCGATTATAGCTATATATAAGCGTCGGTCGGTAATAATCCTAAGCATATCTGTTCTTAAATAACCTATCTTTGTCTCCTCATTCATCAAAGCATCAGTTCCTCTCCTGTTTCTGCGTCGATATGGGAATATATGGTAAACTCATAGGCTTCTCCGCTTTCACTGTCGATACCACTTTCTGTTATCTCTACCAGCCAAGCCAATTTAACATCCAAGTGATTGTTTTCATTTCTGACTGGCATTTGATAGAGTTTTGCCCGTTCAACCTGATATTTTGCATCTGTGAGAATATTTCCGTACTTCCTAGCTATTACATCTGCTATATCCGAGAAACCGGTCAGTTGTATCGGCTGTTGTTCCTCCTTTTCTGCAAAACTGTACATATCTGGTACATATAATTGTTGTACTCCTTCTGCAGAATATATCGCATGTATCGGACGGTCTTCCTGATTATCATTTGGAAACATTTCATCACCAAAATACACTGGTATTCCCTGATATTCCTGTTCTATCAGGAAATAATAGGCATCATCAGACTGAGACCACTCTTCTTGCGTTTTCACTCTCTCTTTTAGTGATTCCATTGGCTCTAGCGTCTGCATGATCTGGTGGTCTAACACATAATAAGAATAGTTTAATTGACCAACTTCATATCCAACATCTTCCAAAGATTGTGCGATATTGTCTATTGCTTCTGTCGTACTTCCAAACCACAGTTCACCTGAATTTTCGAATACTTCCCCAGCAGTTCTAATGTGAAACAACTCCTCTATTTTCATGGTCCATTCTGTATAAAAATTTAGTACCATTCCTGTATGTATCGTTGTTCCATCTGCATATTTCATAAAAAAACTGTCTCTCTCTCCATCTACTCCCGAGGCAGTATCTTGTTCTTTGCTATCCAGTTCCTTTCCAGCTCCTAATGTATTTTCTACTTTCTCCGCATCAGGGTACTGCATCTTAGCTGTACTCCTTTTTAGTTTTTCAAAATCCATCTTCTCAGGCGTCTCTATCACTGTGTCAAAAACAACTCCATCTATTGTGTTGCTATACCGCTCTGGGAAACTTACTTCCTGTATTATTGTACTACTGTTTTTCTGCTCCGATACATTAGGTTCTGTGTTATTACATGCCGCCAAGAACACAACTACCGTAAATAGTATTGCAAATATAGTTATCCTTTTCATAACTAACATTTCCTTTCTTTATCAATATATTAATTTGGTCATATACGGAAATTCACTTCCGTATATGACCAATTATACGCAAAATACATATGTATCTTATTATGGACAATAGTATCCCTTTACTTTAATTCTATTATTTGTAGCTTCTGCTTTCATGTGATAGTTTTCACCACCTGGTGCATGTTTATTATACTTACGTGATAGTGTTTTACCAAGATTTGCGTTGCTAAGTGTTGCATAACTTGTACTTCGTATAGAAGTGTCCCTGCTGTTATACGATCTTACTCTAATTGCATTTTTTGTGTTACTGACATAAGTAGCCCGGAAATATGCATATTGATCCCCATCTTTCGTTTTTATCTCCTTATACGAAAATGGATCTTGTGAACCAGTTCCCCCTACTGTTACATCAAATGCTATACTCGATGCAAATACTGGAATGCTTGCCCCTACAAGACAAAATGATGTTGCCATTACACAAACTACTTTTCTTAATTTTTTGTTTACCATGTTTCTTCCTCCTTTTTTCTTTGTTAATAGTTTTCTATATCTTAATATTATTTTTTTAGTTTGTCAATATTTTTTTACATAATAATTATTTCTATATCGCTAAAGTGTTAAACCATTTTATTGGTACTTATTGTATTGACAAATTTTTCAAACACTCTTATACTAATTTATATCATTAACAAAAAACCGAACGTGGAGGTAAACTATGAATGAAACTCTCTCTAAACTAAGCAATAAAGAACTTGCTACCATGAAAGTATTCTGGCAGGTAGAGCAACCTATGGTAGCCTCAGAAATTCCAAAGCAAGACTCCAAACTTAATATTAATACTGTAAACGTTGTAATACGTAATCTGTTGAAAAAAAAGTATATTCAAGTGAATAGTATCGTATACAGCGGTACTGTATTAACTCGTTCCTACGAACCTACTATAAGTGCAGAACAATATGCTAGATCCCAAATTATGGAGTTGCTTCCTAAAAATAAATCTACTTCAACCACTAACGTTGTCGCTGCAATGTTAAAAAATGAGAATCCTAACATGGAGGTTATTGAAAAATTAGAGTCTATGCTACTCGAATATAAGGAAAATCTTCCCGGTAAAAAGGAGGTGTAAAATGTATACTTCTTATACCTCTTTATTTACTGGTATTGCAATATCTTCACTATTAATTCTAATTATTGGGATTTTTATAGTCAAAGTAACACCTTTTCAATATATTCGTATGATGTGTTTATTTACTGTGTGTGGATTGCTTATATTTAGGCTCCTCTTTCCATTAGAGTTTAATTTCACAAAAAGTATTAATAGTTCTTATTTCCTTCCACCCATTCTACATTTTCTTGCAATACCAATTATGAGCTTAATTGGCATTGAGTGGCGTATATATCATATACTACTAATACTATGGCTTCTTGGCAGTATTTATCATTTGGTGACACTGTTTCAATATCGGAAAAAGTTTTATACCTATATAAAAACTCTGCCCCATTATGATTCTCCTATAGCAAAGAACATATTACAAAATATTACGAACTCCCATATACGTTCCGTCCAATTTGAACTAAAAGTATCCTCTATTTTTTCTACACCAGCTATTTATGGAATCAAGAACCCTATAATTATATTGCCAACGATTGAATTTTCGGAAGATGAACTATTTTTCATTCTTTCCCATGAAATTACCCATTACTATAATCGGGATCTTTTAACCAAACTGCTTTTTGACATCTTTCAATGTATCTGCTGGTGTAATCCATTTGTATCTATTTTAAACCGACAAATTGCAAGGTTGTTGGAATTACGGGCAGATGAAACCGTCACTGATACATTGTCACAGCATGATCGCATCTGTTACTTAGAATGTATGTTGAGGATTGCAAAGTTTCAAAACTCTTTTTCAAACCATTATGCACTTACTTTCCACACTTCTAATACAACTATGTTGGAACAACGCTTTCAATTGATTCTCAATAAAGGCAAACACGGAGAATGCCGAAGACACTTCGTTTCACTAATCTTCATTCTGGTATTTGTGTGCATACTAGGTGCATCATATGTCTACAATTTTGCTCCATATTCCATTCTCCCCGAACATGCAAAAGATACATTTACTATCTCTGCTGATGATTCTTTTCTATTGGAAACAACAAAAGGCTATGATTTATATATCAATACTCAATATATATGTACTATAGAATCCGTAGATGAGACATTTGAAAATTTACTTATATATTCAAATTTAAATGAGGTGCCAAATGAATTATATTAAAAAGTCTTTATTATTTATATCTGTAGTTCTATTGTTACAATTTCCGTTGATTGAAACTCAAGCTGCCGAAACAACTTCTATTCCCATATCATTAACGGGAGATAACTTTGAAATTACCCCTTATGTTAATACCATAGAATGGAGGTATAAAATAATCAATGGTAGATTGTATAAACGCCAATATAATTATGTAAAAAATCGCTGGATTGGTAATTGGATTTTAATAAAATGAAAGTGAAACTATATTTCATGTCAATTTCCCTTTGGAATGGCATATTCGCAATCCCTAGTGATAGGTTTCTACCTTTTATTACATGCCTCAAAATACAAAAAAGAAAGGAAACCTATGTACCCTGAAAAATATTAGCAATTTTGAAAAAAGCTTGTGCGAAAACGCCAAGCTCTTTTTTTATCAAAAAGTCAAATCGGTTTATTTATACTATTACAAACCAGCGTAATAACTTACCGTCAACTGTTTCTTAGTCACCTACACGGACATACTGAAGCTGCTGGTCGCTTATCACTAAAAAGGCTAGAAAAAAGAGGATATATACAGTCAAAAATCCTGCCACAGCAAAGTAAAACTAAATATTATTATTTAGCCCCCAAGGGGCGCGATTTCTGCTATCTTTGTTATGCCCTGTGAATAATTCACTATGACTTTTTCTAATTTTTTTGTATACCCTTAACCATAGAAAGCACCTCTCCTTGTATTTGATTTTTTGTTTAGTCACTCAAATCTTAACACAAGTTGGTGCTTTCTTTTTATCTATTTTATTTGCTACCAAAACTTTACCCTATCTGTATTTATCCTATGCTTATAAAATTCCGTCCGCTTTCACCGCCGTTTCTAATCGCTAGGCATTACTCTTCACCATTTTTGCAAGTGGCATTTACAAACTTCCTATGACGTATTCCACATGCTTGTTAATCTTGATTTGTATTTTCTATATTCTCTGTTTCTTTTTTGCAAGGTTTCAAAATAATATATAATTCCAACAAGAAAGAAGCAATAAGTAACAAGACAAGCGGTACCGGAACATATTCAGAAATACTAGAATGATGCGGAAAACTTAATCTAGCAAGATAATATTGCAAATATGAAAGCATTACAATTAAGGACAGGGTTAGAATATTAATAGAAATCGCTAGAACAAATGCTATTTTTTTCATAACACACTCTCCTTATCTCTCTTAGTAACCAGCACGCCAACTATAATCCCAATTTACAAATGCATCTACATATGCCGTTTGAGTCTTCAAAACGGAGGAACTCACACCAGCCACGTTAGACATTCGTACATATTCACTAACAACTTTATAACGTGTATATTTAGGGCGATATATAATGGTTCTCCTTTGATTATTAGGCAAAGTAAGAGAATAAGAAGTGCCGTAGGTATTTGTTTTTCCAATGCTAACCCCTAAAGCAGCACCAATTTTTGCAGTACCGATATCATAAGAACCAGATATAGATGTTGTAAAACTCTTATTTAAGCTTGTAGAGTTATTGATATTTAATGTACCAGGTCCAAGACCCGTAGGTCCTGTTCGCCAAGAACCAACATTGTTTGAACTGTGTACCGAGGTAGATTTGACTCTCCAAGCATAGGTATAAAGGCTACGCGAGGAGCCATTTATTGTATCTGTATCCATTGAAAAATCTCCAATTATAACAGAATTAACATCACTATCAGGATGTACATCGCTTGATGATCCAAATGCAAGTGACGTTGTGAAAGAGCTAAATAAACACAAAATCGTAAGTAATATTGAAATAATTTTTTTCATAGATAGCCTCCTTTATCTTAGTTGACAATAGTACTCAAGCAAAACACTTCAAATATGTTGACTGCTTTCTAATTGTACATCGGAATCTCCTCCTCTCTAATTCCTAACCCTACTGTACTTTCCTCTGTGTTCATATTTTACCACAATAGTAGCCATAAATCTATATACTGACAAAAATACCACCTTTTCATGTAATTATTTCTCTCTCATACATAATCCTCCATATAAATTTCTCATCTGTTCTTCTACACTAAATTGCTTAACATAACGAAATAGTTTATTCACATCTTTTTTATCATAAGCTGCATACCTTTTCAAGGCTAGTATTAGTTGTTCCCCATCCGCGTTATATAAGTACTCGTGTTATCTCCTGGCGTATAAATAGCTACCATCTTTATACGGATAGGTGTTTATAATCCTTCAAATAGAGGACTAATATCCTCTATGCTGTTTGTATCTTTTCATAGTCAATACCCCACTTATAAAATTTTAACAATTCATATGCTTTAACAACTGCTATATCCGTACACAACCCATTTATGTAACAAACTAAAGTGAACCATGATAAGTGTGGATGGAAACAATTACAACTTTTAGAATAAATAAAGCTTTCCAAAAACACTTAAACTATTAAAATACTCATTTGAGCATTACAAAAAGTCTCGAGCAATCCTATTTCAAAGAACTCACTAGACTGTTCAGTCTACTCCTAGCAAATGTCATTTTATATTGTTATTGTAAATTCAAATTTTTAATATTCTTGCCAAAAGCATCTTGCCAGCACTCCATTTCGTTGATATACTAAACTATATTTCACGTCAATTTCCCTTTGGAATGACATATTAGTAATCCCTAGTGATAGGTTTCTGTCTTTTATTACATACCTCAAAACACAAATAAAGAAAGGAAACCTATACCATGAAAAATATTAGCAATTTTGAAAAAAGCTTGTGCGAAAACGCCAAGCTCTTTTTTTTATCAAAAAGTCAAATCGACTTATTTATACTATTACAAGCCAGCGTAATAACTTACCGTCAACTGTTTCTTAGTCGCCTACACGGACATACCGAAGCTGCTGGTCGCCTATCACTAAAAAGGCTAGAAAAAAGAGGGTATATACAATCAAAAATCCTGCCACAGCAAAGTAAAACTAAATATTATTATTTAACCCCCAAGGGGCGCGACTTGTTAAGAGAACTCTTCCCAAATGACTTTTTCACTCAAATGCAGGTGAATTGGGAACGTCGCCCACCAAGTGGAACACAACAAATACTTCACCGCATTCGAACCAATGATTTTTATCTGAGCTATATTAGCAACCCTATGAGTACTCCTCACCCATGGCTCTTAGAACACCCCTTGCCACATACCTCCTTAAGTCAACCTTTCAGGTGTGATGGCCTTTTTATGGGTAAACATCAAAATTACTACATAGAACAAGATAATAATACACAGTCCGAAACTGTAATCACTCAAAAAATACAGCAATATGAAGAGTGTGGTTTTTTCTCTGATGGCAACAATAATGTCTTAATCTTTTGCCTATCCTTTACCCCGAAAAAATCCTCAATCCATAAGCCCTCATTTTCACTATACCGCACCATTCTTAAATTCACTAAGCTTTGGGCTCTTTTAGAAGATGAACATGGACTTTCTTTAGACTATCAACAGTTTTGTCAAATACTGAATTCTTCCTCGCTAGGAAAATCCATATCACAAAGCGAAATGCTGATTTTTACTAAATTGCTTTCTACTCATCTAGAAGTAGAAACGCTCAAAGAGGCAAATATTCTCAAAAAGGCATATTTAGACGATACAAGCTATTTAGAAACCCAGCTCGATGAATTGGATGTCCTGTTCCAAAAACGTCTTAAATCGCATTTTATGCGTGCTTGGAGAGGTTCCTCCTGCTCAACTCCATTTGCACTTTCTGGAAATTCCGTTTTCGCTGTTGCTAACCATCGTCTAAACACATATCAGGATTACCTGATGCCATACGAATATAATCTATCCAAGCAACTCTTGAGCTGCCTATTTTACAACGGTTTAGATACTAGCAATTGGAAATATCAATCACCATTAGCAATACCCCTAAAAAATCAACCTAATTGTTTTTTCCATCAAGGGTTTAAGCATACTACTTATGGCTATATTGCAATTGAACACCTTACTATAGACTTAACCTCCATGCAACGAATCAATCACTATTTAGGTGCTTTTTATGCTCAAGATGTCACTTTATTTCTTCTCCTAATCGCAACATCACTTGAAATTGATATCTTTAGTAAAGAAATCTTTTCAAAACTAAGCACATATGCCACTAACAAACTCATCATTTTATGGATGGACGCTTCTATACCCCTTACCCAAACTGCCGTCCCCTCTATCTACATTGTTTCTACCGACCACAAATATCCCATTTGTTTTGAGTGCGATGAATTCGACGAACAGCTAAGACTAATTAGAAAGGAGCCTCTATCATGAATATTTCTATAACGCCAAAAATACTAAACAAACTAAACTACTCTTTTTCAACCTTCGTGTATATTGGATATGCCGTATTTGTCATTCAATTACTGTTTTTAAGCATAAGCTTTTTACACAGCCTTTTTTATATAGATTACACCCTTGTGGTTCATAATGCTCTTTACCGAACAATAGGCCTTATCGTTCCTATTTTTCTCTGGATGTTCTCTACTAATGTCACTTTTTTTAATTATCATCGAACCAAAACCATTACTTATGTAGCAACAATTTATAACGAAACCTTAATTCTTACAACCTTAATTTTTCAAATTTTATCAAGATTATTTTTACCATTTATTATGTCAATTCGGACCGACCATATCTTCACAAAGAACATGGTTATCTTTCTTGCTAGGCTTCTTGTAGAAGTTCCCACACTTCTATGTTTCTTTTTGTTGTTGAAAGGATTATTGCACCCAATTCAAGATCCTAAGACTCGTAACATTATTCTGAACTTTAAACTTGCCCACTACATCAGATTACAAAAAAAGCGCAAGACTATTCAATATCCACTTACCATTGCAAAAGATGTTAAAACAGGTAAAAATATTGTTGTTTCTGAAAACGATCGCTTTCTTCACGCCTTAGTAGACGGCACAAGCGGAACTGGCAAAACATCCTCCACTATTTTACCTGCCATTCATAATGATTTAAAGACTAGGGGCCTTGCTGAACAAAAACAAATGTCTCTTTTATGGAGCCTCCTAAAAAAGGGGCTTGTTACTTATAATGGTGAATCTTCTTTTTTTTCGATTAACAACTTCACATACCTTAACTCATCATCCACTTCAGACAATAACACTTCTTTTGAGTCACTCGAAGATATCCGTTCTGAATATCCCGTTTGTGGTATAACTGTCTTAGCGCCTGAAGACTCGCTAACCAACAATGTCTGCCAGCTATGTGATGCAAAGCACATTCCTTATAATCGCATAGATGCAACTCCCGACATAAACGGAAAGCCAAAAACCAATTGGATTGGAATGAACCCTTTTTACATTTCTCCCTCTCTATCTGGAGACAAACTTCATCAATCCATAGTAAAGAAAGCGGTCATTTTTTCCGACGTAATGCAAGTTATTACCGACCTAAAGGGAAAAGCTGATTCCTATTTTACGGGGTTAAATAGGCAAATGCTCGCAAATCTCGCTATCTTAATTATGAATACAATACCAGTGCTCCAGCAGCGTCATGCCACACCTGAAGATCTACAACTCCTAATTAATAATTTTGACCTGCTGCACACTCATGTAAGTAAATTAGCGAAACTCGATAAACAGCACCCTCGTTACACCTTCATTTTACAATACATAAGGGATGACCTTCTTGGCAAAGGACGCACCAAAATGGAAGATCAAAGCCGTGGTACGCGAAACATTATTAATGAATTCTTATTAATGCCTGAGAGCAAAAAAATATATTGTTCTCAAAATTCCATAGACTTTGACAGAATTCTAGAAAATGGTGAAATAACCGTTTGTAACTATGATTTGGCTTCTGGTGACAGCAACGCAGTTGCTTTTGGTTTATTCTTTCTGCTTTCCTTTAATAATGCAGTTTTATCACGTCCTGGAAGTGAAAATACTCGGTCCCCTCATTTTTTCTACATTGATGAGTTACCTGTTCTTATACATAGTTCTTTAGAAAAGAATTTTGCTCTTTTTAGAAAGTTTAAAGTCGCTATGTTTTGCGCAATCCAAACATTGGATCAATTTCAGAAAAATGAGATTACAAAATATTTAAAGGGTGTAATATTAGGATGTGCTCATCTTTTAGTCTTTGGACGCTCATCTTTATCTGATATGGAAACATTTTCTGCACTTGCTGGAATGAAAGAAGAGACAATATCGCAAGATACAGTTTCCGAAACCGCCTTGTCATCTGAAACGCCAACTTTATCCTACTCTTCTCGTGAAACACCAACACCCCAAAATGTAGTAGAGGAAATAGACATAAGGATGCGTGACTTTCAAGAAATCACTTTTTTTACTACACAAGATGGACGACCTTTACCGCCTATGCACGCCAAAGTTGACTTTCTCAAAGACACCGATTGGCTACCTGAGGAGTTACCCCCTCTTACTATTGCACATTTCCAAGCTCACACACAGCAAAACACTACTCCCACTGCCATGGATAAACGGATTTGTTCTATTGATGAGCATACCATAAAATCAATATACCAATATTCAGAAAACGTATCTGAGAATCAATGTAAAGTTGCAGATATTCATACAACTAATAAGGCCACTGACCTCCCACATAAAGATAAGCCCCCTTCTTCTATTCCTGATGGAAGTGAAACTTTAAATGGTCTTTTTTAAACACTACACACAAAGGAGATGTTTATGCAAAATAAAAATACTGTCTTAGAATGTATCACTAAACCTAGCCCTTTTCACCTAGAGGAGAACTGGAAACTTAAAATTGAAAACCAAAATAAAAACTGTACACATGCAGAGATAGATATACTAATGTCAAAAGGAATTCTTAGCGAAATTGATCTTGAAATCATGAAACTCTTAGCAAAATTCCATTATGTTAACTCCTTTAATATCACACTCGCTTTAAAGCATTCCCTTGCATCTGCATACCAAAAAGAACACTACCATGCTAACATTAAAAAGCTTGTTCGCGCTGGGGTTTTATTAAAATACTCTTTCGTTTTTAATGATGATAGCTTTTCCTCCGGTTCGCCTATGTCTGCACTTCGCTTTTACTCGCTTTCCTCTGGTGCACAAAGTTATACATCTTCGTTTGTTGATACACCTCTTGCTAAGAGTAACTTATCAATAGATTACCAAATCATCGAGCAACTAGCTACAAATCAGCTACTCATTCAGTTATCCTCAACATACCGTAGTTCCTCAATCAATTACATCCTGAATAGTAAAAAAGCTGTTGGAGCTCACCTATTGAACATTAATGCTTTTATCCGCTACAAAATAACCTCCTCTAAAAGTATTGAGGTTTTTCTCTTGTGTGGTCGCGATCTTATTCAAAGTCAACGCAACCTGACGGCTCGCATATTACTACTTTTTGACTGGCTAAACCATCACCAACCTAATCATCCTTATATGATTTTAATTTTATTAGAATCTTTACCTAGTATTATATCCACAACTAAACAACTAAATAGCCACGCAACAACATCTTTTCGTTGCCCTGTTTACTTTTCTTTGGATACTAACCTACTGCTTTCATCGTTGTTTGATTCACTCTACCAATGCTTTGCAAATGACGAAACCAGTGCTTTAACCATTCAAAAAGTTTCCTTAGATTTTAAGTAGAATTATTAAACTCTCCCCTCATACGATTAAGCACAAAAACCTAACGGTTAGGGTTTCGTGCTTAATCGTTAGTATTTATCTTTCAACGTATTTTCTATATTTCGTCTCATAGTTTCTCGTCTGTCTCTTTTTGAATTTTCTTTACCATATCGTTTTCTCCAATATGTTATACTCCTAAAAAATATTTTTTCGCTTTATGCCGTGGGAAAGTCAGAGCCTTTGTTCTAACTTTTACCGTTCTTACATTATATGTAAACATATTACAAGTTGATATGTCGGTACCAATTACAAATTTTGTGCTTGGTCGGTTAAAGCAATGGGAGGTGTATATGGGTTCATTCCAAAATGCGTCAAAATCCAAGCCTTGTCCTATTTGTGGGAAACCGGATTGGTGTAGTTTTTTAACACCTGATTCTCCTGCATACCCAGGCCAGGAATTATGTATCTGCAGACGTATTCTTCTTCCCGAAATTCTAAGTCCAATCAACCAAAAAAAATATTATTTTATCAAGGAACTACCCGACAACTCAGCTCTATATACTGATGTCGAAAAATTCAGACAAAAAGAATCACTATCTACCCCTTACATTTATCGTTCACATTCAAAACCAAAAAGCGAGCACACCACAGTTTTGCTTCGGCCAAATGCAGAACTTGATATCATTTATAAGGAGCTATTGCATCTGTTGCCTCTTTCGAAGAAACATATTTCAAAGCTTCTCAAAGATGGTTGGTCTACTAGCTTGATTCGCTCAAGCGGAATACGCTCTCTTATTCTTCCCAAAACATATAATAAAGAGAAGGGTTATTGTATTGATGATGTTGAACGTATAAAAATTTGCAAATTTCTTTTAAAAAAACATGAAACTTTGCAGGGTGTACCTGGTTTTTATCAGGATGATTCAGGACACTGGACTTTCACAGGACGTTCTGGAATGTTAATACCTCTATATGACATTAACGGGCTCCTATATCGCCTAAGATTACGCTTGGATTATCCTAAACAAGACGAACTAGGCAAGCCACTGAATAAGTATATGAATTTTTCTTCATATTACGAGACAAAATCAGATGATGTTCTTTCGAACATCTACAAGAATGGTTGTCGTTCTGGCAGTCAAATTAGTGTTTATTATAACCCTGCTACAGATGATCCCTCTATTTGTTACTTTACTGAAGGTGAAAAAAAGGCAATTGTCGCAAATCATTTTTTGAAACATATTGTCATTTCTATTCCAGGGACTAATTCCTATAGGAAATTAGAACAACCCAACAGTAAGAATATAACGCCGCTAGATTACCTAAGAGAATGCGGTTGTAAGACGGCAGTTGTTGCCTATGACAGCGATAAGTACTGGAATGAACAAGTATCACGCTGCGAGGGTAAATTAGTAGATTTATTAAAAACACACTCTTTTGATACATACATTGGAGATTGGAACCCCGGATTTGGGAAAGGGTTAGACGACATATTGGTATTGGGAGTACTTCCTAAATTATTACCAACTTAAAAGAGGATGGAAAACCATCCTCCCAACCCTAACCGTTAGGTTGTTCATTTTTTAATCTTGCTATTTTCATTTCAATACTATTTTTTAATTTTTCTAGCACTTCAACAATAGAACCTCTTTCCATTTCTTTAATTAAGGAGTCTTTGTCTAATACCTCGTGTAAGTCTTTTGCACATTTTACAATTACTTTTGTTCCATTTTTTCTTCTAATTCTTATATTTTGTTCTTTTTCTTCTTTCCTAGTACCACTCTCCGAAAGCTCTTGTTCTTGCTTAATCTCATTAATTGCATTCACTATCCATGGTCGTGTAACACTCGATGAACCACCCTCATTTATTTTCTTTGTTAATATTTCTTCTAACATTCTTTGTTGTTCTTGATTCAATGTAACTGCCGCAGTAAGTGCTGACCATGAACATTTTTCCGAATCCGCAAGTTCCTGCAAGCTAGGTATTAGTTTCAATAAACTTCTATATTTTTCTATTGTCTTAATATCAACTTCCATATCTAGTGCAACCAGTTGGTTCAGAGCCGTTATTTCCCCCTCTTTTATCAGTCCGTGTTTCTTCTTGTATTTAATTTCCATCTCATGAGTTTCATAGAGACCTTGCGCCGTTCTTGCCAAGACCATCGGTTTTTCTCTACGTCCATGCAAATTCCCCAAAAACAAGCGCATCTTACGTTCCCATTCATTTTCAGGCGTTTCTGTAATCAATACAGGGTATTCTTTAATCCCAGCCCTACGCCCCGCTAAGCGCCTTCTGTGCCCAGATTCTATCATATACTTGCCATTATTTGGATATGCAAGTATAATCCCTTGAAACCCATACTCTTTCATTGATTTTGCTAACATTTCCACTTCCATATCATCCCCATATATTGTTTCATTAAAAGGATCATCTTCTAACATTTCATCTGATAAATGCTTTATTTGTTGCCTAACCTCTGACGGCAACTCACTTACATTCGTTTTTTCCAGTAATTCCTTTTGAAATTGCCCCGATACATCTGCCACATTCATTAATGTGTTTTTCTTTTTAAGTGCCTGACTTGTCAGGTTTTTTCTCGCCATTTATTTTCCTCCCCGATCCGTTCTAATGCGTTTTTCCATTTCTACAGCTAGTTTTTTATAATTTTTAGCCACTTCACTGTTTCTACAGCAGATGCAAAGGGGTTTTCCCTCGCTCTCGCTTCTCTGCATAGATGAATAATCACACTTTATATTAGCTTCAAATAAACGCAGTGCTTCTTTGGTTTGTTTCTCCATGCTAACTTCATATAGCACCTTTTGGTCTGCCTTATATAGCTGAGTATTTATATAAAATGACCCTAGAATTTTTAATTCTGTATTTCCATAATCCTTTCTCGCTTCTCGACACCTTTCAATAACTTCCTTATATCCATATGTGCTTGTATTTTTAGCTAGATGAAGCGGAGAAACAATATAATCAGACGCAACTAAATAGGTCATCGTAACTGTGTTGTGCGCAGGTGGAAAATCTATGAAAATATAATCATATTCCTTTATTTCAAGAAGTTTTTTTCGCAATACTCCCATATCTTCCGCTGCATAATAATCCATGTCGTGACTCCCTGGAATAACATCGAGCGCACATACATTCTTTTTAAATCTATTACCCATTTTCTTAGTTCCTGTGAATTCGAGCTTTCGAATCGCCTTTTCTATATCTTCTCCTTCCAAAACATCATACAAAGTCTTTACATCTTTTTTAATTTCACCATTTTCAAAAACATTTTCATCTTCTTCAAAAAAGAATTGTGTTAAATTAATTTGGGAATCTCCATCAATTATGAGTGCTTTCTTTTTCTTCAATGCTAATTCCGCTGCGAGATTTATAGCAGCACTCGACTTCCCTACACCACCCTTTCGGTTATAGAGTCCTATCACTATGGCCATATTATTTCCTCCTTTTATTCAGTCAACCTAACCGTTAGGTTTTCAATTTTATTCTTATTATTACACATTTCCATTTTAACTTCAACTAAAATCAATTTTTATTTTATATCTTCAACTTTTATTTTGCATACTGTATTTTGTATACATTGTTCATTAGGTATCAATATATTCCTAACCTAACGGTTAGGGCGCATTGACATTATTCTATTTAAAGCACAACCGAAACACAGATTGACATTTTGATTATAGATTGTTATACTTTAAAAAACTTATTTCCTTACCGTTGGACGTCTTTTGATTTCCTTTTGTCTTAAATTCCTAGGAATAGGTTGTCACTAAATAACATACTATTTAATTTTGACATCTGCGGATGTCTTTTTTTTATTTAAAAGGAGGATTAATATGAATAATTTAACTGATTGGTTGTATTTTATTGGATTGAATAATCAATCTAATAATTGTGTATTATCTTCTCAAACAGAAGATTATGCAACAAACTACCTAAATGAAGGGAATCGCATTCTCTCATTAGCAAAAGAAAAGAAACAACGTATTTTATTTAAATCTAATAACCTAACGGTTAGGTTGTGTGATTTTAAATATCCAATTATGAATACTAATAATAACATAAACCGAATAGCTATTATTAAAACCATAACGAGAGAACTCCAGAAGGCTTTCAAAGAAAGTGTTGCAATGACTGAGGAATGCATTATAAACCAATGTATTCCTTTTTTATTACGGTTTTGTAGTGAATGTTCTGATTTTAGCATAGAACTTACACCTGCTGGTTTCGAACAAACTCTTGCCAAAGCAGTTACTAAGAGCGAACATGTTATTTCCTTATCAGTGGGAGAGCAGTCTTTTTATATTCCTTGCAAAAACCATAAAAGATTTCGTGATTCTAACTATCATTATACACGTAATCCTAATAATTCTATCTCCATGTTGCATCTTGACACTGCCTTTATAAATCTTTTTGGAATTGCTTGGTTAAATCAGCTAAAAAAAGATTCCCATTTAGATTCGAACATTGCAAGCACATTAAAACAATTGAGTGAAATAATGTACACTCCAGTAAAAAGCTATAAGTGGAGAGCTACAACAGCTCCTGCAAGCTTGTCCAATTATTTGCTTAATGTAGGGTTCTATCTTGATTCGGATACGGGATATTATATAACTAGCAATATGCATTCAGAAACTCTTTGTAAAGACTATAATGAATCTAGCGATCTGCATTTTCAGCTTAAACTAATTGAATTTACTCATGGTGATATATTTTTATCTGCTAAAGATTTAATTGATAAGTCTTTAGAATATACACGTTTTTATTTGCCCTCTTGCTATGATTATTTTGTATTTTCATCACTTAAGTTCTATATATCGGCAACACAAGACATCAAAGAAGAAGAAAAACATCGTAAGCGATTGGAGGGTGAAGTTGCACGCGCTTATACTACCAAAAAAAATATTCCGAAAAAAATCTTAAAAAAGATGCAAACTTCTACGTTAAATTATTATTTTGGGTTTGTTGAGTTTGATGAAGATGTAGATTTGTTTTTGGTCGATTCCATCATCAAAGAATTTCAGAAACTAAACACTAATATTTTTAGTGATTTTATCTCTAAGGAAGTATCTTTACGATTTCGTAAACTAGGACGACACCATGCGAGCGGATTATATTATCCCTCTATTAATACTATTGTTGTTGATTTTAGATATCCAAGCTCGTTCATTCATGAATACTTTCATATGTTAGATGACTATCTTGGTAATCTTTCCTTGCAATACGAATTTGAAAAAATTGTAGTTCATTATCAAAAACTTGTTGAAACTATACTCAAAAAGGAAAATAAAAAGGGGCATGAAATACTATCTTCAACTGGCAAATATAATATAAATTACTACTTACGTAGATGCGAAATATTTGCAAGATGTGGTGAAATTCACTTATCTAGAAATCTTAATGTGGTAAGTTCACTACTAAAGCCAGAGGAAACAAAATCCTTTGCATATCCTGAGGACGATTTATTAAACAAATTAGTTGATGACTATTATTCAAATGTTATTAATAGTCTTAGCAATTTCAAAAAGAGAGAGGAAAACAATCTATGAAACAAATTTACATAACACAGCTCACGGAACATTTAGGAAAAGAGATTCAAGAATCTTTTTATTTAAAAAATATTAAGCTTAAACATACTAAGGACTCTGTTACTCCTTATTTAAGATTAGACCTTCAAGATAAAACCGGCCGTATTAATGGTAGAATTTGGGAAGCAAATATTGAAGAAATTTATTCAACTTTGAAAGGGAAAGTAGTAACAGTATATGGGCAAATAGTTCGCAGTAAAACTGATTACTTAGAATTCATAATTTGGAAAATGGAACCAACTATCGACTATGATATAACGAGCTTTATCAATGGCTTAACAAAAATCGAAACTGAAAAATATTTTACTTCTTTGACAAAGCAAATTAGCCTAGTCAAACATACTGGATTCCATGAATTGTTGCAACTGGTCATAGCAGGAGCAAAAGAACGACTTTTAGATACTCCTGCAAGTCTTACACAAGTGGGATGTTACAATGGAGGATTGTTAGTTAAAATTGTATCTATAGCTAGCATTTGCATTCAAATTTTGCGTTCGCAAATCTTATTTGCATATAATCCTAGCCTCAAAATTCCTTATAACGAAGATTTATTAATAACTAGTGCCATTTTAGCGGATATAGGTACCACAAATTTATATTCACCTTTCCCTGATGCACAAAAGATAAATGAATATGCTTTACTTTCAAAAAATATTTTGAGCATCCAAGTGATTGAACACCACCTAAAAGATATGAATGTATTTTTATCCATCGAAGATATTAATTTACTCTATCATATGATTCAAATTGCTCATGGGTCCGAATATTTAAAACCTATGACACGCGAAGCAGTGATACTTAATATGGCCCACATAACATATGAACGCCTGACAATTCAAGAATTCTATCTTACAGAACATCAGGGGCGCAATGGAGCAATTTTTATACCAAAAGGTAACAATTACCTATATCTAGCACAAAATAGTTTAAAAGGAGGATTAGAGAATGATTCCCAAATATCTCAATAATCATGTAATAAAGGATATTGAAAAGTATCTTATGCTGTCAGCTCCTCCTGGACTCATATTACAAGGAATACCAGGACTAGGAAAACATCTGGCAGCTAAATATATTGCAGCTAAACTTTTAGGGTGTACAGAGGTCGAATTAATGGAAAATGCTGATTATTATCAAACTTCCAAAGAAAGTCCACTTAAAGTAGAAGATATTGAACTACTGCTTGATAAAAGCCTTATGCATAGTATAGGTGATCGGAAAGTATGTGTAATTTTTAATGCACATACCATTTCTCAATCAACGCAAAATAGACTTTTAAAATTGCTAGAAGATAAATCAAACAAAAACATTTTGATTTTACTAAGTGAAAGAGATACTCTTTTAAACACCATAAAAAGCCGTTGTTATACAATATTATTTACACCGCTTGATAGTCAAAGTATGAAACAGTATTTAAAAACAACTATGCTAGATGAAAGCTACTCAAATTTTATATGCTATTTAACAGAGAATGCACCTTATTTAATTGATACTGACATAACAGTACTGAATGATTACATTTCTGTTTATAATGAGCTTTCTGTAATAACAAGGCGTAGTGCTTTACTTTCTCTGTTTCACAATTTAAAAGAAAAAGACACACTTGAGTTTTATTCACAACATACTAATTATCCAACTTGGAATATTAGATTATTATTATATCCTTTTTATCAATTCATAATAGGAGAGGAGATAAGTGGATTTCCTAAAAATCTTTACGATACAAAACAAGCTCTGCAAGTCATGGAACACGGTTTGGTACATCTACACATGCTTAATAGTAGTTATACAAAGAATGATTATTTCAATCTCATAAGATTCATAATACAAATAAAATAGTCACCCGAGATTTCGAGAGACTATATAAATTAAAAGGAGGACTATATGTTATATGCTGATTATCGGCCAACTAATCTAAAGGAGGTGGTTGGTCAAGAACAAAATTTAGTAACATTAAGAGAACAAATTAAAATTCAAAAGTATGATTCCGCATACTTGTTTAACGGACATCGCGGTACAGGTAAAACAAGTATTGCTCGCATTTTGTCCAGAAGTATTTGCTGTATTTCTACAACAGAGGATGGACCTTGCAATGTTTGCCAGAGTTGTAAAACTATTTTAACGAATAGTACATTAGATTTTGTGGAGCTTGATGCAGCCTCCCACAGCTCCATTAATGATATTAAAGAGCTTATATCATCTACACAATATGCACCAACTGTATTATCTCGAAAAATCTATATCATTGATGAAGTTCATAATTTATCTTCCAGTGCATTTGATGCTCTTTTAAAAACAATTGAGGAGCCACCAGCACACTGCATATTTATCTTGTGTACCACCGAATTGCATAAGATACCGGCCACAATTAAATCTAGATGTTCTATCTATCAATTTAGTGCCATTTCCATTAGCGCTATTTCAGAGCGTTTGATACTTGTTCTAAATGAACTAAATAAGGATTTTGAAATAGATGCCATAAATTTAATAGCAAAACAAGCTGATGGTTCTATGCGTGATGCATTAAGCATTATGGAAAAATTGATTATATCATGTAACACGCTGACCATAAAACATGTTAAAACCATTCTATGTCTTATGGATGATGAAATATCTATCCAAATATTATCTTCAATTATCGAAAGAGAAGGGATTAAAGCTATTGAATTACTTAAAACCATATATGGTGAAGGAAAAAATCTTGCACAGCTAGTTGATAATTTACTACAAACATTGACAGATGGAGTTGTTTTATACAGTTCTAAGGATATGACTTCTGTATATAATACAGAAACTTATAAAGCAACATTATATAATTTAGTGAATGAATGTGACATTCAGCAACTTTTTTGGTATATAGATCAGTTTTGTGTTCTTCGTGAAAAAATCCGAAATAGCTTAAATCCGTATATGGATGTAATGCTCTATATTATTAAATGTTGTAATTCAAAACTATTTAATGAAAGTACTCATGATATTCTTAAGCGTCTGTCAGCTCTTGAAAATCAAATAACTGAGGGCATGAATGTTCAAATAGAATATAATTCTAGTACAGAAATAATTTCTAAAGATAACATAACAGAAGTAGAAGAAAAATCAATCATTCATAATATTGATATAGAGCAATCTGAGGATGTAGAAGCAGATGAAAATATAGAAGCTGAGGTATTAAGTTTACTCAGCGACTACCTTTGACCCAAATGCTTTTTATTCACCAGCTATTATATATGATTATAGTTATTTGTTTAATCCATACCAATATGAAATCAATTTATTTAATCAAATACGGCAAAGTGATTTTTTATTTAATACTGTTGTTTCTTGTTGTATTTTTGATTCTGAATATAAAATGAGAACAACACTGTATCCAATTTATATTATATTAAGAAAGTTTTTTAATATTTATAATTTCCAATATTTTAGTATTCAGTATATTAAAAATAAGTAGCTAGATGCCTATATCAGAGACTGATATGGGCATTTAACTATTGTTATATATATCCTTTGTATGTTATAGTCTTTAATATATCTAAATTATTAGTCAGGAGATAATTTAGAGAATTTCTTATTAAAAGACATAATTGATATATAATTAAAAACATAATTAAAGACATAGTTAAAAAACATAATTGATAAAACGATCTCTCTACTTTCCCCATTCTATAAGGATTTCCAGAAAAAAAGAAAAAAGAAAAAATTCTAAATGTGGAAGAAAATTTATAGTTGTTGAATATATTTTTCAAGTGTGGAAGATATATTTCGAATGTGGAAGAAAATTTTCCGTATTTGAATAAAAAAAATAGATATATATTAGTATTATTTAAATAAATTTGTAGAGGAATTATAAATTTATGGATAAAAGGATAAGAAAAAGACGAAAACCCTAAAAAAGGGCACAACAAATAGACCTCTAAATAGAATTAGTATGAATAGGTGAGATAATGTTGGGAAAACTAAATTTTTCTTTAAGAATAGTTCTAATTAAAGCACCGATGGAGTTTAATTTAAAAGTTGAATGATAATTCTCATAAATATAAGCGATACATTCTTTTACTGCATCAAAAGTATAAGTGGTGCAGAGCCGACCTAAATCACTAAGATCTTCTTTTGTAAGATCGAAAGCTACAAAAAACTTTTTATTACCTCGTCTAGAAATGATGCCTTCAGATGATAAAAATTCAATAGCTGTTTTATCAATAGGGATCTTATCAATTGTATTGGCAACAATATTTTTATTGGTTTTGTTAATAGCGTTATCTAATTTAGCAATATATTCTTCCATTAGACTAGTATTTTTTATGTTATTTTGTTCATAATTACGGCGACCATGAAAAATAGGATTCATTTGTAAGGTAATATTATTTTCATAACAGTGCGCAGCAAAAAGATCTGAAATAGAAGATAGTGCTTTTTTTATTATACCGGGTTTGCAATAGTAAGGAAGAAAGAGACGTAATGAATCGTAGTCTGGTGAAACAACTAAATCATTTTCGGGTCTTTTTTTAGTATCTAGTTCTAGTGCAATACGCAGAAAAATACGAAGTTGATTTAAATCTTTTATTTTAACCAATTCATTTAAGCATTCCAGATTAAAAGTAGCATATCCACGCCCTCCTTTATTAGATGGAAGTGCGTATGCTGAATATTCAGATAGAATCACATGGAAACTGTGTTTCTTGTAGCCAGAGTTAGTATACATAATATATCCATATGATTGAAGTGTTTCATTTGCATTTTTAATAGAGCGAACCGTACAACCGAGATACCTTGCCAGCTCTTTGGGCAATAGGTTTTTAATTAAACCATTTTCATCAGGAAATGAAAAATGGTATATAAGTAATAGTTTTATAGCAATTGATTTAAGACGTGGTGCATTGCCAAATTGATTTTTCTCATTTATGTATTTATACGATTCGTGGGTGATGGTTTTATACACGGAAGAAGGGCAATTATCACAGCGTTTTTGAGCACAATGTTGTACTTCATCAGGCATATACTCAAGGAATTCTATATGATTTTGGTAATTTTCACATGAAAAACAACCAGATGCTACACGATCTAGTTCTTGAGTTTCTGTATAAATGAATTGTTTATGGTTTTTTTGGATTCCAATTGCTTGGATTAATGGAGAATTTCCAATTCGTCCATAATTAGATAGTTTCAAGTTTATCACCTCGTTAATATTGCTGTATACATTAAAAGTTCTATAGAAATTTACAACAAATAGTACCGATACAGTAATAATACTTGAATAAAAAAGTAGAATATAGTATAATAACTATGCAGTATCGGTCATTGGTTATGATTGATATTAAATAGTGTAGCTAAACGTCCAAGAGAAAGCTACGAGAAAATTATATAGATGTAGATAACTTTTTAAAACGTCCAAATTTTATAAAGGTTATCTACATTTTTTACTATACTATAAGTTTTTCAGTTTGTAAAATCGTAAAAATAGACCTTAATTATCGGACTAAATATAAAAATGAATTGAGGAATACCTAAAAATACTATGAAAATAGTAGAAATAACAAAAAAAATGAGATTTTTTGTTTTAGAATAAAAAAAATTTCATAAATTCTCCTATTACTGGTCAATAAAAAAAATAAAAAAAATTTTTGAAAAAATAGACCTAAATTAGAGGACTAAATACTGATTATGGAAGAAAGAAGGTATTAGTTCTAGAAATATAGCTGCTAGATGATGATATTAGAGGAGAAATTTTACTAGATATAGTAAAATGAAATAAAAAAAAATAGAAAAATAAAAAATGAACACTGAAAAACGAACTAAATATTAAAAAAATAAAAAATGAACACTGAAAAACGAACTAAATACTAAAAAAATAAAAAATGAACACTGAAAAACGAACTAAATACTAAAAAAATAAAAAATGGACACTAAAAAACGAACTAAATAGTAATATATATGGATAAAATGAAAAAGATTGCGACAAAATGGACAATTTGGCATAGGAGATTGCGACAAAATAAACTAAATGAGTAAAATTTTAAAAAGATTGCGACAAAATAGACGTAGAACCAAAAGTTAAGGTTCTACGTCTATTTTATCGCTGACATCAATGCAATCAACATCAAGAATTTGCGAATTATCAACAAGTTCCTTAGAGGTGAATTCATAGGCAATGAGTTCATTAGAATTTAAAGGTAAAAAATCAATAGAAATAGCAGATTTTTGATTGGTAATCTCAAAATTCTTAATGATAATTTGCTTATCTTGCAATGTTTTTAGGTGTGTGGTCAATTCTTTTAGTAAAGTGGCATTTCCCATTTTTATTAATTTCATATTGGAGCGAAAATATTTTAAGGTTAAAGTTTTAGAAGAAGACTTTTGAGTATGTTCAGTGAGTCGTTCTTGTTGCAAAAGCATCATTATTCCACGAGTTTGAGCAGAAGTAATAGAAGTATATGAATCTGTTAGAATACTGATATATTTCTTTTCTATATAGGTACGGATCCATTCATCGGAGGGCGTAAACTGAAAATAGTTTTCTTCATAGTTAATATGTATGTAGTTTAGTAGGCCTAGAGTGGTAGATTCGATGAGTTCACCAGTATCCTTTTTGCGTACAGCAATACTATAGTTATAATTTTGCAACCTCTTTAGTCGCATGTCTAAGTCATCATAATGTTTCTGTCTTGGAACATTGACATTATATACTTTTCGTATAAAATCTCTTAAATCAACAGTAATTTTTTGAATGGAGATATTTTCACCACTGATACGATTGAATAGTTGGGTCATAATTTCTCGGTCTTTCATATCCAATTCTTTTTGTTTTAAATCTATTTGGAAGTTTTTTAAAACATTAGATAAGTCTTTTTTGTTAGAAATAGCTGGTAATTCTGTGTCAGGATTGTAGTTTACAATAATATCCCCTTCTGTATCTTCCCCTTCAAACTGATATTTGTTCAAAAAAGAAAGTTCATTCTCGATTAGCTTTGCTTCAAAATCCATAGCTGTATTTCTAAAAGAAAAAATAGGTTTGTTGGAAAAAATAGTTGGATACTTTGTGTTAAAACCTTCGATTGAATCATTGAATTCATCACGTATGGTTAATAGGGATTCAAATGTTAAATCATTGATAAAGCCATTTGCAAGTGTTTTAGTTGGTTTTTCGCTGAGAAAAAAAAAGTTAGTGGCGGGTGCAGAAGTGTCAGAACGCCAATTATCTATATCCTTATATTTGTCCATCATGATTTCTTCAATAGTTAATTCACTTATAGTATCACGATTTGTTGAATTTATTAACTTTTTTGACTTAGCATAATTTCTTAAAAATTGAGGGTTCTTAGGTTTCATATTATCTGGGGAATATATCTCTTCTTTTATACTATTAAACCAATTTCGCTTGGTGATACGTCGAATTTCTCTACATGTACGCAAGGCTTGTTCAATGCTTTCTTTGGATAAGGCAATATAAGTACATGTGACAATCATATCTTGTAATGAAAATGGAGTCATAGGGTAGGGTAAAGCATCTGTTGTAGATGGTTTTGTACCAGCGATATAGTTTTCATAAATATAATTTTCGGCGTCACGCTCTTTAATATATTTTTCATATGTAGTATGAATGTTAGAACTAATATTTGGTAATATAAAGCGTGCGAGTGTTTCATACTTTTCATATTGAACATTATTTGTCATTTATATCATTATCCTCCTTGATATTCTCTAAATTATAATTATATTATAGAAAAAATAAATATGCAAATCAAACTATCTGCATCTACTATATGATTTTCTGACTTAACTTTTAAGGATACATATAAATAGCTTAGAAAATAGTAGTTGATAAAATAATTGCGATTTTTTATGAATAATGATAAACTGATTTTAACTTGATTTGTTTTTATTTAAGCCATTAGGCTTGAAAGGTAGGAGAATTCCTGGTAACAGGTTATATATTAAAGTAAAGTGCTTAAAGGGCGCTTTTTTTTTACCATTTTATAATGAATAGGTCAAGAAAATAATAAAAAAGGAGGATATTAATTTTGAAACAAGATGTAAGTAAGCAAAATTCATTTTTTCAATCTAGAATGAATTCTGCAAAGTTGGGGGCATATTATACAGATACAAAACATTGTAAGTGGATAGCAGAACTTTTAGAATTTCCTAAGAATAAAGAAGTTTGTTGTCTAGAGCCATCTATAGGTAATGCTTCGGCGGTGATTGACGTAACGAATAGGAAAGAAAATTCCAAAATACATATTTTTGGAGTAGAGATTAACAAAGATGTCGCTACAAAGGTTATGGAAAATCAATTAGTAGAGGAATGTATCTGTGCAGATTTTCTCACAGGTAGCATTATCAGTAAAAATGCATTTTCGCTTTGTGTTGCAAACCCACCATATGGTGAAAGTCATGGTGAGAGATTAGAGTGGCAATTTTTAAGACGCATAATAGAATGTTTAAAAAATCAAGCAGTTTTAGTGTTTATCATACCATATTATGTAGCGTGTGAAGATGCATTTCTTAAATTTTGGAGTGCAAATTTTACTACAGAGTATTATTTTAGATTCCATGATGAAGAATTTGCAAAATGGAAACAAGTTGTTTTGATAGGTAGAAAGGAAAAAGAAAGAGACGTTGATGTGAAACAGTTTTTGAAAATGCAGAAAAATTTAAGCAGTCCAGAGAACATGTTACTACTGCCAACGAGATTTGAAGGAAACAGAGTAAAGGTTAACCCATCTTTGAATAAGGATGTAAATGTTTTTAAGAATAAGGAATTTGATTTTGAGCGGGCAAAGAAAGCATTAGAAGGAGGTGTGTTTGAAAAGTTAGTAAAAGAAAAGATAACACAATCAGAATTTATCTTAGATCAATTAGAGCAACCACCGATTATGCCAAATGCTGGACAAATGTATTTAATGGCAATAGCAGGTGCTGGTCAAGGTATTGTTGGCTCGTCAGAGTCTCAAGATAAGCACTTGCAACGAGGAATGGTTACAAATGCAGAGGAAAGCGATATTAGAATAGATACAAAAGGTAATAAGGTTGAAGCAATACAAAAATTCACACGGATTAATTTCAACATAATTGAAAATGATGGAACTATGCATACCTTATGAAAAGTAGAAGATAGGAAAGTATGACGGGCGTAAGCCTGTTTTTTTATGTAAAAGGAGGATTAATATTATGCTGCATGTGACAGCAGGCAATGTTTTTGCTTATTTAGAATATGTGCTAATGTTGGCTTTAATCAGGAGGCGGTTAGAATTATAGAAGATGAAAATCTGATAACATCTTATACTGAAAAAATGGATGTAGAGTCTTATAGTAATAAGATTAGAGTAGGTAGAGATAATATATATCAAGGGATAATTTTTTCAAAGTCCATTAATACAGATTTTCTATTTATTAAAAAAAACAATTGCGAAATAGATTTTTATTCATTTCTTATGACAAAATTTAATTTACCAATTCTTAGGGAATGGGTTTCTTACATATTTGAACAAGTAAAGATAAAACAGTTTGTTAAAAACACAAAAGTTAGAATTATTGGAACAACCCGAAAATTCGATGAATACGAGGTTTTTCAAATGATGATAGCAGAAGAAGATTTGCGAAATATCTTAAGTGAAGGACTAAAAAGGAAAATTATTAGTATAGCAGAGGAAGAACAAAAATCTTTGAAATTTGAAGATATGGATGATTATTTCAAAAAGTATGGACATACTTTGGTGGATAATTTAGAAAAGATTTTAGTACCACTGAGTCCAATGAAAGAAAAGGTAGATGAGCTAGTTTTTATGAATAAGCGTCTTTTCCCACAACAGGCTGCTATTATTAATGGTGCAGTTGAAAGCCTAAATAGGCGTAACTATACATTCTTGATTGAGAGCATGGGAGCGGGAAAAACTCTGCAAGGAATGGGTGTCGTAGAGGCATTTCATAATAAAGAGTATCTTAAATTGCATTCAGATAAGACAATAAAAGATGTTTATATGGACGGTAGTTTAGTTAAATATAGGACTTTTATTATGTGTCCACCGCACTTAATAGAAAAATGGGAAAAATCTATAAAAGAAGAAATCCCATATGCTCATGTAGAAATAATTGAGAAACTTTCACAATTGGTGGAAATGAAGAAAAGAGGAAAGGAGTCACTAGGAAAGGAGTATTATATTGTTAGCAAAGATACAGGAAAGTTATCGTATTCTTATATGCCAGTACCATACCAGATAAAGTCAAAATATCCTAAAGTACCCGTTTGTAGTAACTGTAATAAGAATTTCTTTAATCGTACAGATAATAGGTGCGGCTGTGGGTGCAAAGAATGGACATTAGTCGAACGAGTAGAAATTGTACAAGGATTAATTTGTACAGAATGTGGTGAATTAATTTTACCTGCTGATGGAAGAAACTTAATTGATGAAGTAACAGGAAAGTATCAAGCATTACAACCAGAAGATTTTGCACAACAAAATCGGAGTAATCACTTTTGCTGCTGCTGTGGCTCTATTTTATGGAGTCCTGCGTGTAGGCCTATAGATGGTAGAATCCTTTTCCGTACTCCAAAGAAAAAACCAAAAAAATGGAAGAAGATATCTCATTATGCAAATAAAGCAATGAAAGCACGTAAATCGGTTTGGGTTATGGCATCTCAAGAAGAAAGATATAAAGAAAGTAATGAAATTCAAGATTCAGAAATTGAAGAAATGGAAATTTGGGGTCCACGAAAATTTGCAATGAGCAGATATATTAAGAAACACTTAAAGGGATTTTTTGATTTTCTAATTGTAGATGAGGTACAAGATTATAAGGCAGGTGGTAGTGCTCAAGGTTACTCGATGCATGATTTAGTAAAGGCGAGTAAGAAACAATTGGCATTAACAGGTACTATTGCGGGAGGATATGCCTCTGATTTATTTTATACATTATATCGCTTGGATGCAAGAAGAATGAAAAAGATGGGTTACCAGTATGGACTAGAAGGAGAAAAAAAATTTATTGAAAAGTATGGAACAGTAGAAACAGTCTATGCATTTGAGGAAACAGGTAAGCATAATCAAATGTCAAGAGGACGACGAGTTGTAGCACCTCAAAGGTGTTTACCAGGAATATCGGTTCTGATCTTTATTGATTTTTTATTAGACACAGCCTTATTTTTAGATTTATCTGATTTAAGTAGATATTTGCCGTATCTTTTTGAAAGAGTTATATTTGTTCCATTAGAAGATGAAATTCAGATAGAGTACCAGAGAGTTAGAAAAATTCTACGGAAACAGATGATTGAAAATAAAGATAATACTTTAAACGGAAATATTATACAGTTCTCATTGTCATATACCGATTTGCCATATGGGAGGGAAAAAATTGTTTCGCCCAAAACGGGAGAAGTACTTGTGAACCCTAAAGATTTATTTAGTCTAGTAGAAAATAATAAATTATTAAATAAAGAAAAAGAATTAGTGGAACTGGTTGAATCGGAACAAAAAGAAAAAAGAAATTGCTTTATTTATTGTGAATACACTGGAAATGGAGAAAATTCAATATCGTATCGTCTGAAAGAAGTCTTGGAGAAAAATTGTAATTTGAGTCCTGAGGAGGTTGTTGTACTGGAAAGCTCTTATCCAGCTGCGGCTAAGAGAGAGCAGTGGATGCACCAGAAAGCAAGTGAAGGAGCTAAAGTTTTTATAACAAATGTAAAGTGTGTGGCCACAGGACTGGATTTTGCTTTCAAGTACAAGAATAAACTATATAATTACCCTACAATTATTTTTTATCAAACAGGGTATGAAATGTTGAAAATTTGGCAAGGTAGTCGACGGCATTATCGCTTGAATCAAGTTGAAGACTGTAGAACATATTTCCTTGTTTCTGAAAGAACAATTCAACCAGATGCAGTAGCGTTAGTAGCCACTAAGGAAGTTGCTACCAGTGCTATACAAGGCCAGTTTTCTGCTGAAGGGCTTTATGCGATGGCACGTGGTCTAGATCCACGAGTTGTCTTAGCACAGTCTGTTGCAGGAGAGGATCAAACCAAAGAACATGGATTACGTGCAATGATGGATGTATTAAATAAACATAATAATCAAGACAAAAAGGGAGTAACTTATGAAAAAATGCTGATATTTTCTGAATTGACAGGCTGGAGAGAAGTCCCATGTCTGGATAATATTTTTAGTGTAGGAAGTTGGACTGAAGACATTGATCCTATGCAATTTTTGAATCTTGGTACAGGAGCCGACATTGTAGAACAAAATCAGTTTGACATTTTGGAATATTTAGAAGAAAGTCAGGAGCAAAAAGTAATAGAATCAGAGTTGACAGAATTTTTAAAATTAATTTTATAAGAATCTAGGAGGAATAGTAATGTTTAAATTTTATGTAAATAGTGAGGATTTTGCAAATGTTATAAAAAAAATAGCAATTGCGATACCAACAGCGACCAAAGGTGGAAATGATGGTATAAAAATGGTTTTTTATAAAACAGTGCGGGCAACGAATAAAAGCATGGGAATATTTTTAGCTTATGATGGTAAAGTGCAAGCGGTTAGTCCGCTAGTCATTGAAGATGTGACAGCAGATAAAGAAGAAATAGAAATTCATGTTAGTGGAAAGAAAATCTTAGCAGCGGCAATGGCTTATGCAACTTTGGATGCGGTATTGGAGTTTTCTATTGATAAGGAGCTAACAATATCTGGTTCTGGAAGTAAGATTACGTTGCAACTAGTTCAAAAAATTGTGGCACTTCAGCCTCAAGAGGAAATCGTTCAAGAAATAGAAATGAAGTCAGAAGAATTTTTTAATTTTATGAATTTTGCATCTAGTAGCTATGGAGAAAATGCAGGCAGTAGAGGATTGCACTGTGTAGGTATTCGAATTGATGAAGAAAAAAAGATTATGACTGCTATCAGCAGTAATGGCAGTAGATGTGCATATGCGGAGACGGAGGATATTAGATTTTGCCCAGTAAAAGAGGGGAATGAGAAACATTCTAAAGAGATAATAATTACAATTGAAGGTAAGATATTAAAAAATGTTATTAGAAATCTTGCTAGAAGCAAAAAAGTTGTAATTGGCATTGACTTAAAAAGAATTAGGATTAAGAGTGGCTCTGATGTAGTAATGATATTGACACAAGATATAGCTTTCCCTATGGACTCTGTTATTAAAATAGTGAATCAACATGAGAAGGTGGGAGCTTGGAAATCCAAAATAAGCGATATTTTCCAGTCATTGGGGATACACGAGGTGACAATGGAAGATCCTTGGTTGCAACTTAGTAAACAAGGAGATAGCAAGATGTGTATGAGAGGAAAGGATACAAAATCAAGTACCTCTTTTGCAACAGCACAAGAGGGAGAGATAGAAACAGTGGTAATAAGCGAAAAAGAATTTAAGAATACACTCTTAGTTTTTGCAAAGGAAAGTGAGATCATTGTAGAAACAATATCTCATAAATCACCAATTACGATTAGACAAACGGAGGAAGATCCTAATAGGATTATTATTTTCCCAATTGTAGATGAGGAATAAAAGAACGCACGTTCTATTGTTGAAACAAAACCTAACCGTTAGGGCAAAGAAAAGAGATAACTTACCTTTTCTTTGCCCTATTTTTTTTATTGAAATTGACGAAAGTGTATCAAATAGTAGATAGGAAGAAGAAAATGTTGAGAAAGAACTTTTTGAGAAATATCTGTATGTTGTGCTTTTATAGAATTATCTATATGATAATGGCAGATAAACACATGTGATTTATACAAAATTCATAAAGCGAAGGAGGCGTACACTTGAATATATTATGTGCAGTCGAACGACTTATTGCATCTGTCAAAAGTTCGGGAATGATACTCTTAACAGCGACAAGTTCCAATGAATGGGGGTTTATGCAAGAAAATCCTGGAGATACAGGCGTATTTAATTCGCTGATTAACAAGGTCAAAGATATTGGGGCATCTGGATATGATTTGTTGCTTACAATTGGTATTATTGGATTGGTATTCTCGATCATTTTTACAGCAGTATCACTGTTGCTTACAAGTAATGCACAGAAGAAAGAAGAAAAAAAGAGCCATGCATTAGTCATATGTTTAGCTGGAATTGTGATTTTTTCGGTTTTTAGTATTATCGGATTCTTTCAGTCAATCGGTTCGGGATTATAAAAAGCAGGGTCACTGAAGATCCTGCTTTCTAAATGGAGGTGAGTAGATGTCTAAAATAGGTGTATTCCCTATTCCAGGGGAATTTAAAAGTGAAGATAAATGGTTTCGATACTTTAATAGAAAGCAAGCTATTGTATTGGTGCTATGTGGCATTGTAGATTACAGAGTTATAATGAGTGCTGCTAACAAGGAAATGTTGATACCCGCCTTAGTTCTAATGTTGTTTTTGACGATGTTATTAGTGGGAATTGTAATGATTCGTTTGCCAGTAGATGCATTATTTCTAACAGGAGGAGGGGTGACTGTTGATGTGCTGATACTCAGATATATATATCGGAAATTGAACAGACATATCTACACTAAAAATTACAATAGTGAAGATGAGGAAGATGTATGAAAAAAAAGAGAAAATATGTATTATTTTTGTTGCTGGTGTCAACAATATTTTTAACAGCCTGTGGAAAAGATGAGGGGGATGATCCCTTTGATTTTTCGGGAATCGAACCAAAAGATTTGAATCCGTGGACATATGTGTCAGATACAGCGATTTCAATAAATTCATCTCTTAGGAGCTTTGCATCTTCGTCAGCACAATTAGGAATTACGTTAGGCATTATGGGAATCGTTTTTTCTATTTTTTATATGGTTATTCGCATTTGTTTTTCAAACAGTGCGGCACAAAAAGAAGAAGTTAAGAGAGAAGCTACAATGAAAGGGATAATTGCAATTATGCTATTTAGTATTCCTTTTTGGTTAGGAACATTCAAGTATTTTGCAGAGTTATTGATATAGCAATGTAAAAGAGGGAAAGTATGCAAATTATAACAAATTTGGTAAGGAATATACAAATTATTGCGGGAGCAATTGTCTTGATTTTGCTTGTATTTGCTGGAATTGGTGTTTATTTATTTAAATTTCGGAAACAAGCCACAATGGAAAAGGAAATCGATTATTCTTCTTTTAATCGAAAAGACGTAACAGAGTATGTAAAAATTGATGATGTTACGGATAATATGGTGGTCTCTAATCAAGGTCAACGATTTATTGCAGCAATTAAGTGTCAAGGATTTTCATTTGCGGACGCAGAGGTAGAAGAAAAATTGCAGACAATTAGAGGGTATATTACTTTTTTTAATGTATTAGATAATAATCCAATTCAGTTTAGACAATCAGCAAGAGATGTTAATTTAGATAATTTGATTCAAGATTATCAAATACAGATTACAAAGTTGCAAGAAAGTCGATTTACATTGAATATGGATTATACAGAAATGAAAGCGGAATCTGAGAACTTAGAACTTGGAGTGGAAGATTATGACATCTATTACATGAAATTAAAACAAATGCAAAGAGAATTAGTTTCTTTGGGATACCAGATAGAGCAACTTAATGCTCAGGTTCAGTATATGTTAGCAATTTCAGGAAGTAATGCAGAAGCAAAGCGAGAAGATATATATGTGTTTGATTGGGAATATAATGCTGTAGATTTTTCTTCTCAGAAGTTAGAGGAGGAAGAAGTATACCAGAGGGCGGAGTCTCAATTGAAAGAAAAAGCCAATGCATATATAGCAGCGCTGCGGAATTGTGGTGTCCATGCTAAGAGGATGAAAGGTGTGGAAATATTAGAGGAAATTAGGCGATATACACATCCAGTTTCAGCGGCAAAAGGAACTATAGAGGATATTGTACAGACAGCTTATGATAGTATTTGCGTTACAAGCAATTCATTACAAGAATTAGAAACCAAAGCAAATAAAAAGATCATCAAAGAGATTGTGGAAGAAGTCCAAAAAGCAGGAGGAGAATAGAATCATGCGTGAACTTATATTGCAAAATAGGACCTTGTTTCTCATCGGAGCAATTGTTTTGATATTAGTCGTAATAGCATCTATTGTCTTAATTTGCTTAGCTTTGAGGAAAAAAGAAGATACATTAACGAAAAGTATTAAATCATATAGTGAAAAGAAGAAACAAAAAATTATTGAAGCTAGGAAAGTCGTTTCACCAGACGGAATAAATCCTAATCCTATGTCATATATCGTATTACATGATGCGGGACATGATATTTATGTTCGCAGTTTTACAGTGGATAGTTTACCCAAAAGAACCGTATTTGCAGCAACATTCCCAACATTGTTTAATTTTGATCGAATGAATAGTTCAGTTTTTATAGAACCCATAGGGGAAGGGCGAGCAGCACATTTATTAGATGGGCGGATTGTAGAAATAGAAACAAATATCATTACTGCAGAAAAAAATGCAGACCGCAATCAGATTCGAAAATTAAGTGCAAAACTAAGGGATACAGAGACATGGGCACAGAGAATAGAGACTGGAGATAATAGTTTATATCATGTCTATTTTTTATTTACCATTATGGCGGAGGACTTAGAAAAGCTTAATCGACGAACAGATGCATTCCGAAATTTAGCAAAAGAGAAGCGAATTACAATTTCATGCTGTTATTCACTGCAAGCCGAGAGCTATTTGGCAGGATTGCCACTTATGCATAGATATAGAGCTTCTATTGGTCCTATTCGTTTTGATGGCTTAAAGAAACATACGATGGATAAGTTGAGTGTGGCTAGTATTTTTAATCATACGCAAGATAGTTTTTTTCATGCACAGGGAATTATTATTGGTAGGAATATGAGCACTGGTATGCCAGTGGCCTTTGATGCATATGAAAAGAAGCATAATGGATATAATTTGGTTTTTGCAGGAATGACGGGTACTGGTAAATCAGCTTGTATGAAAATATTAGCATCGAGATATATTACGAAAAACGGGTATCGTTTTGTTTGCATTGACTCGCAAGCAAAAGGTAACAGAGGCGAATATGCGATGTTAGCAGATATGATGTGTGGAACAAATTTTGAAATTAAAAGTAACTCAGGGAATATTATTAATCCATTCGATATTGATAAAGAAGAAGAATGGTCTGAGTTGAATGGCGCATACGAAGTTTTACGATTGCAGGATAAGGTTGAAAATGCCAAAGCTGATTTAATGACCCTAATTCAAGGCAACAAAGAGCCAGCGGAATTTTCTTTAGTTACCCATATTGAACGTATTGTCATTGATATTATTGTTGAGTTGTATACAGAACGATGTATTTATGACAATGTGGTGGAGTCTCTATATGAATCAGGAAAGGGACTAAAGAATGGTGTGCTAACGAGTGGAAAGAGCAGAAAAGAAATGCCAACTATTAGCGAATTTTACAAAAAGGTTCTAATAAAGGAAAAGAATAATACAATACTGGAACATAAGAAAGCATATCGCATTATTTTAGACAGTCTGAAAGATAGGGTTCGAGAATTGTATTATTGTCCTAAATGTATGGAATTTTTTGCGAAAAGTCAGCAAGAAGTAAAAAGAGGGAAGTGTGCTTGCGGGAAAAAGATAGTCAACATATTTGGAGCCAAGGCATATTACGACGGGCAAAGTACGATTCAGATTAAAGAAAAAGAACATTTCACGAACATTGATATTTCACAATTACCAGAGTCTGAAAGACCAATCGCAAGACAAATTGCACTTAGCTTTTTAAATGAGCAATTTATAAAAACGAATGCGACAAACCCACAAAAGACACAATGCTTAGGTGTAATAGTTGATGAGGTTCATCAAAATTTTGATATGAAATCAGCGATATCTAGTTTAGATTATGTGGCACGTACCTCAAGGAAACGCTTGGTATCCTTGTGGACAGCGACCCAGGCATTGAAGGATTATGATTGTTGTAGAGAAACAGAAGCCTTATTGAAACAAGCTGCAGCTAAATTTGTTTTCAAACAATCACATTCCGATCGAGCATGGGTGCAGGAAGCATTAAATTTAACGAATAGTCAATTGGACAAAGTATTGGAATTAGGAGGCGATCCAGAAGAAGATAATAATAGCCGCAAAGGGGAAGTTTGTATTGTAGATAATGGTAAAGTGTGCTTTTGCAAAGTAGATTATTTACAGGCGGCAGAGGCTGTATTTGTAGAAACGGATCCTCGGATAATACAAGAAATGTATGCTTAGTGCAGGAGGATTTTTATGAAGTTTAACTATAATTTAATAAAAATCATAACTATAGTTTTGATTCTGTTCAGTTTCTTTCTATCTGTATCGCATACGATATATGCAACTAATGAAGACTTAGCTAATGAGGTAGCAGAAGAAAATGAAAATCGTTTTTCTCAAGGTTCGCCCTGGATGGATAATATAGATGAGAATGTTTATTCCAATCATGTAGATACAGAAGAGGAAGATCAGCAGATTGAGCCAAAGAAACCAGGTTCAGTAGAGAAATATTTGTCTGAACTTATTCGTAATGCTGCAAGCAGTTTGATTTCTCTTTTAGAAGAAAATCTAAATGCTGGGATTGATCGGGTAATTTATGGAAGGGTGGGAAGTGGAAAGCCCAATTCTGTTAATATATACGGATTCGAGTTGAGATCTGGCAATCCCTATGGAGTAACAGCTTCTGTTTCCTATTCCCTAGTTCGGAGTATGGCTTTTGTTCTAATAGGCATAAGTTTCGTTTTTTTATTAGCCAAAAGTGCATGGACGGGACAAACTGCACAAAGTAGGGATAAAGTAAAAACAGGCTTTTATTCAACTGGAATCAAGTTTGCGATGTTGACTTTAATGCCGTATCTATTTGATGTAGGTTTGTATATCCGAGATATAATTTTATATGGGATAAAAGATGTGACAGGACAAATGATTACGGGTGGTGCAACACTTTCTTTGTCAAAGGCTTTTTTACTCAATGCAGAGAGAACAGGACGGTTTATAGATTCATTGATGTATTTAGGGACAGTTTTATTGACTTTATATTTTGTAATTATCTATATTGCAACAGCAATAGATTTATTGATTTGCTTTGTTTCGTTTCCAGTTTTATGTTTGATGCACTCACCGAAAAAGGATTTACTAAGTGGCTGGTTGATGAATGTACTATCTAATTTGCTGACACCAGTATTAGATGCAATACTTTTGCTGATACCACTTTTGACCAGCCTTATGTTGGCGGATACGATTAAGGGCATTGCTATCATACAGATGATAATGTGTATGTTAATTATCCCCTCAAGAAATCGAATTAAGTCATTGTTGGGAATCCAGAGCAATGAACGTGGTGGATTGCTTGGCATTATGGCATTGGCAACAATGGGGAAAGCATTAGTAGGTAAGGTGAAAGGTGCTTTTGGTCGTGCGGCAGATGTTTATTCGGATGCTCGCAAGAGTAAGATGCACAAGGAGCTCGCAGAAGTAGATGAGGAGGAGAGAACATCATTACTAAATGGGCGAGGTGAGATTGGTGGTGCATCCAGAGGACTTCAAGATAACATTCTTGATAGTTCAAAGCTAGATGAAAGTCAATCAACAGAAGAAATAGAGGATATAGAAAACCTTAATACTCCAGAAAGTGGATTGGAAGGTGTATTTGAAGAAAGAGATAATGGAGTAACAGGAAATATAGCTGATAATCAGAGTGTTGAAATTTTGGAAGACTTAGAGGATGGAATAGTAGCGGCAGAAAACACTGCGGATTTTGTGGCTAATGACAATCGCTATCAAACAGAGGATACTGCCCATAGTAAAAATGAGCAAGAAGTTGAGCAAGCAAGCGAAGCTATCAATATTGGTGAGAGTCGTGGAATACAAAAGGAGCTTATAGGGCGAGAGCCACATACGAAGAATGATGTATTAAGAAATCTAGATAATGCAATGGAACAAAAGCAAAAAGTAATAGATGCGCTACGAATGCAAAGGGCAAAGTATAAAACAGAAGAAAAGCAAAAAGCACATCAAATGTTAGATTATGATAGAGATTCAGAGGAATATAGAGAATTAGAAAAGCAGAAATCGCAAGCAAGTGTGCAGGTTGCAGAAACAGATCAAAAAATCTCAGAACAGATGAGTAATCTCAATCAATTAAGATTGCAAGCAGCGGATATTAAGGGGAGTCAAAAAGGCAGAGTTCCTAGTAGTGTTGAGGAGGCTAAGGCAGATATTATATGCAAACGTGCTAATATTAATAATTTTGAGCAACCTGAATTTAAGAATGTACTCTCTCATGAACAAATGAGTAAGTTGTATCGAAAACGAGCAGGAAGCAATCTTCTTAAAGGTAGTGCTTCCTTAGCAGGTGCAGCCGTGGGTACAGCTGTAGTAGGCGGAGGAAGTTTATTTATGCAACCGTCCGTAGTGGCAATGTCAACTGTGGCTGGAGCTTTAGGTGGTTCTGCATTAGGGAACGGTGTAGCAGGGATAGGAATGGCAGGTGCACGTGGACTTAAAAAAGTGGCTCAAGGGAGTAAAAATTCGTATGACATGAAAAGGCAGGGGGATATCATTGATATGGCAATAGGTACTGATATAGAAAATACATATGGTTCAATAGTAAATACCGAACCTATCAAATCAATGCCCATGCAGTATGCAAAGCCAGTTATAAATTATCAAAACATGGAGCGCAGAAGCAAAGATGCCTTGGAAATAAATCTTGAAAAGGACAGTATAGATGCATTGCAAAAAGTGATTACAACATCAGGAGGGTTTAAGAGCAGTTCAGGACTGTTAGCGTTAGAAAAGGCTAACATTGAGACAGAAAAACATTTTATAGAATTGCGAGAAAAGCAAAATATTACTTTGACGCAAAAACAAGAACGATTGAAAAGAATTGAGTTGCAGACAGAGTATTTAGCAGAGGAGGTTTTAAAAAATCTTAGTCTACAGACAGAGTATGAAAAAGGAACAGCAAACTATAATGAGGCCAAAGAAGTCATATTGGGGAAAGTTCGTTCTATTATAGAGAAGCAAAATAAAAATATTTTTTAGAGGTAAGGTGATGAGAGTAATAGGGAAAAGGATAATGAATATTCTGATGGTATTAAGTTTGTGCTTGCTGATAACAGGGTGTGAATTTGAAGAAGATGAGTTGTATGGAACAGCAAACGTATCACCGTTGGTAGAGCGGTGGCGAGAAGATGTCGAAAGAATAGCCATGGAATATGAAATTAGTGAGCATGTTGAATTGATTTTAGCTATGATTGCACAAGAATCAGGAGGAAATTCAGAAAAATACCCAGATATTCTGCAAAGTTCGGAAAGTGCAGGACTGCCACCAGGGGCTATTACGGATCCTATTAAAAGCTTAGAACAGGGAATTAAGTACTTTGCAAGTTTAATTGACAGTGGCAAAAAGGCAAGAGTAGATATGGACACGATACTGCAATCGTATAATTTTGGTGGAGGATATATCCCATATATTCAAAATAATTATGCAGGGAAACATTCAGAAACAGCAGCGCGTGCGTTTTCTACACAGATGGCAGCGAAAATGGGGTGGAGTAAATACGGAGATGTTAAGTATGTTGAACATGTTCATTCACACATGAATATGACGTCTTCGGGAAATGCTGTTGAAGGCTATGACGCAATGTACAAAGTTATGAAGGAATATGAGGGGGTGCCTTATCTTTTTGCAGGAACATCAAAAAGAGGTATTGATTGTTCAGCAATGACACAAGTATTATATCGGGAGATTGGAATATCTTTGCCTCGAACAGCCCAATCACAATATGATTTTGTAAGACATATTAGTGAGGATCAAGCAAGGCCTGGTGATTTAGTGTTTTTTACGAAGACTTATAATTCAGGCACATTTATTACACATGTAGGTGTGTATACAGGAAATGGTAGATTTTTTCATGCGGGCGGTACACAATGTCAATTTTCTGATTTGCAGGGATACTATAGGCAACATTTTGTGGGATTTGGAAGAAAATAAAGAGGAGAAAAATTATGAGGAAAGTGGTGTTGATTGGTGGTATATCGCTATTGATAATATTGATAGGAGCTATTGTAATATTTTGGGAGATAGCTAGTGAAGAAAAAGTAAAAGAAAATCAAGTGGTAAAGAGCCAAAATAATAGCAAGGTATCTGAAAGTGATATTGATATGAAGTCAATAGAGGAATATATTCAGCTTTTTACGAAAGTTATATATAATTATGATACGAATGAACGTAACTTTTATGAAGGTGCTGAGAAATATATGACGGAGAAAGCCTATGAGATACTTGTACCATTACCAGTATCAAACGAAGAACCTATAAGAAGCATGAAGTCAGAATTACAAGAAGTTACTTGTTATTATCGTGAGATTGATCCAAAAGAGGTGGAGGCTATAGTTGAGATTTGGTATACATTATCAGGAACGGGCGAGTTTAGAATTAGAAATCTTATTAAACTTCAATTGATTCAGGCGGAAGGAGAATGGAAAATTAATGAATTTACTGTGCTAGAAACGCTGGAAGAATAAAGGAGAGGATTGTGAAAGAACAAAAAAATATGGAGAAACTTTATATTCTATGTGGGCTAAATGGAGAGAATGAAGATGTTCGAGAAGCAATCGTTGATGCGGCCTATGAGTTGGGTTACGAAGCTATCTGTGTGAGTAGGTATCGCAAGGAGGGGATCGAACAATATATAAGTGAGCATCCAGAATTTAGAGTATTGGTATTACAAGAAGTAATGCAAAATAATTACCCATATTCAGCAGAGGAATTGGCTGCATTGGCGGATAATTATCATCTCAAAATTGTAATATCTTTAAATAAGGCACATAGAGCAGATAAGTATATGAAAATATTATACACGGCAGGTATTTTAGATGCTTTGTATGAGGAAGATGCAACAGCAGAGAATATTTTGCACAGAATTATATCTCCGCGAACGCGTAGAGAAAGTAGAGGATATTATCAGATTACCACAGCAACAGATGCAATGAGTTCTTTAGATATTGTTGATGAAAAAAAGATGAAAGGATATTTGGAGTATCTTGAAGAATCATACAGTGATGATGAGGTGATGGAGAAATATCATTATATTGCAAGTTCACTTAAAATTGTAGAAAATATATACATAACAGAGCATTTATCTGAACGTATAAGGAAAGTCCTTGCTAGTGATAAGGAATACCAGGAAACGATAAAGCTTAAAGAAAAGAAGAAACGTAAATTTTTTGGCAGAGAAAGAGCGTTAGCAGGTAGAGGTGTTAAGGAGGTAATTAATACTGTTGAATTTCCAAAGAAAGGCAAAGAACCACTGATCCAAACGCCGAAAATTGAGGAAGTTGTACCAGTCTTGGAAGAAGCAGATATCAATGTGATGATAGATGAAGATATCTCGGATTTACTAGGGTTTGCAAAGAGAGAATCTAGTGTAGACACAAGGAATGTGATGCCAATTCAAAATGTTGAAAATATAGCAGAGGTACGAGAAGTTCTGCAAAAAAAGCGAGGTGATAACAAAGTATTTAAAATTGGAATATGGATATTTGGATTTTTATTTATGGCTATGGTTATTTTGTTTGGTTTTTTCTTATACTTTGAAAATCAAACAAGAGAAAAGAGTTTACCAACAATATCTATCTCCCAATTAGATGATGAAAAGAAGAAAGAGGTAGAACTACCAGAGTCAAACAATCAAGAAGACGAACTAAGTGAGGAATATGTAAATGAAGAAATTACTGAACTGGATAATGATATAGTTGATGATGTACTATTGCTTGATCCAGCATCGGACGTTATGAGTTTGCCAAATTTGTCAAATCTGGTGGATAATCAATCACCAAGAAATCAAGGGGTGGGAAATGGGTTGTTTGCTTCAGTAGATTATAGTATGCATCAACCTTTGGAAATTTCTTATGTAACGATTGAAGAGTCGGCAATAGATAGTGGGTATAATGAAGAGCCGTTCTCGTTGATTACCATAGAAGAAACATTAGAAAAACGGTATCAAGGAAAAATTTTTACGGGTGAAGAGGTAATTGCAATTGCTCATTTAGAGGAGAAAAGAGGATATAAACTCAGTTTACAGACTAGAAAACTAATAAAGGAAAAAATCAGAGCAGAAGTATTGGCCCAATTAGTAGATGAAAGATGTAGTTATTTAGCACAAGAAAAAATGAACACACATCTTGCTTTTGTACAACAGTAGAATTGTGAATGATGAAATATAAAAAGTGAAAGGAGTATGTGCTATGGGAGTGAAAAAGGGACAAGAGTCGATAGCAACTATATTAAATAATTTGGAAAAATTAGGAGTTCATCTCAAAAAATACCGTACAGGAGCTTATCCTGCTTTCTTTCTTCAGTTACACACAACGCTTCGTATTCAAGATATTTTAGATATGCAGCTTAGTGATATATATTTTTTCGATGAGGGAAAAATCAGATTACTACCCGATATAGTGTATACAAGCCAGAAAGTAAACATTGATGATAAGGGGCGTATAGAGTTAGCTTGGTATGCGATGCAGAGAATGGCAGTTTGTGAAGCGAAAGAAGATGTTTTGGATGATTGGTTGTGTGTTAATAAACAAGGCAATCAATTATTGATGCAAGCTTATCGAAAATTGTTAGATCGCTCCTGTGGAGAACTGGGTTTTAAAATTAATTATAATGCAGGATATTTGCATAGTCTATATGGATATTTAGAAATTGCATTTGGAAAAAAGACAATAGATGAAATTGCCAAGGAGTATGAGGTCTCTCGTTATTATTTGTTGAATCGCATTTTTAGAGGAAGGGATATTCAATATCATGAGAATATTATTCAACAAGTGGCTAATTCAAATGCAGAGGAGGTAGAGGGGTGCCAAGCAGAATTTATAGTGAATTGATAGATTTGTATCATAATAGTGGAAAAGAGTTTTTTGCCGAAGTAGTGGCACTATTAGTGAGACATTATCCTCAAAAGGAACATACACTATGCTATAAAGATATGAGTAATGCTTGGAAAGTATTGGCTTCTACATTGCAGAACCAAGACGAAAGACATTTCTTGAGAAATATTGTAAAAAAAGAATGCAATGATTTTGTGAGAGGAATATTTCTTTTTACAGAAATGCGTAAAGGGATTTACGAGCATATTGCCATTCCTTTGGTAGCCAAAACAAAAGGGGTAATTGGAATATGGATTATAGAGAAAACAACAAAAGGTAAGAATGGATCGCAGCAAGAATTAATTGAATTAGCAAATTTTATGGTCATTCTTTTGGAGTTGTTCCTGCATGAACGTCTGTGTAGATATAATAAGTATATGGACGTAGAAACAGGATTACAAGGGAAAACATACTTTGAACAGATGGTGATTAAGCTTCTGGAGAGTCAATATGACATTAAGTACTGCCTGTTACGTATGCATGGATACAGAGAATACGTATGTAAAAAAGGAGGGGATAGAACTAAAAATGAAATGTCACAGTTAATTGATACTATTAAAGATGAAAATATGGGGAATATATATAGCATAAGTGAAGACACAGTTGCGATAGTTTCGTTGGAGAGCACGCAAGAAATCTGTGCAGGTGCCGAGTATATGATGCAAAAGTTGGGAATACGAGGTGGAAAACTCAAAATAATAGTCATTCATTCAGAATGTCTGAAGTTATCAAAAGATATTTTTGCGGAAATAGAAATAGCGTTTTCAAAGTGTGAGATAGGTAGCATTTGGACACAACGGCCCAAGAAAGGCTATTTAGAAATAAAACAATCTCAAGCTGCAGTAATTACCTTAGAGGGCGAAGAGGATGTAAGGAAAATAGAAAATAATTTTTTAAATGAAGTGTTGGGAGAAGAAATAGAATATGAAAATGTATAGAATAACAGGTAATATTCTTGTGGCTCTTTTGATTGTAATGTTTATGCCAACGGTTTTGTATGCAACAGATGAACAGCAAGAGGAATCAAAAGAAAGCATTTATGATTCTTTACAGGAGAGTATAAAAGAAAATTGGGAAGAGGGTTTCAAAGATTTGGAAAAAGTGGATGAGATTGAAATTAAAGGACCCTTGCAGGAAAGAATTATAAGGAGTGTTGCAAATGTTTTTTATAGTCATTTGTTTGGAATTAAGGCGTGGTCATTACTGATAGGCATAATATCTATTGTTATTGGAGGGTTTGTGTCTGTTACAGCAAAGCTTAATAAGAAATTACGAAAGTATGCAATAGTGGTTTTTATAGTTGGAATACCAGTGTTACTCATTATTTTTGTATTTGGAGTAACAAAAATGGTTAGTATGTTTATTTGAAAAGGAGAAATAGAATATGGATACAGTACAAAATATTACAAGCATGTTTTTAGGAAATATAAATAGTGGTAATACAATGGTGGGGAAACAAGGGAATCTGAAAAAATATGAATCTGCATATCGCAGTGGTGAATGTATGATGTTGTCCTTTTCAAGGGCTGACTCTGTTACAGGTGATTTATCTCTTATAGACGATGATATTACTGTGTTTATGCCAGCGGATCAGATTAGCGGGAAAGCATATGACCTACGCTTTAGAGCGCAAAAGCTCAATGACATATACTGTGTTAAAGTCACAAGAGTAGACCCAACGCAAAAAATCGTATATGTGAGCCATAATATGGCCCGTTTGGAAAAAAGACCAGAGATAGAAAAGGAAATACAAAAAGGTTTGAAAAGAAAGAAAAAAATACCGATTGTTGTTAAGGGAAAAGTGCTTAAAATTCAGACAAAAATGGTTAAAGGAGAACAGGTAGATACTGGAGTTTGGCTGGATTTATGCGGTGTAGGGATACCAGCATTTGTTTATGTCGGAGACTGGAAAAAAACGTTTACAGAGTCTTTAAGAGGCAAGGTTACATATGGTGATATTATAGATGTCTTGGTTATAGAAAAAAAGGAACGAGATAAAGATGTTTATTATTATGCTTGCTCACGTAAAGAATTGGTGGATGATCCATGGGATAGTAAAGAATTAAGTGAGAAATATCATAAAGGCGATATTGTTAAGATACAATGTATTTCTAAAAGAGATACACATTGGTTTGGGAAAATCAACGGATTAAATGATATTCAGGTTTTTGCGGAATTTCCTTCTTCGCGACATGATTTTGCAATAGTGCCAGGAATGGAATATATGGGGACGATTTATTATATTAATCCAGAAGAAAGGGCATTAAAAGTCAGGGTGTTCCAGGCGTTATCTCTGGAAGAAATTATGGAAGAAAATGAAGTTGTTTTGGAAGAAACGGTGGAGATAGAAAATGAGCAAGAAGTTCGGGTTGCTAAAGTGGACGAAAATCCAGTAGATAAATTGTTGGAAACACCAGAGAGCATGGAGGAAGAATAGAGATGAGCAATTTAAAAGAGAATAGAGCAGCACGCGATATTGTGGCTTCAATGGGAGAAAAGGTCATTTTTAATTATATTCCAGGTATGGAAATCAGTGTACCAGAATCGGATAGAAGAAATTCGCTAGATAAAATTGCTTGTTATTATCATGATCAGCAATTTGCATTATCGGACTTGTATATCGGATATGCAATTTCGCTTTATCGGTATACTATTCCAAAAGTGATAGCAACGACGATAAAGGCACTGGGAAATCTTTGGCCAGATAAGAATGTTCCAAAAAATATTAATAGAGATGCACTGCTAAATCGAATTAAAAGAATGTGTGGTATGGGAATGTTACGAAGGTTTGTGTACCAACTTAATGGAAATAATATCGTGTTATATTCAGCGACACCAGAATTTTCAAAAGTCATGTATCAAGCCCTAAAATTAAGTACAGATGCAAGACCAGAAAAAGATCTGATTCCACCAACAGAAATAGTAGAACGAGTTTCAGCATCTTTAGTAAGTTCGGAAATTTTAAAAAGCTCATACTTAAAAGAGTTTGATTTTATGCCAGAATTTAGAGATGGGACGGGGCGAATTACATTTAATTCAAAACTAACACATGAAATTGAGGGGGTGAAGTATATAACTATTATTGAGCCTTTATTTACGAAAGTAGATTTAAAACGCTTTACCAAAGAGGAGTGGAAGAATCATCTAATGCGTAAAATATATGGGGTGTATTCATGGATGCAACATATAAAAGAGAAAGAGCAGTGCAAAGTACAGCTTGTTGTAGTGTGTGGTGATATGGATGATTTCCGTGAGGTTAGTGTATCTCTTTGTAATGTCTTTCCAGAGGATATGTTGGAGCAAGTATACTATACGGCAGAGGGAGCACTGAAAAGTGTGAACTATGATATTACGCAAAGTTTAGTGAGAGTTACATCTCTGGGATTAGGAGAGACAGATAATATTAAATTGCCGAGCAGCGTATCTTCACAGTTAGCATATCCTTTTTTTTGAATATGGGGAAAAAGGAAAAGATTGTTCTTTTTGTCATTTTTATATTAATATTCTTAGAGTTTGTAAAATATGGATTAGCTGTTAGGGTGCTTATGGGTGGCTTCATTGGATACATGCTATACAAGAAGTGGAGAAAGTAATATTAAGAGATACGCAGGACAATGTATAAAGGAAGAATGTAATACATAAAAATACGATGTAGTGTATTATAAAATAGTAAACCAAGATAAGCGAGTCCATTATAGTTTCGTTTTCTTGGTTTTTCTTATGCAATGTAATAATTGAGAAAATTAGGTATGGAATTTTTTAAAAATAAGGTACATAATGAAATAAGAAAATTAACGGTTACAAGGAAGGAATAGGAATGATACGAGTATATCTATCTAATATAACTTGGTTTACCAGTGCAGAATATTCTACATTAAGAAAACTGCTAAAAGAAGATGACCAGAAAGAGATACTTCGCTTTAGACTTGAAAATGATCAAAAAAGGGGGATATTGTCTAAGATAGGTTTGTATAAAGTTCTAAAGATGTTTGGTGCAGAACCCTCCATGCTACAGTCTAATCAATATGGAAAGAAATATATCAATATTGAAGGAAAAAAAGCGAAGCATTTTAATATTTCTCATTCAGGAGATTGGGTAGTACATGTAGTAAGTGAGCAAGAGGTCGGTGTGGATGTTGAAGAAATGAAAGTCATAGAATATCATGCTTTAAGTAGTTTCTTTGCACAAGAAGATAGACAGTATCTAAGGATGTGTCTTGCCAGTGAGTTGCCCGAAGAATTCTATAGGATTTGGACATCTAAGGAAGCATATGTAAAATATCTAGGACTGGGACTAAACAAAAATCTAAAGTCATTTTATACAACAACAGAAGAACGAGCGAAAAAAGAAGCAACAATTCAGAGTTGGCAGCTGGGAAATTATATCTTAAGTGTTTGTACAAGGGAAGAAGAAATGATACAGATAGATACTTGGGGATTAAAAGAAGAAAGAGAAAGAAAGCAGTATATAGGACAGAAACAGTTGAGGAAGATTAGTGTAATTGAAAAGTTTTATTAGGTATAATGTCATGAAAAGATAGATACACTCCTTTGTTCTATGGAAAATAACGAAATAGCAAGACGTCTTAAAAGGCTGGTCTTGCTATTTTACATTGAGATCTAATAGATATAGAAAGTAAATCCAAGCATGAGGAATTTGTGGTACTTGTTCAATAGATGTATCAATTCGCTAAAGGACGAAAAAAAGCCTCTGGAGGACAAAGTGAATCAAAATATATAAAAAAGTATAAGATAAGCACAAGTTAATAATGATGAGGACGTAAAAGGCCAAGTTCTTGAGTGATTATTAATGAAATGGCATGCTGAAACAAAAAATGACGAAAAAACAGAAGGAGGAGATTTAGTATGAATAAATCTAAAATTAAAAAAGGTATTATAGTTGCAGCTTTGGGATTAATGTTAGTAGGGCAAACGGCTTCAGCTTCATGGCATTCTAGTAGAATTACTTTACCACGAAATGGTTGGTGGTATACAACTGGAAGAGTATCAACAAGTGCCACACAGCAGATGCGAGTTAATAGACCAACATATGATGTGGTGACGGCGATTGCAAGAGGAAATAAGACTCATTTGACCGCTAATAAAACGCATAGGGCTAACGCAGATACGACACAAAATCATACATCAAATGTGAGAGGCTCTACAACGCATGGTGCTTTCAGATCCTCAGTTTTAAATCAAAAGACAAATACAGTGAATTTAAGTTGGAGACCATAAAAATATCAATATCATATAGCATTCATGCGCTCCCATTATACGAGGGAGAGCATGAATGATAAAATCCATAGTTATGAAAATTAGACAAGAAAATCAAATAATTGAAAATGTATCTCGTATGCAAATTCAGTATCTTAAAAATTTGTACGGATATAATGAAAATTTTTTTAATAATAGAGAAGAATTGACAACATACGGAGTTCGTTCTCAAAGGAGGAAGAAAAGTGGGTGTATTATTAAAGCAAAACATAAAAGGTTTGCTGGTGAAGAAAAGTACTTGGTGCATTTTGTTAATCTATCTCTTGCTAGGAGTTGGGAATTATATATTTGTCCATAGTGGGTTTCCGTTTGCGAATCCAGATTTTGAATTTGCAACATCGTTTTGGGAATATTTTATTAGAGCACAAGGTGGAGGAGATGGTTTTTTATTTGTGATGTTACCATTATTGGTAACATTATCAACAGGCGATTTTTTTATTAAAAAGCGTCATTCTAGTATATTATCCTATAGTTTAACTAGGACAAGTGTATCCAAGTATATTAAAAATGAAGTGATTGCAACAGGCATTACAAGTTTTATATTCGTATTTTTTGCACAAATGCTTCTTCTTTTAGTTGCATTGTGCTTTTCACAAATAGGGACAGTAGATGTTGGGCAAGAGATGATTTTCTTTGCAACGAGCATATTATATAAAGCACCGCTCGTCTATATATTGTTAATTATTATCAATAGTAGCCTAATGGCATTCTTTTTTAGCACATTGAGTATTGGGTTAAGTATTATTTTTAAAAATAAGTACAGTGCAATTATGTTGCCATATGTAGGATTTATAGGAATATCAGAAATGCTCATGACTTTTCCAATGTTCTTTGGTTTAAAAGCCAAAATTTTTTATGACTATGCGCCACTAGTCATGTCAGGGGATTATATAACGTTAGCAATCCATGCATGGATTGTACCCATGTATTGGGTGGTAGGCAGTGCTGTAATGTATATAATTGTGTTAGGGATGTTTAAAAATGCCTTAAAACAAGGAAAACTCTTATTATAGCAAAAGAGAGGAGAAAACGCAGATGAAAGAAGTAAGAGTGAAATTCAAAAAAGTTGGCAAGACAATAAAACAGAATGAGATATTAGAAAATGTATCATTTGAGGTTAATAGAGGAGAAGTAGTGGGAATTATAGGTGAAAATGGTTCTGGTAAGACAACAATATTACGCTTAGCATCGGGACTTAGTTATGCAACCAGTGGTGAAGTCTCTGTTAGTGGAAAAATTATCAAGGAAGGATTATGGGGTGAACTACCGCCTAAAATCGGAATTTTAATCGAAACACCCACCTTTATGAAAGATTTGACAGGTTTTGCGAATTTAAAATATCTATCAAAAATAAGAAATGAAATCACCACAGAAGATATTAAAAAAGCAATGAGAAAAGTTGGTTTAGAACCAGAGAATAAAAAAAGAGTAGGGGCATATTCGTTAGGAATGCGTCAACGATTAGGAATAGCACAGGCTATTATGGAAAAACCAGATCTTATTTTATTTGATGAGCCAACCAATGGTTTAGATCAAGAGGGAATTGAACGATTTGAGAAAATTGTATACGAACTTAAAAAGAAAGGAACGAGCTTCATCTTTGTTTCCCATAGTATGCATGAAATAGAAAAGCTTTGTGATAGAGTTCTCCGAATTGAGAAGAAAGAAGTTGTCGCATATAAACATTAACAAGAATTGCAGATTGTGTTAGGTGGTGATTAAAGTGTTAAAAACTAATTTATTTTGTTATATGAGAAGAAGAGGGATTCGTATATTTATTGTAATAGTGCTTCTGTGTCTAGTGGCAATGTTTAGTGTAAGAAATGTATATGGTTTTATGCGGATGTCGAATTTGCTATTAGAAACAGATGTATTTACAATAGCAGATTATATAATTGGAATATTTAATTCCGCTCAATTTGTTATGTATTTTATTATTCCAGTATCTTTTTCAATATTAGTTTCAGATTTAATGAGGAGTGATTTTGATGAGAGTATTGCTAGATTTATTCTAATAAGAAATCAAAACAGAAATGTCTATTTGATAGAAAAGTGTAAAATGATAATGACTTTAGCAATTTTATATACATTTGTAATGATTATGATAGCCGTTATTGTAGCATTGGTATTTAGAGTGTCTTTGGTGGGAGAAAACCATCACTACTTATTTTTAGCATTCAATGGTAATGTATTGAGGGTGTTTATAATGGTAATATCGACTTTTATACTAGGTTTATTTTTTATTGGGGTTGTAGTATTGGCTCTTTCAATATACACCAAAAGTGCAGGAATAGCAGTAGGAATTATTATCTTGATTGGGTTTGCACACAATATATTCTATGTCATTGGAGCGCATACAACATTGGCATGGTTACCTTTTTCGCAGTATATGATTGGACATTATAATGCATTTAGTCCTTTTGGCTTAGATGTACCTTACTTCAATGGTCTTTTTGCAAATTTGTATATGATAACAGGAAGTGGCCTTTTCTTAGGTGTCATTATGTATAAACTTAAAAAAATGGAAATTTAAAGAGAGGGGTGAGATAAGTGTTTTTTGTGATACAACTACGTGCATTATTTACGAAGAAATTTATCTTGATTTTATTAAGTGTTTTAACGAGTATTGCATTGTTGCAAGCTCTGCGCTTACATCAGTATATGCAAGTTTATGAAGTGCAAGGGAATATCATGGATTTTCTTTTATTCACAATCGGAGGTAGGGAAAATCCCACCTTATTCACATTTTTATTAACGTGGCTAAGTCTCAGTTTCCTTTTTTTATATGTTTCCGCTAGGTCAAGAATAGTAATTGAAAATTTTAGTGAATTTTTGGTTACACGGAATCGAAACCGTATTTGTGCATGGATTTCAAATTGTATTGCTCAGCTTATTCTGAGCATCATATTATTTACTATATATTTTTTGATTCTTATCGGAATTGGAGCAGTGGGATTTGATGGAAGTCTAACAGTAAGTGCTTATACACGTGAATTTTATTTTGACTGGGCACTATTTTTAGATATAGGCTTCTTGAGAATTGTTGGAATTATTTCGCTTGTATTTATTAGTGGGTTGTATGCAATATTTACAGTAGAGCAGGTACTTTTATTAATCTGTAGAAACACAATGCAGGCTCTTATGAGTTTGGCAGGTATCATGATGGTGGGTGCGATTTCTTATATATATATGGGAGCACCTCGTGTCTTGGCATTAACTCTTTATACAAGTACAGTATCTTTAAATGCAGCTGGAACAGATGTTTTAAGGGCAATTCTGATGAATATTGTGTTAGGAGGATTTTTTACTATTTTAGGTGGAGTATGCATGAGAAAAAGGGATATGCACTATTAAAGAACTATATTTCATTCGAGGACAAAAAAAGCTCATTCGGGGACGGATGGTATTTTATAAATAAATCTTTGTTATGCTTTCTTTATCAAGAGAGAAACGGAGGAAAGCAAAATGTTTATTGCAAGAAAATTAACAGATTATCTGGCTTTAAATAAGAAGATACCATTTGCAGAAAAAGAAATATTTCGTTATGGATTTGAGATTATAATATCAATATTTAGCATATTTATAACCATCATAATTCTAGGAAATATTTTGTTTGAAAGATTTGATGGACTTATATTTACGCTATTCTTTTTTGCGATTCGAATTTTTAGTGGCGGCGGACATGCAAAGAGGTTTCATAAATGCTTTTTATATACGAATATAACTTTTTCAATTGTAGCTACATTGGCGAAATTTGTACAAATAGATAATGTAGTTTCAGTTGTTGCAATTATGTTGATTTGCTATTATACCATTTATAAATTAAGCATTAAGGGAAGTAGCGAAGGTAATACTGTTAAAAAAGTTAAAATGAACAAGAAAAATTTAATATATATGATGTTTGCAAATCTCATACATCTTCTTATATTATTTATAGCCAGTAAGCATTATTTTACAATAGCTGTATACAGTACCGTAATATTATCTATATCACAACTAATAACTAATTATTATGAACAAAGGAGGAAGATAACATGTTAACTGTAACGTTGGGTTTAGTAAGAAATGTTGCTTTTGCGGGAGCGCAATTACGTTGTATGGGGTGGTTTTATCAGCCTAAAATGCCAAAAGAACTTTTCATGAAATAGGAGGGGAGATGTCGTTATGCTTTATGACGAACAACAGGATTTGAAGGTGGAAGTTATTAAATTAGCGATAGGCGCGACAGCCTATCGTGGATTTTCTATTAAAGAGGTATACAAAGAGGTTGTCTGTAAATTGGAAACTTATTATCAACAGTCTATGAAGAAAGAGTATTTAGAGGCGGCTTTGTTGCATATTAAAGCGTATATGGAAATGGGCTACGATTATGAGGATAATCAAAGCTTATTTGATGGAATACTAAACATACTCAATATGGAACGAGAAATCCTCTTTCCAAAAAAACATTTTCCAGTTCGAGAGATCAAGTTGAGTAAAGAACAAATCAAAAGGCTTATTTTGCGTTGGCCAGCATCTAAAAAGCGCATGAGCATAAATGAAGTTATAGATGATATTATGGGTAAGGTCAAACAAAAAGAGATTGGAATTTACCATTATGACAGTAATCCGACACCTGATAAAGTAGGAACATCTGGTGACTTATACGAGCTGGTCATTGGGAGTAATGAGTCATATTTTCGGGATATTAAACGTCGAAAATACTTTACATTCAAAGAGTAAATTAATATAATAAATCATAGAGAATGACGAAATGGTGAAGTATATAGCTCGTGGGAGAGGAGAACTATGTTTAAAATTGCAGTATGCGATGATGAGCCTAAAATGTTAGAGACGCATGAAAAAATAATAAAAAAATATTTAGAAGAAAATAGAATTATAGCTGACTTACAAATATATGGTTCAAGTGAATTTTTATTCCATGATATAAATGAGGGAGCTTATTTTGATTTGTTATTTTTAGATATTGAAATGCCAAGAAAAACAGGTATGGATATTGCAAGGAGTGTGAGACAGATATCAAGAGAAACATTGGTGATATTTATTACTTCACATAATGAATATGCTATCGACTCCTTTGAATTATCTGTTTTTCGTTATATACCCAAAGATCAGGTGAAAGTAAAACTGGTACTAGCTTTAAAAGAAGCTATGATTTTGCTTAATGTGCAAAAGGACCAGGTATATCTGATTCATACGCCAACACAGTATGAAAAAATTCCTTATAAGGCAATCCAATACATTCAGAAAGATGGAAAAAATTCAATTATCACAACAGAAAATGGAGAAATGGCACCAATTAGGAAATCTTTAGTACGTGTGTTTGGAGAACTTAATTCAGATTATTTCACATATATAGATAGAGGAATTATAGTAAATTTATATCATGTTGTAAAAATAGAGGGTTTAGATGTCATAATCAAAGGTGGAATCATGCTTCCAATTAGTAAAAAAAGAGTTACGCATTTTAAGAAACAAATGAGCCAATATTTTGGGGGATTATTATGATAGCTATTTTATTTGGGCTAATATTTTCACTTGGTGAATCAATTATTGTGTATGATGCGATTTCGTTATTAGCAGTGAGAAAAAAACAAACATTAGCACGATGCGTATTGTTATCTGTTCTTACTAGCAGTGCTATGCAATTCATACCCTTAAAGGGATTTTCAGCCATGTTGCTTATTGGAGCACCAATTATTCAAGGGTTATTAGCGGCTAAGGTGCTTAATGTAAAGGTAAAGTATAGCATTTTGATGGCTTTATTTGGTGGGTTGGTAATTCATACATATGATAGTCTCTTGATAGCATTATTAGGTGTTGCTATCGGTGAAGATGTTGTGCTTCAAATGGTTTTACAAACAGGCTGGGTAAGATACCTTATGGGAAGTGTAGTGAAAGGAACATTTCTATTGATATATATTTTTGTTCGGAGAAAAATAAGAAAAGAACATTCTTTTTATAATAATCAATTTGGTAATAATACTCTTTTTGTTATCGTGGCTGGAGGATTTACAGGAGCGATATATTTATCCTACCAAATGCTGAGTGTGTTTGATAGAGACGTAACAATTTCATGGATATTTTTTGTGTTTTGCTTAATTCTAGCAGTACTCTTTTTCTATTTCTATGTTAGGCAGAAGCTAAAAGAAAATACAACGCAATTTATTGAACAGCGTAATCATATTTTGGAAGAAAATTATAATAATATTAAAGAGCTATATGAGTCCAATGCGAAACTATTTCATGATTTCAAACATCATATTAAAGTAATCAAACGGTTAGCAGAGTCGGGGGAAGATCTAGAACTTAAGGAATATTTGTCAAACTTTCATCTCCCGGACAGTTCGGTCAATATAGTGAAATGGACTTCAGATACAACGGTTAATTTTATTTTGAATAGTAAACTCTTCGTAGCAGAACAAAAAGATATAAACATGACAGTAAATGCTGATTATCCATTAAAAACAAATATTAGCTCAAATGATATTACAACGATACTTGCAAATTTACTTGATAATGCGATTGAAGCAAATGAAAAAAATGTAGAACATAAACACATACATGTTATTATTAAACCAGTGAATGAAACGTTGGTTATCAAAATTGTAAATGCAAGTGAACAAGAACCGATTACTATTGGGGCAGGATTTTTGACATCCAAAGAAGATAAGGTTCATCATGGGTGGGGGCTGAAAAGCGTACAAAGTACAGTGGACAAATATGGTGGATTTTTAGATAGTGAATTTCATAATCAGGATAAAACTTTTGTGGTAATGGTGAATTTGCCTTTTCAATTAATTCATGTCAATTAATGAGATGAAAATACATATGGACACATATAAAATTGATTTTGATATAAAATTTACTATTATATCCTCAACAAATATATTATAGTATGATGAATACTAATAACATATTTAAAAGCAAAAAAGGAGTAGAAATGAATAATATAGAATATGCCTCAGAGCAATTTAAGCAAATCATTTGGTCAGATTTTTCTAAGCACTATGGCAAAGAAGTTTCGAGAGCTTCATTCTTTGACGTTATTTATTCTTGAGCGAAAAGACGATTATGGCATTGCAAGTACTTTTCAAAATCATTTCTATCCTTATCTAAAGAAAATAGCAGAAGTAGAGAAATTAGCAAGAGTAATTCCGATGAACCATATGGATCGAATTTTAAATGTGACTCAAGATGATTTAATGGTATATTGCATATTAAAGCAAAAAGGTATGATATTTAGAGGATCTAAAATACTTATAAAGATTGCCACAGGTACTTGTAATTATTCGGGAAACCATTTATAATAAAGAAAAAGAGCAGTAATAGGGGTTACGAATCCCACCAAAATCGTTGTAATAGAGGTTACGGATCCTACCAAAATCGTTGTAATAGAGGTTGCGAATCCTACCAAAATCGCTAAAAAAAGCAGACATTGTTGTCTGTTTTTTATTGATAAGGGGATAAATTATGGAATGGAAATCAGTGGATAGTGATTTTTTGAACTATATGAGAGAGCATGAGCCTAAAATACCGAATCATGATTATGGCGAATATGCAATGAAACCATTTTTTGGAACTCTTTTTGAAAAAGGTGATTTGTGTTATGTTGCTGCGGTTTCATCACCAAAACCGCGCCACCAACATATGAAAAATAACAGAGACTTCAAAAAGCTGTATGATGAAAAGGGTATGTCTATTGGTGTTATCAATTTGAATTATATGTTTCCTGTACCTAAGAAATATTTAATAGGGGTTAAGTATAAGGATATAGAAAAATATAGAAAATTCAAAAGCGATACTGAGAAGTCAAAATACATTAATCTGTTGAGAAAGCAAATGACAGTGATTAATATAAAAGGTTTTGATGTAGCAGCAATCAAGTTATATGATTTTGTGGAAAAATTTCCGATGGATTTTATATCAAAAAGATGTTTTAACTATAGAGAATTAGAAAGAAGTGCATTGGAATTTTCTGGTTAATAAGAAAGAGTTTGGGCAAGAAAAAAACAGGAGCATATCAAGGAATGTACCCTGTTTTTTTATTTATGATTATATATGTAATAGATTGACAAGAAATGTCACCCATCAAATGGAAATGTTCGCACCCCATGTAATGAATTAGCAACAAAGAAAATATCAGATATTAGTCGGAAATATCTTCAAATTTAATATTGCCTTTGCCAAACCGTATAATATTATGAGTGTGTTTTTCTTTGTCGTAAGTTTTCACATTATTACTATAAAGCTTATATCCGCGTATAATTTTTTCTGTATTTTTATGCTCTCATCGTTAGGGACAATATCGACTACTTCATCCAATATATGATTCATATTTAACAGTGTTAGGACATTGTATCAGATGATGCTAGAATACTTATACCCTGTGTGTTATTAAGTTATATAATTGACGAGTGACAGTTTTTATGGAGGGATTTAATGCCCTGTGCGCAGTATTATGAAGTATTTAATTCGGGTTTTTTGTAACAAAGACATCCCTTCGACATGATAACAGTATCCCTCCAATATAATTTTTTCTTGCTAAAACTCTTTTGAACGTGTAGGCTAAAAACTAAAGGTGATGTAAGATTTTTGCATCTAAAAGTGTCGAATTTACAGCACTTTGCAAGGATTCCACGTTCCATTGGGTTCCAGTGAGTTCTGAATGAAACAAAGGACTTATACTCTTTTGTGTGCTTAACTTTTAAATTAATTGCCTAAGATATGAAATTTACTGTTGTATTTTCAAGAAAAATGTTATAGTATGATAGATACTAATAACATTTTTAAAAGTAAAAAAGGAGGAGAAATGAATAATATAGAATATGCCTCAGAGCAATTTAAGCAAATAATTTGGCCAGATTTTTCTAAGCACTTTCGATCAGGAAGTAGTAGCCCGTCTTATTTAGCTGATATCAAAGAATTCATGTTATTATATGAAACAGATTTTTTACTAGTAAATAGTGAAATGGTAGCAGATTATTTTCAGAAGCTTCAAAGCAAAGTAGATAAGGGAGAGCTGCAGCCAAGCACTATGGCAAAGAAGTTTCGAGAGCTTCATTCTTTGACCTTATTTATTCTTGAGCGAAAAGACGATTATGGCATTGCCAGTACTTTTCAAAATCATTTCTATCCTTATCTAAAGAAAGTAGCAGAAGTAGAGAAATTAGCAAGAGTAATTCCGATGAACCATATGGATCGAATTTTAAATGTAGCTCAAGATGATTTAATGGTATATTGCATATTCGTATTTTTACAAAGAGTTGGGTTATCTTCAACGGAAGTAATTGATTTGCAACTCGGTGATTTTATGTTGTATAAAAACGGAGTATATGTATCTATAACTAGAAGGAAAGAGCCTTGTTTTGTACCAGAGGATGTTTATAAAATTTTTCTACAATATGTTGCTGTAAGAGAAGATTTAGAATATCTATTCTATAATAGTAGAAGGAAGAAATTAAATACAATGTATATTAGTCGTTTATTGAAAAAGTATACGAGAGCGGCAGGTGTACCCTCATATAGTGCAGAGATGTTGCGTAATTCCTGTGCATATACGATGTTTGCTTATAATGTAACTCCAGAGCAGGTGGCTAGGCAGATGGGAATAAGTTCTATGCATGTTAAACGCTATCAAAGTGGTCATTACAAAGATAAATTAATGAGAGCGGCAAACAGTTTGGTGAAAATAAACGTGGAACCACCTAGCAGGTGAACCTCTATTTCTTCTAAATTTATCAATATCCAAATGAATGGTTTTAGCAATTCTTGCTGTTGATGCGTTTTTTAGTCCTGCGTCTTGCCATTTTGTGATAGGGATATCGAATTTGTCTTCTGTGCGAGGTTCGCTTGATGTAACCTTAATAGACAATACTTTTAGTGGCTCAATACTTAGGATTATTACTGGTCTATCTTTTAGTTTGCCGGTATCTTCAAATGGAAACTCAGCAAAGCAAATATCCCATTGGTTTAAATTACTTATCGTCGTCGTGCGTCACACTCCTTGTAATCTTCATCCCATGTAGTTTCACAATTCCATTCATCGTCCTTTTTTATTACAGGATTATACGGAGTAACTTTATTTATGAAATCTTTGTTTTGGATTAAAAATTCATTAAGCTTATTGTTTATCGCTTGTTCTCTTGTCGTTATAATAGTTTCCTCCTTATTTTTAATAAATCTTTGCTGTAGAACATTTTGTTTTGATAGATTTTTATGTTGCTTTGTTAAAATAAGTATATAGTAAACCTATTCCTAAATCAATATATTCTGTTTGTTTAACTGGTTGTCGGGGTGGATCTTCAGCCAAAGGCTAAACTGCTACGCTTCCCAAGGAAATTACGCATTACTCTAATTGACTTTATTCAAAGAATACAATATAATTATCACATCTATTATTTCTTTTTTCGTGTCCATTTCTTTGAAATGATGCAGTGTTTTCAATTCCTGGGAGCAGGTCTTTAATTAGAAATATTATAGAGAAAATTTAGTATCTAACATTAGTTGGGTGCTTTTTTTATGTTAAAAAATAAAAGGAGGAAGTTGTTATGAAAACAACAAAATTGAAAAATGAGAAGTCATTCATATTTTTCATTAAAAGGAGGATAAGAATCTATAAACAAAGTGGAATAGATCCACCAAGGAAATTAGGTATTGTTAAGGGCAGCATTGAAAGGAGAATACAATGCCTGATTTTGAAGAAAAGGATATTTTAAATTTCATGAATAACCATGGAATGCAGGAAGAAGGTGATTTTTATAACTATCATATAGCACTAGGGTATTATTATGCATATTCAGTAGATGCTTTCCGTTTTGCTGAAATGATAGAAACAGGTGAGGTTTTTGATGAGTATGAAGCTGCAGCAACAATGAAAAGTCTATATGTAGCCCATAAAACGTTGAGATATTTTCAAAGCCAGCAAGGCATGAATTTATACATATTTGACGTCAGTGAAAGTGTTATAATGGGAGATTCATCCTTAGAGAAAGGGCAGATTAAAGGTGATATAAAGAGTGCGATTAGAACGGCACGTCAATGGTTATCACAATTCCAAAAACGAAATAGAGATAAAGCTTATAAAGGATTTTCCGAAAGAGAAGAAGTGGTTTTAAAAGATTTTTTTTTATATGAAGTAGCTATTTACATATTATATATAGCAGGCGAAGTAGTAGACTATAGTTTTTTGAGTAATCTTAAATAAAAGGAGGAAAAATGAAGATAGATATAAAATATTTGGGTCAACTTATTCAAAAAGTGGAAGAAGAAAAGCTTAGCCAAAGAGAAGATTATAAACGATTGATGGGTATCATTTCTGGAAATAAATCTTATATAAAAAGAGCGACACTAAATGATATATGTTATCTTTTGGAGAATTTAGAATGTATCATTGCGGTGGAATTAAAAGAGAGTTATCCAAAAATTAAGCTATGGGAAGCACCTAATAATAAAGTATCAATAAGAAGGGCATTGTGAAAGGGAAAATATGAAGACAATTATAACATTAGATGATAAAAAATTTAGTGGTGATTATTGTAATATTGCACATGTAGAAGTGGTTGATGAAGAAGGCATTCATGCTACGAAATATGTAGATGTTAAATGGCTAGTAGAGGCATTAAAAGGCTCACGGTATGTAGATGATGAATACCATAGAATAGGGCAATTACCTCAGCATTATTATGAGGGAGCGTTTCGTAGAGAAAATAATGGGGATATTAGTGGACAAATACTTTTGATTGTCCCTAAAGCAAAAGTTAATATAAAATTTGAGAAAACACGATATAATGTTCCATTTCCTACACTGTTATTTAATTGCTTTATTGAAAATGGTCTGCTTGAGCGAACACAAGCTTTCGCTCTAAAGGGTAAAAAATGGAAAAAACACACATTTTTGTATAATTACCCATTTGGTAATGTAAACAGAATTTCGCATACAGTTTGTTGGGGTAACAATGCACTGCCTAGAATAGAAAATTTACAAAAGCTAGATGTGATTTGTTCAATGTTTTACGATACGCCATTTAATAATGACTACTATCAAGCAGGGAAAACGGTAAAGTGGAAATTAGAAAATCTTCGAGAGGTATTTGAAAAACTGAAAAACTATGAAGATTTTCCAGAGGGAATTCTTGTAAAGAGTGGTGAAAATATTGCAAGTTTAATGAAAAATTTCTTATAAAAGGAGGAAACATAATGGATTTATTAGCAGCATTTGGAATTGATAAAGAAGATTTTACAGAAGAAAAAAAGGTTCCAAAGAAACCCAAAAAGGAGAGTAAGAAAAAAAGTAAATGTGCAAATTATAAATTGCCAATCTTATTTTGTGGCGGGCATTTGCGTCAGATTTTTACAGATGAGCAAGAAACAGAGTGGTCTGAAGAAAAGCTAAAGAGTAATTTACAAGAAGTTTTCCGTGAGTTAAAAGGGATATATTTTAAGCTATCAATCTTAGAGGTAGAGCAGAAAGAAGATATTAATACATATGTTAAGCCAGAAATTACAAGAATGGAATTTACTAATGAAGATAAATTAGAATTTCCTTTGGAGGTTATCGCAGGAGATGCAGTGTTACAGGTGGAATCAAAAGTGGCATTGGAAGAAATAAGGAACATGTGGGTGGAACAGCATTCAGAATATGCAGGCTGTAAATTTCAATATGATGAAAAGCAAAAGTTATTACTCCCTTTCATGGAGAGCAACGCACCGAAGGGTAAGCAATATAGCACACCCATTACAGTAGGGTATTTGGGAATAAAAGAGAAATATAAGGAAACAGATTTTAATACTGCTGAAATAATGGAAAAGGATATCCAGAGTAAGTTGGTTGAAAAATATCCAGAGTTTACAGGATGTGGGTTTGCATATCATGAGGATTTGGAATTGCTATTTCCGATTATGCAAAATAGCACAAGTACAGAGAAAAAAATTGAATTAGTTGCATTGCCAGTTGAAATTAGAGCAGGAGGTTTTAAACTTCTAGTTCAATCAGACGATGTGAGTGGAAAGAAACAAGCATCTTTAGAAGAACTTCGTAAAGTATTAGAAGAAGTATATCCAGAGTATTCTGAAGAAAGAACAGAGATGCTATATGATACAAAGCATTTTGTTGTACCAGTATTAAAAAGTTCAAAAAAAGGAGTGACAATTTTATCAGAAGATTCAGAGTGGACTTATGAGGTTTGTCTGAATGAAAATGGGGTTAAATGGCGTGTGGAAAACACGCCATTTGGCATTTTTAAATGTAATATTTCGGAGAAAAATGAGAGTCTTTTTATTTTAAAGGCACCTAAAATATCTTGGCATCTAATCGAAGAAGTGGTTAGAATTTTTAGAAGAAATCCGTTGTACGAATATGCAGTACAAATATTTTATGATAGAAATAGCCAACAATATGAACTTTATGAACCTGAACAAGAAGTTGCAAAGAGTAGAGTGACTTTTAAACGTAATATGGAACAAGAAAGAGAAAAAATATTAGTCATGGATATTCATAGCCATGGGAGTTATTCTGCTTTTTTTTCTCAAATTGATGATGAAGATGAGAAAGGTGTGCGATTGTATATGGTATTTGGCAATCTGGATCAGAAAGAATACTCTTATGCATTGCGAGTTGGTGTAGCTGGAATTTTTGGACAGGTAGCATTAGAAGATATTTTTGAAAAAAGAGAGGATGAGTCATATGAAATTTAATATTATTATTATCGGTTGTGGAGGAACTGGAGGGAATTTTGTTAAAGAGCTGGGACGGTACTTGTATAGTGTTTCTTTGCGAAAGCAGTGTCGTGTTCTCTTGGTAGATGGTGATCTTGTGGAAGAAGATAATATATCGAGGCAACCATTCATACAAGCGGATATAGGTAGAAAAAAAGCAGAAGTGATGTCGGAAATCTTGCAAGAAGCGTTTGGAATTCATTGTGCATACTATCCAGAGTATATAGGAAATGTTTTAGAGTTGCATAGGTTTGAAAAGGAAGATATGGTGACAGTACTGGTAGGGTGCGTAGATAATCATGCGTGCAGGAAAGTACTCCATGAATATTTTCAAAAAGCTACGACATGTTATTATTTAGATGCGGCTAATGAATATTCAGTGGGTGAAGTTGTAGTGGGAGTACGTATATCCAATGTAGAAATGTATCCTGATCGCGCGCATTATTATCCTGAAATTTTAGAGCAAGAAAGTGTGCCTAGAAGTGAAGAAAGTTGTTTACAACTTAATATATCTCAACCGCAGCATCTACTTACTAATCTTTTGGCAGCAAATATACTTTTGAAGTGTATTGTGGAGATTTTATCAGATATAGAGTGGGAAGGTGGTATTTACTTCTTTGATGCTTTTAAAGGATTTATGCAGCATAAGGAGGTATTGTGATGGATATAGAAAATTTAATAGAAATGAATGTAACATCATTTTCACTAGATTCTGGGTATGAGGCAGTTTCCAATATAAGAAATAGTTATATAGGCTATATGTTTCTTAAGTTATTAATGGCATATTTTGAAAAGTTAGTAGCAGAAGACATAACCATTGATTTTCCAGATATGCGGATTTTCGTAGATTGTCAGCTACCAAAAGCAGAACAGAATATCATTGCAGTATCCGAACAGATAAGTGAAACAATCTTTTTTGCGTTTTGTTCATGGGCACCGTCGTTTAAAGTAGAAGTTATAGATATTGAGAGTTTAGGTGATTTGGGACAACAAAGAGCTTGTTTTATTCAAAGGAAAAGAGATAGTTATGACAATTTAAATATAAGACTTAATAGCATATTAAATGCAAGACAAAGGAGATTATTTTGTGGATTTCCAGAAATTTTATTCAATGCTTTGGAAAGTTTACTTGATGAAAGAGTTATTTACTTGTCTAATTCAAAGCTAGTGCAGTACTTGGAATTTGCACAGAATAATCAACAGATTATTAAAAACCAATTTTTGAAGGAGCATTATCAGATAAAACGAATGATGCATCAATTAAGAAAACCATTAAAAAAGCATAAACTAAAGGAACGCTATTATAAAAAGCAATATATTATTGGTTTATGCATAGAGCGAGTGAGCACATCTCATAGCCATAAAGAAAATCTTAATTGGGACTTCTTAGTTGCCTTATACTTGCTAGAGAAGCTGTTAGAATTAGCCAATGGATTCTTTGGTTTTTATAACGAGGAGGAGTGAGATGAAATTTGAAGATATTATGGAAATAGAAATAGCTCCATTTGATGAAGTATGGTTAGCAGATTTTTATGACTGTGCACTACATTGTTATGTAAATGAATTCTATATATTCAGTTTGTTTTTACTACAGAGATTTTTTGAAAAATTTAATGCACAATATAATACACATATTTCTATTTTAGATGAAAAGAAAATTATTATTACGGAATCAATCGACAAAATGGAAGACTATGATAGTGAAATACTTATGGAGTGTTGTGTATATAATCAGGAAATTTTCCGGGAATTTGCAGGGTGGGGAGGTTTTGAAATATTTTGCATTTCCTCTTTAGATGAAATTTTAGATTGCGATATCAATCTAAATCATAGGAAGAAACAAAAAAAGATTTTTGCACAAAAATTAAGAGAGCGGGCTCAAGAAATGATATCGTGGAAAGCATTAGTTTGGAAGAATTTTGATGAGATGCTGGAGTCGGCTTATTTTTTGGAAGGTGGAGAGAACTTTATCTTACGTAATAAGGATTTAGGGTACTATCATACTATTTGTAGCAAATATGAGGAACTTATAGAAATACATTTGGAAAAGGAAAAATTAGCAATTGATAAAGTGATTAAAAATATGAAATACCCACTTTATATGCAGAATAATCATGCAGAAGGGTACCTGGGAGAATATTATTACATATACTTTGATACAGGGAGTAATGGAGAGCAATATCTTGGTTTTGATGTTTTCAATTTTCATTGGGGAATTGCCTGTTTTGTATTTGGAAAGCTGATAAAAGATTTCAAGGAAAAGTTAATGATCCTAAAAGTGGAAGAAGAATGGAGGAATAATCATGGAGGTGAGAGCGCTTCTTGATTTGCTTAGATGCCCTAAAAAATATGAATTGGGAAGAATTATTTTAGATGAACAGACAAGAAAGAGAAAAATATTTTGCGAGGTCTTGGAATTGCTGATGAAAAATATTATGAATAGGGAAAAGTGGGAGAAGATTTCTGAAATAGTAGAGAGCTTTTTACAAAGTTCATATCAGGAAGATTGGTTTGATTTGCATTGGCAAAAGAAACAAGCTATTCAAGCAAAACTTTATCAATTAAAATGCTTATATTTCTGGTTATTGGAAAATGCTTTAGGGGAAATAAGCATTGCGCAGGTCATAGAAATAGAAGTAGAAGAAAACTGTAATGGGTATTTAGTTGATAAGATTCAAGTAAAGGTTGATTTGATAGTCGATAAAGGAAAAGATGGAATTCTAGGTCTCATTTTAGCGGAGGAGACCCAAAGGACGTATAATCAAAATGAAAGTGATTACATGTTGCGGTGGATTTGTTTACTTAAGGGTTTGCAGCAAACTTTTCCCAATCGAAAAATAGAAGCCAAGATAATAGATATACAAATTTTGGACGAGATGTTACTACAAGAAAATGTGATTGAATTTACTGGAAAGGAGGGCTTAAAAGAAAGTGAAACAGGCATTAGTAAAGCTATTGGAGAAGTAATAAAAAAAAGTAAAATCAATTGTAGGTATTGCACGTTTGAAGAAATATGTAAGGCATCTGAAAGGAGTTGCTTATTAGAAGAGAATAATGTACGACAAGGAGAACACAAAGGCTTAGAGTATACAGTTAATCAAAAAGAGGCAATCTCTTATAAAGGAGGTCCGATGAGGGTATGTGCGGGTCCAGGTGCTGGAAAAACTGAAATATTGGTTGCTAGAATAGCGCATCTGATCATGGAGGGTATTAGTCCTAGTAAAATATTGGCTATAACATTTACAAGGAGAGCAGTAAAAGAGATTGTAGGGAGATTAGAGATGGAAAAACTCCCCATGGTGTCAACTATTCATGCTCTTGCATTTCGCATTGTTCATAGATGTGAACATTTGATTGGAAAGAAACGCCTAGTAAATAGAGTGGACTGTATGCAGATGCTCTTACAAGTATTGAATCAGGCGCCAATTATCCGTAATGCTAATTATGAAAACTTAGAATCGCCAAATGGGTTACTAAGTCTGCTTCAAAAGGACTTTGCTTTCATTAATGAGCATGGAGTGGAAAAGTTTAAAAATATTTACCCAGATAAAGATATATTAAATATTCAATATGTAAAGGATATGTATGAGCGAAAATTCCAATCCCAAGGTTATATTCGTTATGATGACCAAGTACGTTTGGCAGTGAGGATGCTAGAAGAAGATGTGAATATTCGTAATAAGGTTCAAGAAGAATTTGAACATATTTTGCTGGATGAAGTTCAGGATATAGATGCAACACAAGCTCGTTTTATCAAATTATTGGTGAAAAGCCCGAGAAATAATATTGTAATTTATGGTGATGCAGACCAAGCAATTTATGGATTTCGAGGTGGTACAAACAAGTTTATGTTAGATTTTATAAATATTTTCCCAGAAGCACAAGATATCCAACTGTATCATAATTTTCGTTCATCAGAAGAAATCGTAAAATTGACTAATCAGTTAATTTGCCATAATAATGATAGAATTTCTATACAAATGCAATCGCAAACGAAGATAGGTATAGAACCTATGCTGGTTAAAGGGTTTAGAGCAAATAAAATAGGTGCTTTCATCCATGATTTATTGAAACAAGGCTATCGGCAAAGCGATATTGCTATCATTGCACGTTCGAATAAGGAGCTGGAAAGTATGTGTATTATGCTACAAAGATATAACGAAGTACATCCTGAAGCAACAGTGTTGAAATTTATGAAACCTAAGTATTATTTGTATCAGGATAGCACGTTCCAGATGATCTTGGATCTAGTGAGTATATATTTAGGTATTTATGAAGATGATAGAATATGGTATCGTCTCTTAAACAGCCTAGGTATTGCTCCAGAGAAAGTAGATGTAGAAAAGAATTTATATAAGGATTATTTAGGGCAAGATGTAATATTTCCCTTTGAGGGAGAGGAGGAAACAAAATACCTAACGATAAGTATTGATAGTGATAATTTAACAATATTGCAAGCATTTGCAAAGATATATCGTGCCAGTAAACTTTTTATGTTGCCAGTACGAGAAGCAGTTCCACGACTTGTGGAGTTCTTTTGCAAACAAGTGGTCGGTACAGAGGAGGTTGTTGATTTATTGAATGATATTCTAAGAGAAAGAGCTATTAATGATCCGCTAGATTTGTGGAAATATTTGACTGCTGCTAAGAGATTTCATGATGATACACGCATGAAATCTTATGAGAGCCAGGAAGAACTCCTACATTTAGTTACAGCACATGATTCTAAGGGGAAAGAATTTTCTGTGGTTATTCTCTATGGAATAGATGATTTCGAACAAGATAATGTGCAAGAAGGTAGAAGGTTATTATATGTAGCTCTTACTAGGGCAAAAGAGAGAGTGTTTATTACGGAAATTTGTAAAGGGAAAAGTATGTTCTTGAAAGAAATTAGTAAAAATTTGCAAGAAATGAAAGGAGATGCATATGCTTAAATATTTAGTATATGGAAATGAACCATATTTGATTGATAAATTTCGGAAAGAAATAATATCAACTGTAGCTACTCCTGAGTTTAACTTAATGGATACAGATGAATTTACAGAGGAAGTACAACAGTTTATAGATCAGTATCCAATATTTGAGGAACGGAAAATATTGATTTTTCGAGTCAACGTATTAAAGGAATGTGCAGATTTGCTAGAGTATGTATCAAACAAAAGCAAAGCAAACATATATATATTCTGCAAAAATGTAGATAAAAGAAGTAAATTATTCAAAATATTTAAGAGTGAAGAAATTAAAATATATGACAAGTTATCACGAGAGCGTTTGGAGCAAAGTGTTATGCAATATATAAAAAAGGCACAGTGTGAAATTACTACAGAAGCATATAAGCGTTACTTAGAACTGACTAACTATTACTCTGATGATGCTAATTTATATGATGTACATCATTCATTAGAACGTCTTTGTGCTACTAAGAAAATCACAAGAGAGGTTGTAGAACAAATTGTTACAAATAATGAAACAGAAAATATATATGTATTGATTCAGTTAATTTTAGAGAAAAAATATGTAGAAATGTTTCACCAAGCGGACTTAATTGTCAAAAACCAATCGCAAAATATCATTGGAATATTATCATTATTATTACGTAGTTATCGCATTGCATATAAAATGAAAGTGGGTGGCTGTTCTTTGCAGGAGTTAGGAATTACTTCTCGTACATTGGTGCCACCATTATCTGGAAATATGTGTCATAAAGCAATGAATGTTATTGATGAAGCAGTTAATGGCATTAAGAGAGGACGCTATAAGCCCGACATGATATTAAAAGTTACATTGGCTAAATTGTGCCACTTAGAAGAAACATAATATGAATAATTTTGAGATCAGGTAGCAGAATCAAACTGCTGCCTTTTGTAAATAATAGGAGGTGTGGAATGAACAAAAGAGATAATCACAAAATACTTAACAACCAATTCAGGGATAAGGTGCGACAAGAGCTTAGCAGTTTTCGTTCTGAAGTATTGCAAAAGAATCCGGAAGCAATTTATGATAGGGCATATCAAATTGTAACAATGAATGAGATAGTAAGATATTTAGGAAATATGAGACATTCTTCAAGAGAGTTGGTCGTGTTGCTAACAATCCAGCATCTACTAGATGAAATCTATGAGGTATGGTTGGGTAGTAGCTATCTTCGTTTAGAGGATATAGAACAAACAATACTAGAATTTAAAAACTATATCCTTCAAACAAAATATGTAGATGTGCAGAAAGAGAAAATAGAATAGGGGATAATAAATTTATAAAATCATGCAGTAACCTTAATGAGAGCAATGGTTTTTTATGAAAACAAGGAGGTATGATATGGAAAATAGAACCATAAAGGTAGAAAAACAGTGTTATCATTGTAAGAAAGTCAAAGCGATAAGTTTAACGGATAATGAGTATAAAAAATTAATAAGGTATTATGAAAGTGGAGGATTGATTCAAAAAATCTTGCCCAATATTCTGTCTCCAGAGCGTGAACTTTTGAGAGGTGGTATGTGTGGAGAATGTTGGATTAACGTGTTTGGAATTTTACCAGAGAGTATAGACTAGACTGTGTTGTTAGAAAATGACGGGATTATAAACGAAAAAGAGGTAGAACATGAAACAAAGCAAAGATAAAATTATGCGAATGGCAGAGCGTTATTTGAAACGAACAGCAATCTATCAAGAGCAAAAGGATTTGCCAGCAGATGAACAATATAACTTGCAATATGTTCTTAAAGGACACAGCAAAGATAGTTCAGAACAAATGATTGCTTATGCAGGAAATATGGAGATAATGATTTCTTTCAATCCATATAATCAAAAGAAAGAAATATCGTATCACGCAGATTGGTCATATGATATAGACGCTATCTTTGACTATCTAGAAGATGGATATGAGTTGGTCGGAATGTCGCTAGAATGTCATTATGGTGTTTGGCGCAATATTGAAGAAGGGCATGATGGAGATATTGAACATCTACAAGGTGTGCAAAAATATTTAGATTATTGCAAGAGAAATGCGGTCACAAAAGTAAAGCTTCAAAAGGAGCTTTCTTATTCGGGAATGGACGTAATGAAGTTATATGAAAAGAAAGAGAAATCGCATAAAGAGTATAAACAATCAAGGTAGGAGATATTCCTATAGGAAGTAAACGTCAATAAAAAGATTCGAAACTATACGGAATCAATGTTTTTGGACTGTCGCTTAGACAGTTCATTTTTTCTGTTCTTGCTTGTTTATGGTTTTAGATTGTTGATAAAAAATAAGGATAGTTTTAGTAAAGAATATGGAGGATATTAAAAATGTTAAATACACAAGGTGATGTTACAAAAGAAGTGCTAGCTAAAGAATTTTTAGATATAGAAAATTTTGAGAACATTAAAAAATATTTGTTGCCTAAGCTGATTAATCACAAAGCGAATCAGAGTATCATATTAAATATGCCTTACATGGAAGTTGAGGATTTGGTGGTTATTTATCAGATTTTCATACCAGAATGGCGAGGCAAAGCTGACCCTATAGCAGTAACCAACCAATTAATGCGATTATGGGGAGTGGAGCTAGAAACGCTACATGTACTGGCAATGGAGAATAATCTGAAAAATTTTCCGCCAATATTAAAAACAATGAAAGATATTTGGCTTGAAATTAGTGATAGAAAAAGTGGAGTTAATTATTTTACAAATAAAGAATTATTTCTAAAGCAAGACAGAGATGTAATGTACGTCTTGAACAATAGAGGGAATTTATTTGCGGCAGTAAATATTTTATATCCAGAAATTTTGAAGAGTATGATAGAAGTATTTCCTGACGGTTATTACATTCTGCCTTCATCTGTACATGAGCTAATTATACTGCCGAAGCGAGAGAAGAGAATACCTAGTGTAAATGAGTTGCTTGAAATAGTGCGAAGTATCAATAGTAAAGAGGTAGCAATGGATGAAGTTCTTTCAAATGCAATCTATGAATATACAAAAGGGGATGAAAGATTTAGACTGGTTAATTCAGATAGTTTTAATGTTTAATTAAGTAGAAGAATAAGTGGAATAACATCTATCTAAATGTGGGTAGATGTTATTTTACTATAAAAGGAGGATTTTTATTAATGAAAGATTTAGAGGTGTTTAAAGGAATAGTGAACATTAGACTATATCAACAAGTAAATAGCTTTATTTCACGCTCAGGAGGGCTAGCGGAAAATATATTACAACATAATTTATTTTATATTAAGGACAAGCTCCCTCTATTTGAAGATGACTATGATTTAAACTATGTTGGAGAGTTGTTTGAACGCTATAGAGAGAAAATTGGAGAGGAAAGACAATATCTTCGAGCTATTGCATTAGCAGTTGCTGAAAGGAAGAATGAGCTTTCTAAAACAATGTATGTAGGTACGCAGTATATAGATTTTATGAAAGTACTTCAGCGCTCCGCAAAAGGCGATATATATATACTAGGAGCGTTATATAAAATAAAAACAAAATATGAAGATAAGCGAAAACTATTAAAACAAATGTTTGAATATGAATACGAAAAAACGGAAGAAATATTATTTGTACTATTTATTTTACAAGACGTAGAAAATTCCTGGGGAATATTTTATCCAATGCTTGAAAAGCTGCTAGGAACGAATCGGACTATTAATATATATCAAAATATTTTTCTGTATTGCTGGTTCATTCAACAATATTTTGCAAAAATAAAAGAACATAGCAAAAGAGATATGCCGTTATTGAAAGCACTTGTTAATTTACCGATGAGTTCTTTTAAAGAAGGAACACGATATTGGAGAGTTATGCAAGAAAACGGGTATAATGAAAATGAAATTATATTTTTAAATAATATCCTTGTGGGACAAGTCCAAATAGTGGGTCATGTTGAAAAAAAATCTATAACAGCCGAACGCATGGCTTATGCGGCATGTTTACGTTTTCTTAACGGTTCATACGTAAATGAAAGCATCTTAGAGCTATGTGCTAACTTATTAAGAGAATATAAGCGCTATGAAGTAAAATTGGATGGTTACTCAGGATTGAATGTTCATTTGACAAATAAAATATCTATTAATGATCCTATGATACTTCAATATTTCTATCACTTAAAAACAGAGTTAGATTTATCAGAAACGTGGTTTTGGGTTGATGTGTCAGCTGATGGTAAATGGGATATATTGAGTTCGTGGATGTCAGAAGATGATTATATGAAACTATTTGATCAGTCAATAGCTCATTTCTATCGTGAAAATATTAATCTTTGGTTACAAATATTTCAAAAAAACACCTCAAGAGATTACGAAATGACCTTTTGGAGTAGCCATCGCCGTGTCCCTATTTTTAAAATTTTAGTAGATGCAAAAATTATTTCTTTAGTTGAATTACTAGAGATGTATATTAAGGATGAAGTGAAATTAGATGAGGAGAAACTGACTTGCAAATGGGAAGTCATGTGGGATTATGTACTTGCCTATATTAAGGAATTTAATAATCATATTACATTTGCATTTCTAAAATCATATCTTGATTATTATGGACAAGAACAAATGTGTGAACTAATCAAGGATAATATGCTTATAATGGGATTTGGTATAGATCTCAGTAATTTATACTATGCTTCAGGTTTTCAGAAAATGCAAATAATTAAAAATTTTTTAAAGGAGGATGAGCAAAGAGAAGTCTTTGGGTGGATAGAAAGGACTATATATATGTTTTTTCCTAAGGATTATGTGAAGTTTATAATCCACTTATTAGAGAAAGGATTTCTTCTAGACTATTATAGCCACGAACAGATACAAAAAATAACATCTCTAATCGTCAATGATTCGAACATAGAAGAACATATCATTAATTCAATTTATAAAAAATATTATTCGGATAAAGAATATATAAACTATATCAATCAATTGAATTGCAAAAAAGAATTATTGCGTCAGCAAGAAAACGAAGAAATATGGTGCAAGAAGAAAGACGAATTGCAAGAAATTTTGATAAAAAATACGGACAATGAAAGCATTTTCGGTAAAATACAGGAATATTTTAAGGAATTTTGTTGGGAAAGAACGCACCATGCGGAAATTTTACAATATTTATATAGCATGTGGGATAAGGTTTTTGGAAATGAAAAAATTATTCTAAGCCGACAGGGTTTGTATGAATTTGCAGAAAGCTTACTTCGCATATGGAAGCATACAGAACTTTCGTTTTTAATAGTCCAAGAAATCTTAAATAGATTGGAGGAAAAACATGATTAGGAACATAGAAAAACATTATTTATGCATCAATATGCTTTCGGATAATCATTTATCCATGGAACTTACACGGATTTGTGATGAAAGTGATATTGTAGGAAGATTACAAAATATTGCACCTGAATTCATTGAAAAAATTACAGGTTTAGCATCTAAGCATCAAGGAATGGTTTTGGCAAATGAAATCTTTCGGGAATATGTGATAGATTTATTAAGAAAAAATGTACCGATTGAATCTATAAAAAATCTATTAGAAGAAGATGAAATAATAACAAGTTTTGAATATGAGCATGTAGAGAGAGCTTTATTGGATGAGCAGGTACCAGCGAAGTATTTGCTTGTTTATTTAAAATACTATATTACTATGAATTTATCAAGTAAACAAAAAGAAAATCTTTGGAACAGTTTAGAGAAATTACATGTTCATGATACGGATATTACAGAACTCAATAAAAGCGAAAAGAGGATATTGTGCTTGCCCTTATTGGGCAGTGAGTTTTTTCAAAAAGTAAAAAATTTTTCAAATCTTATCAAACAAATAGAAAAAGATTATGACTTATACTTAATTCTGAAAAAGCTATATACTTTGAATGGTTTGTTAAAAATAACAGATATGCTATTGGAGGAATTGACACTCAACCCAAGTAAAATTAATCATTTGCTACAAGAGGTAATAAGCTATTATGAAAAGCAAGAGCAAGAAATGCTGCTGGAATATCTATTTTATAATGGTTCGCTGCTTTTTGATTTACAAAAATTGGCAAGGACCTTACCGAAGTGCAATGCAAAAGAGCGCAAGATGTTCATTCAAAGCAAAACAAATTATATTAGTGCTATATATGGAAAAATTTTTCCTAATAAGCCTCAGCGATTTGTTGAAGAGAGAATATTAATATATGCAATTACGCATAAGAAAAAACACTTTTTGAAACTTGTTGAGGAGAACTTTGAAGTATTTCAGAGCCTATCTTCTGACAGTATACTGTTTGATAAGATTTTTTATGAGAAAGTGATTAATCTCAATATATTAAATTTGAAAAATTTGAAAACATGTGCTGAATTGGAATACCTTGAAATTCGTGAGGAACATTATGGTAGCCGCCAATATACATTTGAGGAATTTGACTTATTGATCCGTTTGCCCAAAGAATATGTTTTACTCTACAATGATTTGCAAATATCGCGTGTGGACTCCAAACTGATAACTATGAGAGAAATAACAAAAAGAAAACTATTGTTTGGGATTACAAAGCAAGAAACGCTACAAACAATTGCAAAACTACTATCCATAAAACCATTGTCATCATGGAAAGATTCTTTCAAGCATATCAAAGGAATAAATGCTTATCTAACAATTAAATTACTTAGCAAGTATGACTCATTGCATCCTTATATAGGAGATATTTGCGACATAAATGAAGCTAATTATCTTGTGAACAATCATACCTCATTGATAAACTATACTAGCCTAGGGGAAATTAGAAGGAATCTTCTTTCATTTGATGCTGACTGGAAGCAATTGGTTGAAACATTTAAGCTAAACATAAAATTTATTCGGAAAAATGAAAAACAAATATATAAATTTTTATATGCTAATGGTGCGTATATAGTAGCACGATACTTAAATAGTAATCCTAGTAAGCAGGAACAGATAAGACGATTGCTGACAGCGGAATTGATGGGGAAATTTCAAGATCTCAAATACCATAGAGATGACTTAGAGCTCGAACTGGATTTTCCTATTGCAAAAGCACAAAAAGCACATTGGAAGAATAATTTGTGTCTGAAAGATAATCAAGCAAACTTAACGGTTTGGGAAGAAGATAAATTTTTGCCGGTTCTACAAATAGGCGAAATCCCCACACATTCCTGCTTATCCTATATAGATGGTCGGTACAGTGAATGTTTACTCTCATGTTTCGATGCAAATAAAAAAATCATTTTTGTAAAACAAGATGAAAGGATTATTTTTAGAGCTATTGTCCGATTGACAAAGGGAAATACGAAAAATCCTAGTAGCCATTTAAAATCAGAGTTACAGTTTGTTGACCTCCAGAAGAAGAAAAAAGAGCAGAGAAATGAAACTCTTAAAAAAGATCATTTAGTTATTTTTCTAGAGCGACCATACACAAAAAATCTATCAGATATTGAAAAGGACAGCGTATATAATTTGATTTTAAAATTACTGCAATTAAAGGGAAAAGAGATGGGTGCCACATTAATTGCAAGTGCCGCTTATGAGTCTCATTTTAAGACGGATAGAGTGGTTCGATCCAATTACTATATCTATATTTCTAAATCAAAAGCGGGAGTGCAATATTTAGACAGCCTTGGTGGTTCTAAAGGTGTGAAAGATGAAGGGAAATTTTATGGTGGAAGTTTTTGTGTTGTACAATAGATTTATTGGTTTTTGTAGAGACATTATCATTAAAACGTAGAAGATTTTAAGTAATACTTATAGTTATGTGACCCAAGTTGGAAATTCTCAACTTGGGTGTTTTTTTAATTGTATAATAAATGAATGTTTTAGCTTGACGAGAGTGAACTTAGAAAAATTTTCACTTAATTATTTTAATACTAGCTATCTTCAGTAGTGGATTCGCACCTAGTGTTTAATAAATACTCTTGATATGCGCATTCGCATACCTTGAAATCACAACCATACATTTGAATTCTATTTGTTTGCATCTGCTTATTATATAATTGCAATGCTTTCTCTATAATTTTATCTTTGTATGGTTTTAGAAATAGATACTCCTTTTCTAATAAATTTCTGTATTGAAGATCCTGTATATGATCAAAATTGATATATGTATATAAATCACGATTAACAGGTATCATTTTTTTGATTTCTAAAACTGCTATAATTCTTTTATACTGATCTAAACTATCTATCTGTTTATAAACATCATTAGGTTGTAAATCGGAGCGTTTAACTATTTCAAATATAATCAAATTATGGTTGCTCATATTTGCCCAGTTTAAATGTTTAGGTTTAGCAGAAGTCAAAGGTATACAATATTCCATGTCATTTATCTGTGTGATAATACCTAGATGTGGTTTTTTGTCATATCCAGTTTCATTTTTGTAAAAAACCTCAGTATCTTTTGAATTTAAAAATTTTAAATACTCATTATCAATTCTATAAAAACCATATTTATGTTCCATAAACTATCTCCCTATACATAAAATCAGAGGACTTAAGAGCCCTCTGAATCTTTATAGCTTCTCATTTAACGGCTGAGATACACCATCTTTATAGCTTCTCATTTAACGGCTGAGATACACCATCTTTAATAGCTTTTCTTTATTATAAGCTATGTGAAACAAAAAAGCAACACTGAATAATAGGGAATATAGGAAAAGAAGAGAAATTATTCTCGCAATCGAAAATCTGAAATCGTCTTGCGTTTCCGTCCTTCTTCTATTGCTGCGTAATGGTCTTTGGTCGTCTGTACGCTGCTATGCCCCAATGTTTCAGACACAAGCCCGATATCTCCTGTTTCCTGATAAAGGGAAGTGCCAAATGAACGCCGTAGTGTATGCGGTGTGATTTTCTTATCTGGAATGATTTTCTTTGCATATTTTACAATCATCTCTTCTACTGCTGATATGGAAATACGTTTTCTTTGAATAGATAAAAATAGTGCATTTTCATGAGAGGAGAGTGGTACTATGTTTTCTCTTACTGTAGAAAGATATTTTCTCAAATACTCTTCAACTTCAGAGTTAAAGTAAACATAATCCTCATTTCCCCCTTTTCTGGTAATTTTCAAACGATTTTCACGGAAGTCAATGTCTGGAATATTTAGCCCAATCAGCTCAGAAATCCGTACACCAGTACCCAAAAAAACTATAACGATTGTTATATCCCTACATTTGGTTTTTTCATAATACGTTAGTGCCTGACCTGAAAGAGTAGTTCCATAATTTTCTATTTCATCAAGTAAATAGGCCATTTCACCAGCATCCATCCTAACTATATTCTTTTTACGTCTTTTAGGAGCATCTACAATATCAGTTGGATTGGCATTGATTATTTGATGTTTATACAAATATGTATATAATCTCGTTAATGCAGAAAATTTGCGCGCAATTCCATCATTGCCATTTGTGCGTATTGTCCCATCAGTTTCTTCATAATGACTAAGATATTCTAGATATTTTTCGATGTCAATACTAGATAATTCACTTAAGTCTTGTGCTTGCACTGGAACATTCATTAAAGTTGGGTTAATGCTTTTTAAGTAATTGAAGAAAGTGATTAAATCATAAGCATAGCCAATTCTAGTGCTAATAGATGTAGTGTGTGCAATTCCTCTGAAATAATCATTAATAAAAGTCGGAAGAACTGCTAGTATACCTCGCAACTTTAATATGCCGTTATCCTGTACAGTTGTATAATGATTTTTATTTTGTTGTGCCATATATGCGAGTCTCCTTCCAATTTATCCTAACACTTTTAGGATAATAGATGTAAAGTTCTATAGTAATTCGAAAATCAGCTATGATACATACTATTTTTAATTCATATTTTAGCATAAAGAATATATCACGTCCATATTAACTACAGATAGTCGTACCCTAATGATAAAAGTCTCAAACTAGGATACTTTACTTTGAAACATAGTTATAATATAATATATATACAAACATTATTTTATATTCATTATAGCATTAGCTATAGTTACGTTATGAATGAATTCCTGGAAACAGGTATTAAATAGAGAAATCTGCATATTTTATTATGTGGATTTTTTTGTGTAAATTTTTAAAAGGAGGATAGAAGAATTAAATATAAAATAGTGTAGGAACTTTTGATTGACCAGCAATGGTCTTTTTTTGTGTAAGGAGGAATTATTTGGAAAGTGAAATAGTAGTAAAATAAGCATCTAACTTAATATATAATTTTCAAATTTATATATGTTTGTAAGTTTGTATACGTTGATATTGGAAAAGCTTAAAATTGATGTTATACTTTAAGTAACGTGGAAAGGACGATTGTTTTAATGGAAAATAAAGTATATTTGAAACGAGATATTTATGAACAATTTATATCATGGAAAGGCAAGCACAATCACAAAACATTGGAAGTCAGCGGAGCACGACAAGTGGGAAAGACGTACTTGGTAAATAAATTCGCTGACGAAGAATACACCCAAAAGATATATGTGAATCTGCTGGAGTTTAGTGGTGAGCTTTTTTTGTCTATTTATCAAAATCTTTTAGCTGAGATGAAAAGTGGTGAGCAAAAGATTGGAAACCCCATATGTGAGTTAATTAAGAGGTATTTTTCCGATTTTGTTGATTCGCCAGAAACAGTTGTTATTATTGATGAAATTCAAGAATCTGCGGATATCTATAATCGCATTAGAGAGTTTACACGTAACATGGAATGTGATTTCATTATTACAGGGAGTTATCTTGGGCGAATTCTTGACAAGAATTTTAAATATTCTGCCGGCGATATAGATTCCCTTGAGGTGAGCACACTCAGTTTTCCAGAATTTTTAGATGCCACTGGCAATTATTCGCGTTACCATGAGCTGGATTTGTATGGTAGAAGCGAGGAGAGTGTTTATGATGAACTAACAAACTTATATCAGATTTATTGTGAAATCGGTGGATATCCTAATGTTGTTTTAAAGTATTTGGAAAATAAATCCTTTCAAGAATGCCAAGCTGAATTAATTAATATTATTCAACTTTTTACGAACGAGAGTAAGCGATACTTTGACGATATTCTTGATGCTGCGGTATATGACAATATTTTTTGTTCTGTGGCCAGAGTGTTGGCTAAAGAAAAAAAAGGGCTAGAGCAAAGTAGTTATAGCGAGGAGTTACAAAAGCTTGTTGTGCAAGACTATTCTAGCAATATTCCCAAAGTAACGATTAACCGTGCCATTGATTGGCTGTATAGTTCAGGTATCATTGGATTTGCTGGAAAAGTAATTGAGTGTAATATTTTGAATTTTAAAAGCAAGTCACGCTGCTATTTTATGGATGTTGGATTGGCTACTTATTTTTTGACTAAAATAGGAATGAAAAAGGAAGAGCGAAAAGGAATAATTAGCGAAAATTTCATCTACATTAATTTGAAAAAGCGTTTGAACAGAGTGGGAGAAATAGCTTTAGAGACTCCTGCATTTGCGACATATGGTGTTAATGAAATAGACTTTTTTGTCAGGGCAATTATTAATGAAAAAACATATGTTATTGAGGTAAAGAGTGGAAAAAGTAGCAATAAGATAATGAGAACTCTCCTTGATAAACAAAAAGTTGACCGAGTACTATATGCAAAAGGAAATACAAAGGGTGGCATTGATGGAGATATGTACACAATTCCTATCTATGGAATAGAAAAGTTTGAATTTTAATTAAAGAATCTAGGACGAAGAGACTGTTGAAAAATGGTCTCTTATTTTTATGAAAGGATATGAAAATATGAAGTTAATGACAGAGGAAATAGAAAATAAATTGAGACAGGCAGGATACTTACCAGATATTGATAATTGGATGGAGGCAGATGTAATAGTTAAATATTTTAATCCCTGTGGGGTTGGTACGTGGCTTATTGTAGGCGGTGAAGAAAAAAATGGTGATTGGATGCTATTTGGATATGTGACACTAGGACATGGATGGGAGTGGGGTCCCGTTTTTTTAAGTGATTTAAAGAAATACAAAGGACCATTTGGTTTAGGTATTGAGCGTGATTTATATTGTGGGCAACAAAAAATTAACGCCCTCAGTAATTGATTAGGTGTGAGATTTCTTTTATTAATTGACAAATGGCAAGTATAAACTACGAAAAGAGGGAAATATGAGTAAAAAAGAAGAATTATGGCATCAAGGACACTACGAGGTAGTAACCAAATTATTAAACGAGGATTTTTCAACACCTATACAAGGTATTAAAATGTCAAAAAAAGAATTAGAAAAAGTGCTAATGTATATTGCAGCCTGCTTTAACTACGGCAGCTATCAAAGCGCAGGGTTGTCATCTCCATCTGGGAAGGTAATGCAACTTTTATGCAAATACGGTGTCTGATTTAGGAATAGACTGTGCAAGGATTAAGAGTGTATTATTAATTAACAATTAGACTTAGAGGAAAAAATATGTGTAAACCTATATTTACAAAAAAGAATATCAATATTCGGAAATTATATTTTATGACAATCTCTTTTTATTGGTTGCGAGAACAAAAGAACCAGGTATGTTACCAATTAGTATAAACTTAGTTGAAAGAAGAAAGAGAGGATGATATACTAAGCAATAAAAGAGGTATATGCAAAGTATGGTTGCAAAAGAAAGGAATGAAAAGGAAATGGATATAGAAAGGGTGATTTTTTCAAATGGAGAACATAAAGAATTTTATTTGAAGAACATTAAACGGTGCAGATGCGAAGATTGCTATCATCAAGCACTTATTTATTGCTTGGGTATTAGTGCTGATACAAGACGTGCAATCAATAGTATCTATAATTTTGAATCAGGATTGATTAATCCAGACTGCCTACGTGATGGCTGGATTACCAGTGGTAGCGGAAGAGTTGTTAGGTTAGCATTTAATCTATACACCAATGGTATGCCAACGCTAGATGAATATCAAAAAGTTGACGAAAAAATTAATGAGACTAGAAAGTATACTGTTGAAGACATATTTTGTTGTGCTTATGCAAGGTATTTCTGGGAGGCCGTCAAAATACGTTATCCAGAATACAGCTATTAAAACGAGGTCTTGAAAAATTATACCTGTAATATGAAACTATAAGATAACAAGTAGATATAAAGGATTGGATAAGATAAAACTTATTCGATCCTTTATTTATTTTACCAAGTGTAGCACCTATCAAATTGCAGATGAATTTTATACCTACATTGATTATTATTTAGAATTTGTTGGGGATATTCTAGAACCAGGAACAGTAGGTACAAGCAACATGGAAGAATAACTCAAGTATAGGCTGGATAATTAGATTTATTAAGTGAAAACACAAGGTGAAAGCATAAGGAGAAAAGCAGATGAATAATATTAATAAATTGATTGAGTTGATGGAGAGAGAAACAAAAGAAGCGATTAGTAATGGGAATCATGAGTCCTGTTATGATGATGAGGGAAATTATTATGACATTGGTTATGCTGCTGGAATGGAAGAGATGATGGAAATTGTAAAGAAATTTTTAACGGTGAAAAATGAGTAACCCTATAAACCATTAATAGAAGAAAACTTTTCCAGAGAGTGATAAACATGAGTATCCATAGCGCACTCTTAGACATAAACCAATAGAAATAAGTGGACAAATGAAGGACAAACATATGAATAAAAGTAGATATAAAATTCAAGATAATAGTAGGGTGAAATATACCGATGTGGTACAGAAGAATCAATTGAAAGAAGTGGGAGTACGACTTGTAAAAGAAAATATACTTTATAGTGAAAATCCATTATCCATACCAGAAAATGCAGTAGATAAGATGAAGGAGTTATTAGTAGAAATGGATAGAGAGGTTATGTTGGTTCTTAATCTCACAACAAAAAGTAGAGTGATTAATTACAGTAAGGTTTCACTTGGTTCAATTAATCAAACAATCATCTCTGCAAGAGAGGTTTTTAAGGTCGCAATTTTATCAAATGCAGCCGCAATTATACTAATGCATAATCATCCTAGTGGGGATGTACGTCCAAGTCACGAGGATGTAGAAGTTACTAGGAAAATGATGAAAGCAGGCAAATTATTAGGCATTGAGGTATTAGATCATATTATTATAGGGGCCTATACTGGTAAATATTTAAGTTTTATGACAGAAAATATGATGTAACAATATATAGGGATATCATGTAAAATTAGGAATATGAGAATTAGCATATAATATTTTTTGCGTAAATTTATTGCATGAAAAATAAAAGTGATATATACTGGAATTACTGAAGGGGGATATCATTATGATTACTAAAATAAGAGCAACAAATTGTTACGTTTTCTCAGAGAAAGTTGAACTATCACTTGTGGCCGATATGCGAAATAAACGATTCACGTCAAATGTACATCAAGAAAACAATTTCAATATCTTAAAAACTATTGGGATATATGGTTCCAATAATGTGGGGAAAACTTGCTTACTTAAATGCATTAATGCTATCCAAAATGCCTTACTTCAAAAAGAGAATATCATTCGATCTAATCTCTTTTCAGGGAGCAGTATATGTGAATTAGGTATTACATTTTTAGAAGATGGCCGTGAATTTGAATATGATTTTATTTATGATACAAAGCAAAGAGTATATCTTTATGAGCGGTTTGCAGAAATTAAAAGAGATATTTATGGGAATGAAACCAAAGATATTTATGTGATTCGGGATATATTGGACAGCAATCATAATGTTACTTTGGATTCTGGAGCCCTTTCCTTGCTCACGGCAGTATCGAATACTGGTATCTTAATTCATGTGCTTAATACTGATTCATTCTCTAAACTTAATGAGATGAAAAATATTCTATCATCGTTTGCAGAAAAAATTGATATCGTTGATATGAATAATATTCCTTTAAATCATACTATTAATTTAATGAAACGTAAAAGTGTTTTACAAGACAGGGTTGTCGAGTTTATTAAAAACGCTGATGTCAGTATGGATGATTTTCAATATGTAAATGATGCAGAAGTCAAAATAGACCCATCTGTCCTGATAAACGATAAGCCAAATGAGCTTGTATTAAATATCGCAGATAATTTGGCAGAACAATTGAAACTAAGATCTGTCTATAGAGGCGTAACAGTCCCGAGTGTCTTTTTTGACTCTACTGGTACAAAGAAAATTACTGCTTTAGCAAGTTATATAGTGGAGGCACTGGCAAATGGACGAATTATTCTAATTGATGAACTCGACAGTAGCCTTCATTTTAAACTTACGAGAGCAATCGTTGCTATGTTTAATAACGAGCTCAACAAAAATGCACAGTTGATTTTCACTGTTCATGATATTAATTTACTAGATTGCAAAATGCTTCTTAGAAAAGAGCAGGTATGGTTTGTAAATAAGGATGACAAGGGTACTTATATTTACTCACTCGCTGATTTTACGGCAAACCAGGGAGTGAGAGATACCACTGATATAATTGCGAAATATAAAAAGGGAGCACTCGGAGACCTTCCAGAGCCTGAACTTATCAATATATTACTAAGTATGGAACTTGATATGGAACGGAGTGGAGAAAATGAATAATCGCATACCTATTCTAAATAATCATAAAAAAATTTGTATCATCTGTGAGGGTGATGAGGAATATGATTACATTATACGATTATCTTCCTTAGATGTATGGGACGCACGATATGATATCAAAGCTGTCAACGCTCGTGGTAATGGTAATATTCCTGCTCGCTACCAATATTGCTATCAGGCAGGAGCGTATGATGCTATCTTTGTATTTTGCGATACCGATATGTTTCCTTACAATCAGTATGGAGATATTAAGCAAAAGATAGAATTAGTCCACGGTACATCAAAAGCGGTCAGTCAAACAATAATACATGCTAACCCATGCACCATGCAGATTATTATTCTACATTGGATGGATATTACTTTAAAGTCACACAAAAAGCAAGATAATGCGAGTATAATTAAGAAATGTACAGGTATTGTTTCCTATGAAGCTAAAACTACGCAGCGAAAATCTCTTTTCAGTAAAATTAATGCGAGCAATTATGGTGTCATGAAACAACATTTATCGAACAAGAACAAAGGTGATACGGTTATTGGGAGTAGTAATTTTATGACCTTAGTAAACAATCTAGAAAACATGAATGATGACTGGATTGAAATCCTAAACAAGGCAATATAATCGGCTCGTATTTCCAGAAATGGAAAGGTAGATTAGGCTTTACGGCGAGATGAATGTCACAAATCATGACATTTATTGTTGCTGATAAATTTCAAACGCAGGTACAAGGAGTATAATGATGAAAACAATTTTAGCTAAAGTAGCCGATGTTCTATATGTAAGAGCAAAAAAACTCCCAGATGTGCTTATGGTAACATTGCTTTTTACATTGCTTTTTCAGCAACAAGCAAAAAGAATATTTGAATTAATAGATCGATTTTCACAAAGCGTATTACCGAAAGCATTTATTGATTTAATCAATGATTTGAACATTACTTCTGAAGAAATATGTATCATGTGGGAGTTTTTGATAATATTTACAGGTATGTTTGCTTTTGGGCATATAGCACAACAAGTTTTTGGTTCTGATTTCAGGGGAAATCTAGATCTTGGTGGTACCTTCTTATTACACCTAAATTCGATTATCTTAATTTGTATTGTTATATATAATAGAGTTTCAGAAATACCTATTTATATTGAAGCCGATATAGGTCAAGCAACTAGTTTTAATGTATATAGCATGTTTTTCTATATGTCATTGCTATTATTTATACTATTTTTTGGAATTGTATATTTGCAAATATTCTGGCAAGCTTTCAATAAAATAGTAAACTCCTCAAAGGCAATACAGACAAAAGTATTTCTGTGCATTATCGTTACAGCGATTTTGACTCAGTTTATAAGTTCAATGATATCGAACATTGTTTTTAAATGACTTTACGCTACCTCTAGGAAAGATGAAATTGACATTTAGGTGTCGTATAACATATAATAAAAATATGATTTTGCAGAAAAATTGCAGAATGGAGGGAAGTATATGTTATTGGAATTTAAAACTAAGAACTATAAATCATTTAAAGAGGAACTTGTGTTTTCTCTTGTGCCAGCGCCCAAGCAAAAAGGTCTTGATTATAGCATTTTAGAAGAAATGGTGGGGAGAAAAAACTACAAAGCTTTATGTTCTGCTGTGATTTATGGACCAAATGCATCTGGAAAAACGAATATCATTGGTGCAATGGACACCTTTAAATCAATCGTTTTGCGTGGCAATATTCGCAATAATGATGATAAGCGTGAGCCTAATGTCGCAGCAAATCTCTTGGAACTCATTCCGAACAACCACAATGAAAATACTGTACCAGTAAACTTTGCTATTAAATTTACCATAGATGGTATGTTGGTGGAATATTCTTTTTCTGTAGTCTTAGGTGAATTTTTAGAAAATGATTGTCATCGAAAAGTATTATCAGAAATATTAAAAATTAATAACGATTCCATTTTTTCGAGAAATGATGGTATAGAGTTTCATTCTTTGGACACGATTCAAGAACTACTCGTAAATGCTTTTGAACAAAATTCAGAGGGTGCAATTTCTTTGGCAAAAAGCAATTTGAATGATGAAGAACTTTTTTTGATGAATGGTTTTAAAACAATGTTCAGTTCCAAGTTAGTGACACTTATAAGCAAGTGGTTGGATAAGCAGTTCATGGTTATTTACCGTGCAGATGCGACACATCTCACCCGAAAATTTAGTGACCCAAAGCAAAAATCTATATATATTGAAAAAACACTGAACGAAGCGGCAGCTTATTTTGGAATCAACTCAAATGCATTGGGTTATGTAATAGATGGTGATAATGATAAAGCCAAACTGTTTTCTCTTTTCCACAAAGCGAAAAAAAACGCTGCAATTCCTGCCGAGGTTTTTGAATCATACGGAACAATTCGCTTTGTAAATATGTTTCCATTAGTAGTCAAGGCACTCTTAAATGGAGGAATTTTGGTAGTAGATGAATTCGATGCGTCTATTCATCCAATGGCTTTGATGAATATTATAAATATCTTTCATAACGATGATATTAACGTTCATCATGCACAGCTTATCTTCAATACGCACAATCCTATTTTCTTAAATGCGAATTTGTATCGAAGGGATGAAATTAAATTTGTCGAGCGTGATGAAGTAACACATGTCAGTAACCACTATTCTCTATCGGACTTCGGCACATCAGGAAGGGCTGGCGTTCGTAAAAATGAAGATTATATGAAAAACTACTTCATTGACCGATATGGTGCGATTAAAGACATTGACTTCACATCTATTTTTGAAGAATTAGTGTATTCTGGAAAAGAGGTATAGGTCATGCGCAAAGAAAATAGAACTTACTATTTTTCAGTTGAGGGTGAAACCGAGAAGTGGTACTTGGATTGGCTTCAAGATACAATCAATAGGCATCCAAATACGAAATATACCGTAAAGCTAAATAGCAAAATTCAAAAAGACCCATTAAGCCGAGCAAAGGGTCTCACGGTTTTAGGGAAAACGCAAATCACCCATATCTTTGATAGAGAAAGTGAAGAAGATATTCATGTAAAGCAGTTTCAAAAAACCTTGGATCGCATGAAAATGGCACAAAATATCGGAAAAAGTATTACATATCATCTTGGGTATAGCAATTTTACTTTCGAGCTTTGGATGATTCTGCATAAAGCTAGTTGCAATGGTTCACTGACTCATCGCAATCAATATCTTGCCCCGATTAATAAAGCTTACAACGAAAAATTTGAGAATTTAGATCAATACAAACACGAGGATAATTTTAAACGTATCTTGAAACAATTATCTCTTGAACGGGTCGGAGAGGCTATTCAGAGATCCAGGTTAATCATGCAACGCAACGCAGAGGCTGCTACCATCACATATCAATACAAGGGTTATAAATACTATACAGAGAATCCATCACTTTCTATATGGGAAATTATCGATAAGATTTTAAAGGAATGTGAATTAGTATAACACGAGGATAAGAAGGTGCATAGTTATTCGGCATAATAGCTAGAAAATCTATAGCTAGGCATTTTTTATTGTCTCTAATATTATGAAAGGTGAAATAAAGTTATGGCAAAAGAAAATGAGCAAGAAACTCCTAAGCAATATCCTGAGTTGGGCGAAGCGTTAGAAGAATTAAAGAAGCAAACTGACGATAAGGATGGAATATCACCACCAGAACAAAAGAGATGATAAGAGTACAGATAAAATTTCATGCGGTATTACCTAAGCCAAAGCATTTTTAATGCTTGCATCACCCCAATGGTCATATAAGATAATCCGGCGATTACCTTGTGTATACGTTATTTCTCTCTTGCTCTGATTCTAAGATACCCTCAAAGCATTTCAAGTTTTATCCTCACTAATGAAAAAACTAATTTGCTCAGAGTACAACATCTGAATTTTCATAATTTAAGCCAAACCCCAAAACTCATAAATGAATAAAGATTTATAAATAGAAAATAAGTTAAGAAGAAGATGAAAATCATGTCCTTAACTTATTTCAAAAATTAATTATTTGCTCTTCATCTCAGGGATAAATCATAATTTATCCCTGAGATGGGGGCATAATATAGCGCTCCTACTGAGTAGATAATGCTTGTACTATGTCTTAAGATAAATCGGATCGTTTATAACCTTACTCCTTATGAGTTGGGTGAATGATTGGCATTAGCGAGCAAATTAGTGATTTTCACATATTATATTTATGATAAAGTCTTGACCTTGAATAGTTAGTATTCCTGTTCGATTTATATCAGTTTAATCAAATCTATTTAAATTATGCAGTGGCAATTTGTTGATTTTTAATTTCACAATAGAGCCAATTACAAGCGAATAAATAATACAAATGCCACAGCTAATCACACAAGCTTTCACATTGATATTTAGATTATAAGCAACACTGCTATTTTCGAGAATTTTGAGAATCTGAACTGCAAGAATTCCACCTAATATTATTCCAACCGTCAACCCCAATAAATTAAGTAGTATATGACTATATGTTATGAAGGCTTTCACTTCTCGCAAGGTATAGCCATTAATTCTCATAACTGCTAATGCCTTTGACTTTTCATTAATATACATTATCATTAAATTAAGCACAACCACTAAAGACATTACTGCTGACAAGACAATCATCACTTGTACAACAGAGTTTAAAGAATCTACAATATTATCAAAAATGCTAATCCCCATTTCTTTACCTGAAACGGTAATATATCCTTCTTTTGCTTTTAAGGAATTTATTACATTTTCTTTTGTTTCTCCATTTAGTTTTACAAAGAAAATATTGCTATTGGCATGATCATCAATCATCTTATTATAATATTCTGGTGACATAATCAAAAAATGGCATACATAATTTTTCACAATTCCAGAAACTGGAACCAACAAACTTTCACCGTTATTTTTTATAATTTCAATCTTATCACCGCTTTTAAGATTGTAGTAGCGTGCAGTATTAGAACTTAGCAGTACCCCCTCCTTTGGTACGTCAACTTTTTCACCAGTCACCACATCTTCCAATGCAAAATAATCATTTATATTTGCAGAATCTGTAACTAGTAAATCAGCCATTATATCATCTTCATCATTTAGTCGAATTCTCATCATTCTATTTATTAACTCAAGATATTCCACTTGCCCAAGTTTATCTAGTACCTTTGCGAACACTTCAGAATTGCTTTCTTTCTCTATTTGGACACTGACATCAAATTTCTGAATATGATTAAACTGCATATCCTTAACATCATTCATGGCAAATTGCAAAGTAAAACCAATCACCATCAAAGCTGTACAACCTCCTATTCCAATAATGGTTGTTACCATATGCCTTTTTTCAGATAGTAAATTTTTTATTACAGTACGTTTAAAAAGCGAAATTTTCTGCCACACTCTGAATTTCTCAAAAAATACCTTTCGACCATCTTGCGGTACATCATCCTTTAACAACATTACTGCTGGTTTTGAAATGATCTTTCGACAAACCAGAAAAGCCGAGAGCAGTGTTAGTAAGAATGTAGTACCAATAGCAATGACAGTAAGTTTAGGTTCAAAAACCCGTATATACTCTTCAAAATAATACATCGGCTTATAACTGGTTAAAGAAATTTCCTGTACAAAGAAGACCGCCCACAATATCCCACACACACATCCCCAAAAGGTACAAATCCATACATATGCAACATATTGCGTATATATTTCACGGGGACGATACCCTAAGGCCTTTTGAGTTCCGATTAGTAATTTTTGCTTGGTTATCATTCGACCAATAGATGAATAGCAAACCAGCAGCGCTACTACGATATATATAAACGCAAAACTAAAACTTAGTTTCCCCAAACTTTCTACATTCTCGGAATACATCGCATAACTAACATTTAAACTACGATCTGATATTCGCCAGTTGACTTCTGGCAGGGCATCTATTTCTGACTCGGCTTCTGTCAATTGCTTTTTTCGTTCATTATAATCCGCTTGAGCTACGCTATGCTCCGTTTTACTTGCCTTTAATTTGGCCTCCGCCTCCGCTAAATACCTCTCACCTTCTGATACCATGCTACTATTCTGATAATTATTTTTTACTTCCTCCAATTGTGATGCATAATTATTAATATCATTCTCTGCTCTGCTTATATCTGCTTCACTCTTTTCTAATTGAATCTCTGCTGTCTGCAATTTCTCCCTGTATTCATCCACTTTGTTTTGAGTTTCATTCCAAACAGTCTGATATCTTGCTTTTTCGCGTTCCTCTGATATCTCTAACACTCTCTTTTTTAATTCTGCACGTTTATTTTTATATTGACTAGAAAAACAATTATACTCGGACAGCTCCTCTGACCAAATTATAATATTCTGATAATATTTTCCCAACACTTCCTTATCAAATGCACTATCTGAAACTAGCAAATAATTAAGACAGTTACCATTTCCTTTTTCACTGATACCTCGTCTGCTGTATACATAATTGCACGAATATTCAGGGTGCTCCACAATTCCAACTACTTTGAACTTTGTCTTTAAAAGAATCGAATCACCATCAGCATTCATGCTTTCAATCTCTATTTCAGTACCCACTTCGATATTATCTTCATCTGCCATAACTCGTTCAATTGCAATTTCATTATTTTTTATTGGAAGGCGCCCCAAAATTACCGTTGCAATATTAACCCGACTAGTAACCGACTGAACTGTTACAAGCCTATTCATATTTTGTAATTTCAGAAAACCCGTTGTCTGATAAACTCCTTCAACCTCAGAAACTCCCTCCAATTCTTTCAGTTTCTCAATATCTTCTTCTGTGAGACCGTAATTATGAGTTATCTGAATATCATGAAATTTCTGCTTGTCAAAATAATAATCCCCTGTTCTTTTCATCGATTCATGAGCAAAACTAATCCCTAGATATGACGATATTCCCAAACATACTATCAACATTATTGAAAAATAGGTTATTAATGTATATTTTATTCTTCTCCACATATCCACGATATATATTTTTTTCATCTTTTTCCCTCGTATTATTATAGTAGTAGTTATTTACATCCCTCTCCAAGGATGAAATATTATACCATTACCGATGCTGTGGATTAGTATGTTTTCCCTAACGCTAGACATTTTCAGAAAGGCCATAACCACAGTCGTTTGTTTAAATGGTAATTAGTTAGATAACACATGACGTTTTATTTCGAACGAGGTTACATTCGACAAACAAGTTTGTGGATTACAAACAGTGTCAAATATAACGCAAAGGAACTACTACGCTGAAACTGGAAAATTTGCGAATTTCAGTATTGACATTTAATAGTTAGTCTTTCTGACTATACTACCATTCCAATTGTTCAGCTTTATAAGGTTCAAAATTCTCCACAATATCAGTTACCAGACCATCTTTTATTCGAACCACCCTATCTGCCATCTTAGCTATTTCTTCATTATGTGTAACCATTATCATTGTAGAGCCATGTCTCACAATCTTTTGAATAACTTTTAATATATCGATACTGGTACTATAATCAAGGGCAGCTGTTGGTTCATCGGCCAATATTAACTTTGGTTTCTTGACAAGTGCTCGGGCAATAGATACTCGTTGAGCCTGACCTCCTGAAAGCTGAGCTGGATAATAATCAGCGTATTCAGTCAACCCCACAACCTCTAAGAGCCTCGTTTCATCCAAATGCTCTTTTGATATCGCTGATATGAACTCAATATTTTCACTAGCAGTTAATTCAGGCATCAAATTATAATTTTGAAAAATAAACCCAACATTGTTCCTCCTGTACTCTGTCTGTTCTTTCTCTTTCAGTTTTGAATAATTTTCTCCTTCGAAGATAAAAGAACCTTCCGTTAAAGAATCCATTCCTCCAATAATATTCAATAGGGTTGATTTTCCACATCCACTCTTCCCGAGGATCACCAGCATTTCACCTTTATACACTTTTAAACTAATCCCCCTCAATGCAGGTGTTCTAATGTTTCCAGTCTGATAACATTTTTCAACATTTTTCAACTCAATTAATAGCTCTTTTTGATCTTCTAGATGCATACCCTGCTTTGGTTGTACCTTCATTTTGCCACCTCCGTTTTTACAAATCTCTATTGTTTAATAATCATTGCCACATCATTTTGTTCAATAACCTGAAGTCCATCACAATACACTTTACCCTCCGTTATAAATAAAATATCGCTACCTTTCTTCTGCACTAACTTTGGATCAATGCGGTATTGTAGGGTATGGTGTCCTGGTTTTACTTCTCCGCGAAACTTCGTTTTAACATTGTACCCTGTTTTCATCTGTGTTTTAAAAGGCTTTTTTGTATTATATAATCCCATACAGGTCTGAAAAAATGTGATTGTCTGATTTAGTCCTTCTAACATAATCGTTCCAGGAAGCACAGGATCATTTTTGAAATGGCATTTAAACGGCCAAAAATTCTCATCAATATTGATTTTTGCAATCGCATAACCCAAATTATATTCCCCTCCTGTTTCACTTAGTTCTACAATATCTTCAATGAACATTGCTTCTGGGGTAACACAATAGTGCATATTGCTGTTTGCAACTTCTGCTCCAAAGCAATCAACATAATTCCCTCTTAAAAATTCAAAAACTTCTGCTTTATTAAACGTATATTTTTTAGTTACGGGTGCATATATGTCATCATAGATGGCCTTTGAAGAATGTAAAACTGTATGTTTTGTTGCCTGAATACCAGCTCCCATATTTAAAGTCTCTTGTCGAAAAAATCCTCCTGTTTCCTTCGCCTCAATGATTAACTCATTCTCCAAGTATACTTTGAAACTGCAGAATAGTAGGGTCATATTTTCACCTCTTATTAATCTGTCAATAACAAATTTCATCCGGATTGTATCGTTAATCTGTGGCCATTGTTCTGATACATATCGTGTTGACACATCAGTAATTCTAAATTTAGCCTGACCTGATGAATATGCGTCTATTCCCATATATCCTGCCAAAAATATCCCAATATGTGCCGCTTCACTCAGGACTACTGAGGAAACTGTTCGCCGACTTACCTTAAGAATACAAGAATCGGATATGTCATACTCCGCCTCAATCGAGCTACCTGCTTCAAACCTTCCATATGACGCATTCACATTCAATATCCTCGACACGAACAAATATGGCGGTGAGGGCATTCTTGCACGTATCTGATATTTATCAACACTACGGTAAGCGTCCCCTAATACTTTACTCATACTTTCTTCTGTCATCTCTAAGATGTCATGATAATTAAATAAACATTTCCGTTCGTTGGCCATGATGACATCGGTTATTTTTTTTTCAACTGAAAGGTATGTCTGAAAAGCCTCTTGATTCATGGCTAATTGCCTTGAAACAATCTTTTCCAAAAATTCTCCTTTATGTTTCCAGCCGTTTACAACATCACTCTGTTTAGAATACTTTGTCACATCTGCTCCCTCCATCCTAGTATTGATCACAGCTTTATCACATGAAAAAATACTGAATTGCTTAGCTGGATCAATATTTATATCATTTACTATCGCTAATATTGACTCCTCACTACTTGTTTATTAAACAGTGAAAAAACAAATATTCTCATAATCCGTCAGTGTTTTCCTTAGTCATCAACTGCAAAAAGTGCTTACATATGTCGGGTTATCAGATTTTATAGCATAACATTGCAGTCGACCTATCGCTAGTTCACATGATTTATATGTGGCACATATAATAACATCCTTAGGATTTCGTACTCAGCATAAAGAAAATTTACTCATACTGTACCTCCTAAATCTACTACATCATTTATAATAATTTGGCAGGTCGCTTCATCCATGCTTTTCACAAACGCATCCGTAAAAAACAGTTTTCCGATATCTGGTTGAATTAGTATCTTTCCACGTCGAACCATTGCTGTTCTTAATGCTTGATCTACCATTCCAGCATTCCATGGCCCCCAATTAATTGCCATGATCTTACACTCTGGTTTTTTATGTTTCCAATAACGAACAAAATGATTTAAATATTCATTTCCACATGAATAGTCGGATTGTCCGAAATTTCCAAAAAACCCCGCTATCGAGGAAAAAGTAAATATAAAATTGACATTATCACTACCCACTTCATTCATCATATTATTAATTCCATAGTATTTGACACCAATAACCTCTAAAAAATCTTCTTCTGTTTTCTTATTTAATAATTTATCTGCTAATACACCAGCACCATGAATAATCCCTGTAATCCTCCCCAATTTCTGGCCCCCTTCTTTAATTATAGCCCGTAACTGTTTTGTTTCCCTAACATCACACGAGAAATACAACACCTCACTTCCCACTCCCCGAATTTCCTTTAGCGTTCTTCGGATTTCTAACTGTGCAAGAATTTCCCTCGCCTCTTTGTTAACTTTAGCATACTTAATTTGCATATTGTTAGCTTGTTTTTCACGAAGCAAAAGTTCGCGAATTTCCTCTAAGCTGAAATCCTTATATTCATCAATGACTTTTTCATTAATCTCCGTTCGTCCGAATAGAATAAATTTGCACTGAAATTTTTTCGCCATTTCTATCACACAAAGCGAGGTGATACCTCTTCCACCACCAGAAACAAGAAATACATCATCCTTAGTTGGTTTGTTTTTGTCTAGTTGGTACTCATATTTTTCTTTCAATCTTAACCCAACACGTTGCATAGTATCAGTATAGCCAATTTCAGCCTCAACACCAAATCGTATCTCCTGATCAATGCATTCAATCAGCTGCTTTTCCTTTATCTGAGCGCAGACATCAATATAATGCGTTGACACATTAGACTGCCACTCCCTTGTCGCTGTCTTAACCAACCCACTGAGACTACCTACAACAAATTCTTTGTCAGAACTTCCTATTCCAAATCTTCCACCTAATCGAGTCACCACACAAAAAAATGGTTTTGTTCGCTTCTTATACCACGTTATTGAAGTGTATTTTGCGGCAAAAAACATCTGCCTTACAAAACCAAAACATTGATCTTCTGACCATCCCTTTTTTGAAATTCCTAGAACTCCCACAATTGACTGTTCAAAATACGCTTCCATCTCACTATCAAAAATATTATCAGGCACTTGTTGCGCAGTTAGACCCAAAGACTCTATCCACGCAATAATTTTTCTATCGCACTTTCCGAATAATAATACTATTCCCTCCTCATGGTACGAGTAAACTTCTTTCTTTTCCAATTGTAGTTTCTCTACAACTACCTTATATCGATTTATTGGTAACATTTCTAAAGAGTACTCTTCCTCGTATACTGAATAATTTGCCAACCGCGTACTTAAAATGTGCTGATATTGTTCTACCGTTCGAAACAATTCTTGGCTCTGTTGTTGCATCTCTACTAATTTAGCTTGAACATCAAGTAGCTTTTCGCTTTTCATATTTTCCCTCCATTTTACAAGATGGAATCCTCTAAATCATCCTCTCGATTTTTCACCACATCTATGTCTTCTTGACTCCATACGGTATGATTCGGATCTTCTTGAACGGATTTAATAATATCAATACATTCATTAATCGTCTGAACAGCGGCAAGTGTCACCATATCTTCCTGTCCAAATATATGACCCAATTTATCATTAATGTTGGAAAACAATTCTAGCCTTTTTATTGAATCAATTCCCAAGTCTCCTTCCAATTCCATATCTATTTCCAACATATCATCTGGGTATCCTGTAATTTCCACTATTGTAGAAATTACCAGTTTTTTAATAGCTTCCCTATCTATTTCCTTTGTTAATTCAGGAAGTTTTTCCACCGGTGGATTTATATCTATATGTACTTCTTCTTCGCTTTTTTCACTTTGCATCTCTGATTTATGAAACGCTCTTTCGGACACCTGGTTCAAAGATACTTGTTCTACTACTTCCTCGGTCTTAACATCTTCAATTTTATCAAAACCACTCTGTCCTTCAAAATATATCTTTAACGCATCTAGACAATGATCCTGAGAATTAGTCGCATACTTAAACAGCAATTTTCTATCCTCATCTGTTTTGAATGACTCACCACCCAATAGTTTCTCAATTTGTTCTAATTGGCCGTTTTGCCCTTTAACATATCCCTCAACAACAGCTGTATTTAATTTATGTATTTCATACATTGCATCATATTTGTTCATATCATCATTCTCCTCTAAGTCTTTATATATCGCTTTTCCTATACGGGTTTGCTTCATTTTTTTATCTCTCGCTTCAATTAATTCTTTCTTTGTTTCTGGGAGATAAAAATATGTAGAAGGAACTGAATAGGAATGCTTTGTCTTAGTATTTTCAATTTCCACGTCAACCTTTTTACTGTACCTATCCATTTCTATAGGCAGTCCCAGCACGGACAAATAGGTAAATGCACTTTCTAATTGTAGTAATGAATCTTCCCCTGAAGCAGTTGAAATAACCATACATTCTTCCTTATGAACTAAGCATTTTTTTGTTAGGCCTGTCAATACATTGCCTGGTCCGATTTCTATAAAAACCCGCCCCCCATTATCATAAGCATTCTCAACACTTTTCTGGAAGAGTACCGGTTTTATTAACTGATTGCTTAGGTTTGATAAAACAGTTTTTGCAGATGTATACTCTTTTGCCTTACAATTAGCATACACTGGAATTGTCGGCTTATGAATATTCAATTTGCTTAAATTCTTTTCTATTTTTCCCTGTGCATTTTTCATAAAAGGAGTGTGAAAGGCCGCTGATACATTTAACAGCAATGTCTGAATTCCCTCTTTATGTGCAATTTTTCCAATTTTCTCCATATTGGTTTTTGTACCTGCAATGATGGTTTGTTCCGGACTGTTTTGATTTGCTATATACACATCTTCAAAACTTGCTATTAGTCTCTTTACATAAGCAGAACTCTCTTTAATAGCCATCATTCCTGTTTCCTTTACTTCTTTTGAGCATTCTGACATATATCTGCCTCTCGCCACTGCGAGTTGTATAAATGCCGTTTGATCAAACGCATTTGCTACATATAATGCTGTTAACTCACCAAAGCTATGGCCAATCAGCATATCTGCCGAAAACCCTCTACTTTTCATAATTTCATATAACCCAGCTTCTATAGCACCTAAAGCTGGCTGAGTGTATTGTGTCTCTTGCAACTTAGAGGTTATTTGCTCATCTTCTTGGGCGCTCCATGTCTTGGCATAAATCATATTGGAAACAGGATCCAATCCCTTGTCGATCAATTCATTATCAATTAACATCAATATTTTTCGCATCTCCGGATATGCTCCTGCAATGTCCGCTAACATATTGTGGTGTTGCGATCCTTGCCCTGGAAATAATGCTACTATTTTTACATTCTGAATCCACTTCTTTTTTATGTAAACAATCCCCTTAATATGCCAAAACTCTTTTTCTTCCTTTCGTAACACTTTTATTGCATATTCTGCTTTCTCGATCGCTTCTCGCACTGATCGCACCGCAAATCCAATACGATTATCCGCCCCTTTCATTTTTCGATATGTATATTGTGAAGCATATAAATTTTGCGGGTTTGATTTTAAGGCTCGAATAAATGCCTCTATTTCTTTCAAAAGAGCCTCTTTCCCACTCCCCCAAAGAATAATTCCCTGTGGAAGATTAGAATAACGATAAGGTTCCATATGCTCCTGCTGATACTCTCTTATTATCGCATTATAGTTTGTTCCGCCGAAACCAAACGCACTAACACATGCATATCTAACTGGCTGATTTTTATTCACAATCCATGGATATGGCTTTTGGCAAACAGAAAATATTGACTGTTCCAAATTCTCATTTAACTGTTCACATCCTACTGTCGGTAGAAACTGCTTATGATAAATTGCCAGCGATGCTCGAATTAGGTTTGCGATTCCTGCTGCTAGCCGCATATGACCCGTCTGCCCCTTTGATCCACCTAAGACAAGCGAGCGTTCTTCTTGGTTGACATTACCAAAAACCTCTTTCAATGCTTCAATTTCACAAGAATCACCTACTAACGTACCCGTTCCATGGGCCTCTATCATTCCTATTTGCTCTGGTTTTACCCTTGCTGCTTCCAAGGCCCTATTAATTGCCAGAGTCTGTCCTCTCTTATTCGGTGAAAATATACTTTTTTCTCGTCCATCGCTTGAACTTCCTAATCCTTCAATCACAGCATAAATTCTATCACCATCAGCCTCTGCTGTTGACAAACGTTTTAAAACCACTGCCCCTGCCCCATCTCCTAAGAGCATTCCATCTGCCCGTGAATCAAAAGGACGGATACAATCAGACTGTGACAATGCTGGAGTCTTACAAAATGAAACGAATGTTACATTAGATAAGTCTAAAGTAATTCCACCCGCCAGCATAACATCACAATTACCTAGCATTAATTCTTGGGCTGCAAATTTGACAGCTGTTAACCCGCTGGCACAGGCTGAATCCACACTACAGGTCGTACCCGAAAAATCAAATCGGCTGGCAATTCTACCTGAAACTACATTGGCTAAGTACCCAGGATTACTATCTTCCTCCCACCCTGTAATTCCATTTTTGTAATTTTTAATTACTTCATCTATAATTTGGGTTGGAATATTACAATTTCGCATAAATTGTTTCATTTGCACCGCATTCGTTCGAGCCGATAGCTGATAGACATTCTTAGATACAGATGCCGCCATAATAACACCTGTTCGTGTTTTATCAAAGGCTTTTGCATTCTTCCCATATAACTTCGCATCAATTAGTGCCTGTCTAGCCAATACTAATCCATATAACTGATCCACCCCTATCGATTGCATGGATTTCGGCGATATTCCAAATTCGATCGGATCAAAGTCTACCGAATTCAATACACCCGCCATTTTCGAGTAAGTTTTGTCTGTGGCTAAAGGATCTAAATCATAAAAATCCTCAATTGACCAAAAATCTTTTGGTATTTCCTGTATAAAACATTTGGCATCTAAAGAATTATTCCAAAATGATGCATAATTCTGTGAGCCTGGGAAAATAGTTCCAATTCCAACTATTGCTATTGCTTCCTTTTTCATTATAAGTTTGTATGATGCATTTTCTTAGAACACTACATCATATTCCCCTTTCCTAAATTAAGTTGAATTTACTGAATCAGATAATGTGTTCTAAACTGAATCTACTTTCTTCATGTACACCTGCTAAAATTCCATTCTGAATATTTGCCAAATATGCTGCACCACAAATAATAAGTTTTGCAACATCTACAGCTTTTCGATGTGTGCTTTCCTCATATTTAGTCCCCTCAACCCAGCTGTTAAAAGCTCCCATTGATTGTCCACACCATATCTGCATATCAAACTCTCGATCTGCCTCACCCGTAATCGCCCATTTTGCCGATTGTCCCAAATACCAACGAAAAACCAAGGACATCTTAAATTTTGCATTAGCATCAGCACGCTTAATTTGTAACGGATCAACCTTTAAAAAATATGCCTTTGTCAATTTCCATATATCGTCCAACGAGCAGCAGAATATACGTTCTTCTAAAACACTTTTATACTTTTGTGGAATATCCTCTAAGCCAGCATATTGTTGATAATATTGATACAACTTTTGGGCATTTTGTGGAAACATGGTTCCTTTTTTAATCACCTGTACCTTTACTCCCATCTCAAACATATCAGCGCACGGAGCCATTACAACATCTTGCATTCGAACTTTCCTTAAGGTTTCTTTCACTCGGTCAGAAGTTCCCGCTTCAATACAACTTTGATTCACAGATCCTGTCACAATATATGCAGCACCCATTTGAAACGCTGCTAATGCGGCAGCCGCTGTACCAATTCCTCCCCCTGCTCCTATCCTAACCTTATTTCTAAGCTGGTTTTTGTCTTGTATTTGGTTATTTAAAGAAATAATTGCTGGCAACAGTGAAATTAGTGGGCGGTTATCTGTGTGCCCACCACTATCGGACTCTACTGTTATATCATCTGCCATTGAAATAAATTTAGATAACTCTGCCTGTTCCTTGGTTATTTTTCCTTTAGCCAAAAGTTTTTCAACCATATCTGTAGGTGCGCAATTCATAAATTTGACCGCCACTTCTTCTCGAGAGATTTTGGCTATAATATGATTAGTACTTATGATTTCACCATTTCCATCCACCTTCAATCCTGATAAACGATAGTATACTAGGGCTTCTGATATATTGATAAACGCTGAAGCCTCAATCGCCTTAACCCCTTTATTTAAGAAAATTTGAACTATCTTATTTTCTTTCTCAGGATTATGAATGGAATTTAGCAAATTAATCAAATACGGTCCTTGTTTAAGCCTACTCTGTAATTCATCAATACATTGAGCAATTTGTTCTATTTCCATTCCACCAGTTCCTAAGGAACCCATGAAACCCTTTTTGCCAAGTTTGACTAACATTTCCACAGAAGAAATGCCATTGGCCATCGCTCCCGCATAATAAGCGTATTGAGTATTGTACATCTGGCGAAACCGTTTAGCACCCAGTTGCTCTGGCTTCACGACAGGAAACATAGCGATAACCTTTTCCCCCTCTGCAGATGCCTTTGTGAGAATTTCGCCGCCAAATGCAAGTTTTTTATAACCTCCCGATTCAACACAAAATAGAGTAGCGTCTCTCTTTTTAATCATTTCGCTTAATTGCTTCGGATATAAATAACTATGATTTTTCAAATACAGTCCTGCCAATCTTCAAGACCTCCTTTTCTTTTTGCACCTTCCAAAATTTAGTGAACTATTATCTTCTCTTATTACATTTTTTTCTTCCCAAAAAACATTAATCTCTGCAATTAAAGCTTCTGTTTCCTTCTGAGCAATGACATCTTTAATGTCAATTCGATAGAGAATTTCTGATTTTTTCGGTTTAATCTGTCCACGAAACGCTACATTGGCTGTCATGCCTTCAATTGGACCAATCTCCTCACTACTACAATTCAATGCAAAACCACAGTGTAGTGCAAAAAATAACAGCAGTTGATTTGCTCCATTGAGAATAAGTGTTCCTGGAAAGACTGGATCATTTTTAAAATGTACTTGGAAAGCCCAATGTGAGGTGTCAATTTTTTTCTTCGCGCATATATATCCTAGTCCGTACTTTCCTCCATTAAAACTCACCTCTGTAACTTGATCTAACATCCGTACTTCCGAACGGATATGATTCGCTTGACTCGACTGCTCATATATACTATCACCAAAGCATTCGTGTAATCTGCCATCAAAGAAAGCCTCCATTTCTTCTTTGTTATACACTGTTTTGTTACACCATTTGTTCGGACGCAACTGCTTATTACTCACCTTGCATTTCTGCATAATCTTAGGGATTGCCATTCCCTTCGACTCAATTAAATCCTGTTCTGTAAAAAATCCTCCAATAGCTTCTGTTTTCAGTATTAATTTCGTCCCTTTATAACAACTATAGCTACAAAACACCACAAGAGTATCACCACGTTTAATAAATTTTTCAAGTCGATATGAAAGGCGCAATGTATCACCAACCCCAACTGCTATATGATTTACAAACGTAATTTTACTATCAACAATACGAAATCTAAGTGCCCCTTTCGAAGTGATATCTACTCCTATATACGACCCCAAAAATATTCCTATTTGTGAAGCTTCGGTAAAAACTACATTAGCAATTTTATTATTCCCCTGTAAATAAATACATTCTTCATCAACATCGTACTCTATTTCAATGCTTGCTGGCGCTAGCTTTCCATATGATGCCTCAATCTTAGTGATTCTGCTTACAAAAAGGTATGGTGGTGATGGCATTCGAGAACGAATTTTATACTGGTCAGCACTTTTGTACTTTACCCCGAGTATTTTCGACATATTTCCAGTAGTCATCTCTATAATTTCATCTCTATTCCATATAGTTTGCGTTTGGCAATGAATATTGTCAACTAGCGACTCCACTTTTTGATTATATACTTCCAACTGCTTTATATACTGCTCATAATTTACTACAAAAGGCACTGCTTTTATATCCATCTGAGTTCTTGTATACCTAAATTTATGAATGTTTCCTTGAAAATGCTCCCTTTTACTTAGTTCTGGCAAACTAGTGCTAATGTTTTTGATCAAACTCATTTGCTTCTCTACTAACACCTTTTGAATGTTCATATCCCTCTTTTGATGAAGCTGAGTAAATAATTGATCTTTAGAATATTTTTGATAATTATTCAGTTGAAAGTTATAATATCTTTCCAGTGCCAGCACAATGACTTCTGTGTACTGCTGTAAACTACCCGAATATCCCGTTGCTCGTTTCAAATACTCTTTATCTAGAAAGTTTTGGCTATTCTTTACTTCTTCCAAAGTTGCATATACGGTATCTTGGTCTTTTAAAGCTTGCTCTTTGCTCTTTAACACAAGGACTCCTGCCCCTTCTCCTATCCCATATTTTTGCACTTCCCCTAAATTTCCTTTTAATTTTTGTGCATACAAGAATTCTGTTTCTCCAAGCAATTCTACGGTTCCAATAACAACGCACTTTACACCTCCATTATTCAGCAGAATTTCCGCTATTTCCAACGAATGCTCAAGTGCTTCATCCTGCTCAGTTAAAATAAACGAGGGTCCTTCAAATTTCCAATGAGAAGATATTCGGCTCCCCCTAATTGTCGGAATCATTCCAACAATACTATCGGCACTTTCAATGCTTTTCTCATCAGCACTTAATACCTGAAGTATCTGTTCCCTATTTTCTTCTGACAATCCTGGGCAGGACTGATTAAAACTATCATTTAACTGTTCTCGCAACTCAGCACTCACTCGGTAATTAAGAACTGCAAAATCTTGTCCTCCATTTATAATCACCGCCGTTTCCTTACTATTACTTACCACAATGCCACTATCAGTCAAAGCTTGGTTAACAACATTAAGCAACAGCATATCCCTTCTTGCGTAATACATATTCTTCCTTGCAGAAAATCGAAATTTAAAAAAATCAAATGGTATTTCATTAACATATGCACCCTTGGGATAGGATACAATTCCTAATGCCTTTAAAATTGCCGCTTTTTGTTCATCTCCTCCGAACCGCCTTGCTCCATTATCAGTAACCATCGGCTCTTTGTTCACCAGGTGCTCAAAAAAATCCTCTTTATTTTTAATTTCTCCAAGCTGCAAATCCATCCCTACAATCACAACTTCTTGTTTTATTTCTTCGCATAAGGTAGCTATTTGCCGCTCTCCCTCCACGTATTCTCTCAATACCATATGAGCATTGATACCTCCGAAACCAAAGGCGTTTATTGCTGCTCTTTTTTCTCTATTCCTATTAGGCCACGGTATATTCCTCGTTACCACTGTTGGGCTGATGGGATGAGTCAATCTTATTGTCTTGGGAATTATATTGTTCTGCATGGACAATACCACTTTGATAAGTGATCCCATTGCCGAAGCTGTAAGAAAATGTCCTGTATTTCCCTTTATTGTGCCTATATATGGCTTTATTTCCTTACTACTCCAGAACTTTTGAATCGTTTTATACTCTTCCATATCTCCAACTGCCGTTCCCGTAGAATGGCACTCGATATAATCAATATCATCTGATATACCCTCTGTATACGCATTTCTAAAACTTTTTTCTTGTCCTTTGGTGCAGGGTGCCAGTAAACTTTTGGCACCACCATCATTAGACCAACCAATATTATCTATTACTGCCAGAATGTGATCATCATCCCGTACCGCATCGCCCAAACGTTTCAAAGCTACAGCTCCTGCTCCTGAACTGATTATCAATCCATTCGATCCTTCATTTAAGGGATTGCATTCTCCTTCTCCTACCAGAATACCCAACGACTCAAAAATTGCACAAACATCAGATACTGATTCATTTTCACAATTCGCCCCTGCAATCATCAAATCTGCTTTATGTGTCTGTAAGTAAAAGCACGCCATCTTAATTGCATATAACGGAGTGGCACATGCAGCGCTCAAAGACATATAAGGTCCTTTCAAAGAATATAACTCTCGTATTGTTTTAACATTATCGGTATCTACATAACACTCATTTCCTTTAATATTAGGATTAAAATATTTATTGGAAAACTCAAACTTTCCATCTTTCAGCAATAGATTAATACTTTCATCCAACTTAGCCTTTAGCAATTCGTCAAACATAGATATATATTCAGGAACAAACATTCCCAATGTTCCCATAATTATACCAGTTCGCTCCAATACATCCACTTTTTCACTATAACCACTTTCTTTTAGAGCCTCTTCTACGACATATGCACTCCATTTATATAATTCGCCTTTTTCATTCAAGTGCTGAAATTTTTCGGCAGTAAAATATTTTTTAAAGAAAGCGGAGGATTCATCCTTATGTAGATGTCCTCTCTCTATTTTTTGATTATTGTACATATCTTCCGTTGTGAGACATTTTCCTGCTATTAATGCATCCCATAATTCATACCTAGTCGTATAACCTGGCAATAAACAACCCATGCCAATGATTGCGATTTTTTCCATACTTTACTCCTAAAATATCCGTTTATCATAAACAACAACTTGTGAAACTTCTTTTCCATAATCATATTTAAATAGGTCCATAAAAAATTCTATTCCTTTTTCAACTGATATGACCGAAACATCCCTGCCTGCTAGGAGTCGTTTCAATGGCTCATTAATCATGCCACCATTCCAAGGTCCCCAGTTGACAGATAGAACTTTACAACCTGGGTACATTTTTTTTAAATTGTATGATACTTTATTCAATACCTCGTTCCCTATTGCATAATCAGATTGTCCACGGTTACCGAAGAAGGCTGCTATTGAACTAAATAAAATTGTAAACCGTATTTCATCCATCTTCAGGCTATTTATGCACGCATCTAATCCCAGTATTTTTGTTCCCGCTACTCTCTGAAAGTCTTTTTCACTTTTATTATGTATATATTTGTCAGCTAATGTCCCTGCACCATATATGAAACCAGTAATATTTCCCACTTTCGATGTCGATTCTTCTATAATATACTTAACTTCATCTTCCTTCATAACGTCGCTAGAATAATAATACGCTTGACCTCCTGCCTTCTCTATTTCTCTTAAGGTCTCCCGAATTTCCATCTGTGCATAATAAGAGTTAACTCGCTTAGCAACTTGCTTAGGTGTCAATTTGATTTGCTTTCCTTTTTCATGTTCGATAATCGCTTTCTGTAACTCTTCTTTGCTCTTAAAGCCTGTACCCAATTCTAGTCTCTGATTTAAAACTGTTCTTCCTAATATCACAAACCTACATTGATACATCTGTGCTAAACGGATAATGCATTGGGCGGTAATGCCATGTCCTCCGCCAGTAACAAAGAAAACATCCTTTTCATTGGGAATATCTCTCGCTCTTTTCTCATTTTCCACTTCATCCAACCCTAATGTATAATATCCCCCAGCAATATCTCTGCCCATTTCAGAGAAATGGCTATCACCTTGGAAGATTTCTTCCACAATGTACTGTAAAACTGTATCGGTGTCACATTCTCTCTGTATATCTATTGTTTTCACTAAGGTATCTTCCCATTCATCATTTAATGCTTTCCCCAATCCGAATAATCCACCTAAAACAGTCTCTGAAGATCGTCCCTTTACCCCTAGCTTTCCGTCCATTCTAAGAAATTGAAAAAACAGTTTTTTCTCATTTTTATTTAATTTTTTTTCGCTATGTAAATAAAAGTACTTTGCTATTAAAAATAATTTTTTATCTATTTCAAAATCCTTTTTAATTCCATGCTCAATATTATCATTGATTGAGCTTATGTATATAAAACCAGTTAAAGTCGATTTATTGCTCTTGACAATCAATTTAATCTGTTTCGCAATCTCCAGTTCCTTTTCGCCATTTATATCGTACATCTGATAATCTGTAAGCTCATGCTCTCTCCCTTCTAAATTTAAAAGAACTGGGGTGAAACCTTTTTGTATCAACACATGGTAAAGTTTCTTTGCTATTCCTGTGTTGTCAAGAGTAATAATAACCACTCCCTTTTTTATGCAAAATCCAGTTGACTGGCTTGAAATCTTTTTACTCACAACTTTCATTATGCGCATCTTTGTCTTTTCTGTTTGATCTATTTTTTTACTCATCTTCGTCATTGTCAGTGGAGTATTAACATACAGCTTGCCCTCTTCTCTCTGTTGTATCATGTACTCTCTATAAGACGCAAGTAAATGCTTTTCATGCAGATTAATTAGATCTTCTGATTTCTGTTTTTCTACTAGACATACTTCCGACTTCATAATCTGTTCCAATTTTTTTTGTATTAGTTTCTGGCTTTTAATTGTTTGATTATACGCATTAAAATTCAATTCTGCTATTTGAAACATTAGATTTGGTTCGATTTTTTTCACATTGCTTGGAGCCTTATTTTTTAGTAATTTCACAAAATCCTTTGCATGAATATCCTTTAAACCAAAAGAACCATCTTCCTCTTTTGCAGTTGACGTTTCAATTGCTACTTCCCGCTTTCCATAAACAGCCTCCCTTACTACAGCTTCTTTCTTTGCTGTCCTAAATATACGCGGATTTACACGAATCGAATGTTTTAATTTCTTTTCTATTTCACCATCTAATTTTCGATAATATTTGTCATATTTAACAGGCAATCCCAAAACCCTCATTTGCATTAATGCATATTCCAGTTGCATATATGAGTTCGAGTGTGTTTCAGGAAAGGTCGAAATTGTCTCCACTGTGTCTTTGTCCAAAATTCTTTCTACTCGTTCAGATAGCTCTCGTCCTATTCCAATTTCGACAAATATTTTTGCTCCTTCACTATGAGCACGATACACAGTTTTATCAAAATTTTCAATTTCTTCTTGATTAAAATTGATGTTGTTGCTTATTCGCCCTGCCTGGCTCATTAAGCATTCTTCACTGATTTTCCCTTCTGCCCACAACGATGTTATTTGGCCAATTTCCCATCCAACATAATTATCCGAAAAGAATCCTCTATTTTCCAACACTTTCAATATGCCGCTCTGAATAGTAATTGCTGCTGACATTACATTATCCAATTCCAATACTTCCATTTTGTTATGGTTTTTAGCAAAAGGATATACACACTGGGAGATCGGCTTTTTACTATGTTTAATTCTTGCATTGTCCGCTTTGCTAAATGCCTCTCGCATTTCTGGATAATTTATCGTGAGATCCTGCAATATACCTATATATTGCTTTTCAGCCCCTGAGAACAATGTGACTACTTTATCTTGGCTACTTATCCCACGATCTCTATAGTAAAACCCTTCGCTACACCAGCGTTTTTTCCCCCGATTGCTTTGCAGTAATTCTACAGCCTGATCTAATTTTTGAATTGCCTCTTCTTTACTCGAAACAATAAAGCCTATCCTTTTTGTTTCCCGTAATAGTGGCTTGGTACGATAATTATCATCTTCCAGTATCAACTTCTTCTTTAACCGCTGACACTTTTCTATAATTTCTTTTATTGAATTTCCACTTAAAATAATTGCTTGTGGAACTCGATTTAATCGATATTGCTGTTCCTGTTCTCGTTTATATTCTTCAACAACAACATGATAATTGGTGCCACCAAAGCCAAATGCACTAATGCCAGCTCTTCTCACAGGTACACTATCATTTACTATCCACGCTCTTGAATCATGCACAATATTGAAATGGGTATCCTTTATAATTGCCGACTTGTTCTCAACATGTAACGTCCCTGGTAAAACACTGTGGTAAAGAGCTAACATCACTTTGATTAAACTTGCAATACCTGCGGCAATCCTAGTGTGACCAATCTGGCTTTTTACACTCCCCAGGCCAATATAATGATGAGCATATCGATTTTCAAAAAAATTGGTTAATGCTTTTAGCTCATTTTCATCTCCAATCTTGGTTCCTGTCCCATGCCCCTCTATTAGAGTAATACTTGAAGGATCTACATTTGCATTTTTATACGCATTTCTGAGCACTTTCATCTGTCCATCAACATTTGGAGAAAATATCCCCTTACTTCGCCCATCACCTGATGCCCCAATTCCTTTAATCAGTCCGTAGATTTGATTACCATCCTGCTCCGCATCTTCCAAACGTTTCAAGACTACCATTCCGACCCCATCCCCCAGAAGCATACCATCCGCATTTTGATCATAGGGTTTAATACAATCAGAGCGAGACATAGCCGGCGTTTTTGAAAATGAAACAAAGGAAAATTCAGAGCAATCTAAGTTGACCGCTCCTGTCAACACCGCATCACAATCTCCATTGTTCAGTTCGTTCACTGCATATTTTAAGGCGGCAAAACTACCAGCACATGCTGCATCCACAGTACAGTTTGTACCACATAGATTAAATCTCCCTGCTACTCGGCCAGCTACAACATTAGGTAAGTAGCCCGGATTAGAATTTTCAGTCCATTCAGTTTCAGCATTTCCCATTTTTTCAAGAATCTTTTCAGTTATTTCTTCTGAAACTCCGCTATTCCTTAATATCTTTCTAAACTTTGGAATCTGCAATCGCGTATTAAGTGAAAATGCTGTTTTTCCAATCCCAGATGCCAAAATCACCCCTACTTTATCTTTGTTAAAGTCTTTTGCATTCTCTCCATACATCCTAGCATCTATCAGCGCTTGCTTTGCAACAACTAGTGCAAATATCTGTTCCACTGATATAGACTCTAAGTCATTTGGGGCGATTCCAAACTCAATAGCATCAAATGCTGTATCTCCTACTATTCCAGCCTTCTTACTATATGTCTTATCCTTCTTGTTAGGATTTGTATCGTAGTAGTCTTCTATTGACCAATAACTATCTGGTACATTTCTGACAGAATCCACACCATAAACAATGTTATTCCAATATTCACTGATATCCATGGCATCGGGAAAAATACATCCCATTCCAACTACTGCAATCGTTTTACCCATATCTACCTCCATATTTTTTGGTTAACCCACTTACTACCCTAGTGAAATAAACTTATAATGTACTATGGTTTTTAACTAATGGAAAGAATTCCGTTCCAATTTGGGCAGCTTTTCGATTTGCAAGCAAAAATTCCGCAATGCCTGTTACCGATTCCCATGTTACATTTACACCATGATCGGGTTCTACATGAACATCACCACGCAGTTCATATTCTTGCTGCTTCCTAATATGTTTCATCAATGCCCTCCCCTTCCCTATAAAACCATATACTGCTGCTTGCTGAGCCGAGCACATAAACACTGGAAATTCACCACCATATATTTCCCACCCCTTCGGGATAAGTTCTGGATCAACATATCCATGCCAATGCGTGAGTGCAAGTCCATTCGTTTCCACCATCTTCGGAAAAGCCGCCTCGGGATTCACATATTTTAAGATACTAGCATATATTGCTGTCGCAACTGCATTAGACAAAATTACTTTCGTATCAAATGATGCCCGTACTTTATTCTTTATCGGGTCTACATCTGATGCAAACTGCAATGTCATTTCACCACTCTTTAATCCCATTTTTACAATGTCTTTATATTCTAAGTTGACTTTATCAGAACCAGAGATGCTCGTAAGCGTTTCAACATCAGGTACTTTTAAACAAATTTCTTCATGATTTACCTTTAACTTAATATATATTTTCTTTTTATAGTACGTGTAATCTTTATCATCAAAGAAATGAATATCCCTTTCTCGCTGTATATCACTCAACTTATAAACTTTGGAAAGCTTTACTGGCAACTGTCTCGATATATACCCAAAATGGACTCCTGTACGATTATCAAGCATAATTTTATATATCTTCTTATAGGCTTCTTTTTTAAATTTTATATCTTCTATTGAAAAACGATAATTCATTAATCCCGTATCGGAAAGCAACTTGCTTCCCTTTACTAAATCATCTAAAAATGGTTTTAATTCTAATTCATTCCCTTTAAAATTTCTTTTTATTATTTTAAACTCAGACAATGGTGTCGGACTGATGGGTGCATACATTTTTGAAATAATCGTCTTCAAAATCTCTTGTTCAAAATCCACCTCATAATTCATCTCATACACATCGTTTAAACCTGTTGCACCATATGAAATCCAGTATCCCTTACCCACACCGACCACAAAATTAACAAAATTCCACGCCAACAGTGCTTGTCCATATGCCGCTTGCCTTTCAAAGCTTTTCTGCATATAATTTTCTGCCATATATTGCTCATCATCTACTATGTTTAAAATCAAGCTATTATATGAAATTAAATACTCAGCAGGCATATTGTTTACCTCTTGTTCACCAAGAACAATCAAATGTATTCCCTTTTTTATTTTTTTCCGATTTAGGCGCATAAGTGCATTTTCAAAAGGAACTATAGTAACACCATTGCAAATAAAAGCATCTTTCAGTTTTAAATAGAACCTACGGGTATGTTCCGAAACTGTTCCTTCATATGGAAAAAAAGTCACACTGAGTTGTTTTCCCATCTCACTATGCTTAATAATCAGATCATCATCCAAACCTACAATTTTACATATTGCCTCAACGCTGATTTCACCACTATTTTTCATTTCGCCTATCATCCTTCCTCAATTGCTAATTTTATTTCCCCATTCAAGATACATTCTATACAAACATATTTATTCACAGATACTCAGTTTCGAAAAAATTTCATCTTCTACTTTAAGAATTGCCTCCAAATAGTAAATCAACTTTCTAATATGTCGTTTCTTAACATCGCTACCAAAGGTATACTGTTGGGATAATTTCAACCATAATCTCCGGTCTTTATTTATGAGATTCAGAAAATGTTTCTCATCCATCAGTTGAAATTCTCTCGATTCCAATCGGTTTTCTAAAAATGAAAAATATAGATTTCTGTAAAAATAATGCTCGAAATCTTGATCTCTGATCTGATTGTAAAGCATCGCAACCTGATATTTCATGTAAGTTTGGTGATTTTTATTTTCTTGCATTTTCTTTTGCATACTCTTTAAAAAGCGAATTAATTCAACGAAATTCCCCTGCATACCTCCTCCTACATGGTACTTTTCGCATTGCTTCTCCAAAATCTGTTTCAATGTTGGTTTAGTGACATTGGTTAATGTATCTTTCTCAACTACAAACCATTCTGCCACTGCTTCTGCTTTCAATGTCGAAGTTGCAAACATCGCATCCAACATCACTTCTCTATCAATTTCTACATAGTCATCTACCAAAGAATCAACGGCCCAGAAACTTTTTTTTTCTATATCATACCCATTAAGGATAACTGCGTGGAAGGGCATATGTGCCTTTTTGATCTTTAGATAATCCAAATAAAATCTATCAATAGAAGCAAATATTGGGCGGCCATTTTTAATACAACTTATTAATTCTTCACAGCATTGACTCCTTGCAATTCCATCGTCCAAAAACGCCCTTCGCTTTTCGATTTTTAGACCAATGATTTCTGCAAATTCCTCTTCAATTTCCATTGCTCGTCCTGATACTCCAAAACACAAACTATGTTTAGTGTTAATTTTATGTATCTGAAAATCGAGACCTGATGAATATCCCATTATATCAGCTGGTGTATATTTCATTTCATAAAACTGCAAGAGATGGGAAAATAAGCTCAAACGGCAATCACCAATATTATAACTTTGTAACCTGCTAGTTAACGGAATATAATACCCTTTATTTTTATCCATTTGTAGTGTCATATACAATCCTACCATCTTCTAACTTGATAATTTTATCGGTTTTTTCTGCTAATTTTTGATCATGAGTCACCTGAATGATCGTCGTTTTATATGTCTTGTTAATTTCCTTCAACAAGCGTAAAATTTCTTGACTATTGATAGAATCTAAATTTCCTGTAGGTTCATCTGCAAAAATAATGGAAGGTACACCATATACCGCTCTTGCTATAGCGACCCTCTGTTGTTCTCCTCCTGAAAGTTCATGTGGGAATTTTTCTTTATGATTCTGTAAGCCAACCATTTCCAATAATTCATCTAATTTCTTTTTATCTAGGGGCACTTTACCAATAAGGCTCGGTAAGAATACATTGTCACTGACTGTCATCTCCGCAATCAAATTATAAAATTGAAAGACAAATCCGATATCATTCCTTCTTAAATCACTAACTTCCTTATTGCTCATTTGGTTTAGCGTCTTTCCTTGAATCCTTACACACCCTTTTGTCAGTGGTTCCATTCCGCTCAGCAAATACAAAAGTGTACTCTTGCCAGAACCCGAGGTCCCAGTAATTGAAACAAACTCCCCCTTTTCGATTTTTAAAGAAATGCCTTTGATAACTTGAACGTTTGTATTCCTCTTTTCAAATTCCTTATAAATATTTTCTGCTTCTATAAGCGCCATCCTAGTCTCCCCCTTATATGATTTTTAAAATCTCAATGAGCTGTTCTTTTATTTTCCGTGTCTGCCAATAAGATATACCTATACACAATAACGACACCACAACGCACAGTATAAGCGGTATACTTACTACCCATTTTTCATACATAATAGGCCATACCATGCCCATTAAGAATAAAATTCGATTAATAATGGCATGATAAAAAAACACATATAGTACTGCTATCACACTTCCAATCAAGCAACAGAGCAGAGCTTCTAATAGTTGAATTTTGACAATATGGTTATTCTGAAACCCATTAGAAATCATAATCGCAAATTCTTTTTGTCTATTCAAATAACTCAGCTTCAAATTGTTATACATCCCTTGAATTCCAACTAGAATCACAAAAGCCGAAAAAATAATAAATATACTAAGCAGGCTTCTTGCATGATCTTTATCTCTTTGTAAATATTCCTGGATTTCTGTTAATATGAAGTTTTTTTCTGGAAACTTATGTTCAATTTTATCTAATATAATTTCTGTCCTTTCACTATCAATCAAAAATAAATTTGCATTACTACATTCTTTAAATGGTATTTTATAGTCTGATATAAAAATAAAGTCACCATTATTCATAAGTGATGTGAGTGATGCTACAATTTTATATTCTTGACTCACCCCATCTCTACTAAGATTCACTTTATCACCAATAGACCAATTGTTTTTTCGCATCAATACTTCTGATACAATACAGTTATAATCTTTAGAAAACTGTTTCTGATCAAACATTTCCCACTTAATCCCAAACTCAAGATATTTGTCACTTAATAATTGTGGCGTGTTTTCTATGTAACAAATTACTCTTTCTCTTTCGTTCAAAAACATGCTTTTTGCGATAATCGGATAAAAGGAGTTAACACCTTCAATTTCATTTATATATACATATTCTTCGCTTGATAGGTTTCCATCGGTTTCAAGGCTTACGTTACATTTATAGTTATAATAAAAACTTGAAAGTCCCTGATATGCACTAAACGAAATGCATCCAATCATAATTAGTAACATAGAAATCAATGTGATAATTGTAATGTTTTTTTGTACGTAAACATTGTGAATTACATTCTTTAAGGCAATCGTAAAAAATCCTCGCCGGCTTCTCCGATTCCAAAGTTTATCTATTATATATATAATAAACTTTAAACTCATAACGGATACAGCCATGAGTATGATTAACAAAATACTTTCAACTACCAAATTATTGGACGTCCAGTTCAGAGTGAAGATCGTTAAAAATATAGTGATGACAAATGCAATTCCACTAATCATAGTAGTTTTCGCCTCATATTTTTCTATTTCATTCAAAAGCAATTCTCTCTCTGAAAATTTTAAGCTTTTCTGTAGCATATGGCTTAATGAAAAACATGCCACAATAACCGCAAAACATATCGAGCCAATTCCTGATATTAAAGAATACTCCACATACTGATATAGATAATTGATTCCTAACATATAATGTGCATACGCACTTACTGCCCCTGCTCCTAGAACACCTCCAATCGCCCCACTAACAATAACCAAAATGCTGTTTGCCACCGAAAATATCCACATAATATATGCGGGTGTTGCGCCACATGTTCTCAGAGTCCCAATATAAACAGATTTTTTTATAACATATAATTTGTAAGTATAGTACAAAATGTAAAAGACTAGTAATATTACAAAAATCAATATAAATACAAGCAAAATACTATAAGAGGACAATTCTGAATTAATTATCTCTTCATCAATTGTTTTTTTTACAACTAAGTCTTCACTCACCTTTACATCATCGACTGCTTTAACTTCATTCTTACATCCATAGATATATGCTTCTGTAACCTGTTTTTCCCCAACATCCAAAATCTCTGCCAATCTATTTATCGGAAACAACACGGTGTAGGTCCTATCCATAAAAAATCCTGTATTCTCAGCGATTCCATCAATCTCAACCTGATACATCTCCTCATTCACTTCAATGTGCAGGTAATCATTTTTTTTAACTTTTAAGCGTTCAGCAAACCATGATGAAATAATAATCCCATCCAATTCATCAACACTATTTTCGTCCATTAAAACAATATCTGTTACATTTAATACATTTTTATAATCTGCACCTATTATTTTGCATTTTTTTTCATTTGAATCATTCAGTAAGCCGTACCACTGAATTACACCTGTGTATTCTCCCTCACTCTTTATCTCGTCCAACGAAAAAAAATCGCCTTGAGCGCTATATACTGAAAATTCACTTTTACCTGTGGGCTTATTGCGCATATCTTTCTCAATAGAAAGTCTCAGTAACGGTAGTGCATTAATAACACAAAAAGAAGCCATACTGGACAAAATAATGGTCAACACTAAGACAGCAACACTATTTTTATTCGATTTCGTGTCAAACCAAAAGCTTTTTAAAATTGTTTTTATACTCTCACCTCCTCATATTTTCTATGAAAAATTTATTTCTGATTTTCTAAACTTCATGCGATTCACTAAATGTAATATATATATATATATCAGATTTACCACAATAACTAACCCTATTATAAATTCATTATTAAAATTTAACATCCTTATAATAATTAACAACTCTAAGTTAAATCCGAAAAATAATGCAAATAAATATATTACAACATATACCTTAATATCTTTCTCTGCTTTTTTGAAAAATCCAGGGGTTGCTAAGCATCTAAAAAAATTCATCCTAAGATTCGGGCGTCTTACAAGTAACGAAAAAATATAGTAACCATCTGTAAGAGATAGCGGAAGTAAGTTCATATAAACTAACCTCAAATTTGATACCGCAAATAGTTTCAAAATTTCTATATGAGTAATGAAGAAAAGATTATAAAATAGCATAAATAATAAAAAATTCATCATAATGCCTGCGAGCAAAACCTCAAAAATATGTTTCCTTTTCAATGAGTAAATATTTTTTTGCTTTACATACACCATCGGTATAAACCCTAGATGCAGCACTCCTGAAACATAGCTCGGCTGACATCCATTTTTCAAAGAGACACCCACATGTGCAATTTCATGCAACGTTCCCATAAGCAAGCCAAATATTAGAATCAAAATATATCCCTTTATAGAACCTAAAAATGATATATCTTTATAACTGATTACTGATAAAATTGTCAACTTATCTAATGTTTGATAGTTACAGACGGTAACAACAATTGAAGCAAGCAATAAAACAATAAACAGCAAATAAAAAACTTTCACTAATCTCTTGCATACATGATGGATATGTTGTGGAAAAATCCCAAATTTGTATTTGAAGAATTTCACTGAAATCCGTTCAACTTCATTAAATTTTTCTGTACATATCGTTCCTTCTAAAAAACCTTTTGCTGTAAAGACTTCTATTACTTTTTCTAATTCTTGAACAGAGCCAAAAGCTTTCCCACTCAATTCCTCTACTGTGCGATTGCCATCCATTAAAGACAGCAACCTTTTGAATCCCTCAATACTATTTCCATCCACAAGCAACTGTGAGTCCGTTTCTTTACATCCAATAATCCAATAGCCCTTTTTTCTTTTCATAAATACATCACTATAATAAATATCAGATCGTGCCCTTGGTTTTATCCCCTCTTGCATCTAGCCTCCTGATTGCGAATCGCCTCCCATATACTACATTCCAACTGTTCCTTCCCGATTTCACACGTCAAAGAGATTGGTTGTTTGATATCTTGGTGTTTTAGATAACGTGCTCCTATACATTTCCCATAAGTCGTAACACACATTTTTTCTGCCCAACAAGCACTACATACTGCATTGTCATTTGCCCTATTCATTATTCCACGTATTTCAGCATTTCTATTTTTTACAGTTACAAGGTCATATTTTTTTGCATCTGCAATCAAAAATTTTTCCTCTCCAATAAACATAAAACAAGGATATATTCCCCCTATCACATCTACTGCTAAATCAGTTGTTAATGCTCCACATAATTCTCCATATTCCTTTTTGAATAACAAATCTAAGACCCGTTTCAAAGCCTGAAGATTACTTGTTTCATTTCTATCGTCACTCAGTTGTCTTTTCCTAAAACTATCAAAATAATTTTTCACTTTATCAATCTTAGTATTTTCTAAGGCCATGTCTGGGTTCCCACAATCAAAAACCGGATTACATGCGCACGCATCAAAACCAATATCATTGTATATTGAATCATATAAGGTATCTTCCTGATTATGCGCTATATAATCATCAATATTTTTCTTAGTCACAGTCGCTGCACAAGCTACCCTAAAATCGGGTTTTAACTCATGCAACTTCACTACTGCTTCTTTCACTTTCTGATATACACTCTCTTCACTATTATTTGCTAAACACCTATTATAATCATTCACCTCTTGATTGCCATCTAGGCTTATTGTCACCGTCGTTAGATTTTTCACCATGAATTTAGCTGTTTTATCGTCAATTAAAGTGCCATTAGTCACCATACCAAAATAAGGTTCTTGGATACCTCTTTCCCGACATATTTCCCTTATAATTTCCATCGCCGATTGAAGAATTCCTTTTACCAAAAGTGGCTCTCCTCCAAAAAATTGAACAAAACGTATTCCCTCTGGATATAAGTCTAGCGCTAACTGTGTTGTATTTCTAATTATATCTAAGGAAATACTATCATCTACCTGTTGTTGATAATCTCCATAATGTGCATAACAATACTTACAGGCCATATTACATCGACTCGTCAGATTAATCGTTAGTCTACTACAAAGATTTTCAGAAAATTTATTTTCAATTTCAATATCTTTCGATTTAACATTTATCTGCTTTTCCAAACTATTTAAATCTATTTCCCCTCGTTCCAGTTGCCGCCCTATACTATCTGGTAGATGATAAACCTCAATCCCTCTTCCATCTACTAATATATACTCTCCATTTATATTAAAAACATGAACTTTCATCGTTTCTCCTTTTCCCCAATTGATATCTATATTGTCTCAATATTATAAAAATTACTGTCGCTATTAACTAGCAACAGTAATTTCCCACTCATCTAGCAATAAGCTCCACAGGAACAACCACCACCATTACAAATACCTGGTGTGACAAGTTCTTCCAATTCGTCCATCGACTCAAAGCAAACTTTACTCACTTCTAATGATTCTTCGATTTCTTGAAGTAACTCTTTTTCCATCTTTTCACCTCCTCCACTTAATGGTGACATCAAATTTAGCCCCCTTCATTATTTATATAAATTTTCATCAACAAAATTTATATCACTTTTGGTATATAGTATCCATCAATAAAACAAAAGAGAGTCGTTACTCATAGTCTATACTAAAAGGCCTTTTGAAAAAAATACAATATCATTATTTTCCACGCTACTCACATTAACTCATGCTTTTATTTCTTGAAATTAAATCCAATTATATTAAACACATATAAAATCAGTAAATACCATGATTGCCTTGCATTCTAATAGTTAACCTTAGCATATTTCTACATGGAAATATTATCATAAAATACTCCATAATGTCAATGAATATCTGGCACCGCATAAAAACATATAAAAGTCTCCAAATATGGTAAACTGTAATCACGAGGTGATTACATATGTTAATGGAGATATTTGAAGATCTGAAAGATAATCACGATGAAAGAGGCAAACGTCATAAACTGTTGGAGGTGATTATCATGAGTATATACGAAATATTAAATAGCATCTTTTTATACACGACATTTCCAAGACTGGTTAGCAACATAGTTTCATCACTCTTTACGATGTGCCAATCTTTTCGGCATACCTTATTGTTCCGCAAACGATTATCGTAATTTTCAAGTTCCTCTGCTATCATAGATAAACCGAGTTTTACTACATTTTCGGTTACTCCATAAACCATTTCTGCTATCTTTGTCATATCTCTTGAATAATTCACCATGACTTCTTCTAAATTTTTTATCCCTATCTCTTGAAAATGTTGTATACTCTTAATCATAGAAAGCACCTCACCTTGTCTTTAATTTTTTGTTTAGACGCTTAAATCTTAACACAAGTTGGTGCTTTCTTTTTATCTATTTTATTTTCCTCGTGTTATATAGTCGTAGCTATTTACATCTCTTTCCAAGGATGAAATGCTGTACTGTTACAGACGCTGTGGATTAGTCTTGTTTTTCTAACGCTTGACGCTTTTTGTAGGATATAACCACAGCCGTTTGTTTAAATGGTAATTAGTTAGATAACGCTTGACGTTTTATTTCGAACGAGGTTGCATCTTCATCCATCTTTAAGAAACTGTTCCTATTTCCGCAGATATAAAGCTTTTTGGTATAGTCCTTTAAGCGTTCCTGATACGCTAGTAAAAGCTCAATGCTTTTTTGAATTGGCGATTTTCTTTTCCCGATTCCATGAACAAAGGTAATTCCTTCTTCCTTTTGAAGTTTCTTTAACTTTTTATATAGTCGCTTTAGATGTTTTGAGCCAATTCGATCACTGTAAGCGATTTCAATATCGTAGAATTATCCACATTCTTCTACTAAATAACTCGGTTTTACTTAGGAGCTTCGTTAGGTTCTGAGATACCGACTTTTTCTAGACAAAGTGTATTTATTGGCATTTGCCTCAATCTTTGTTCCATCAATGAAGAGGAATTCACCTAAGATTTCACCAAGTTCATAAAAAATACAGGATGAGTTAACTAACCAATTGGCACCTTAGTCATCATTTACATCATAAATGGCAATCGCACAGTGAAAATCCCCCCCCCCCCCA